>Ga0181589_10001508_pt1 | contig 18135 bp, 14 predicted proteins | sample 071ome_25_FD_132444 | JGI IMG/M metagenome (GOLD analysis project Ga0181589, IMG submission 132444) | Coastal salt marsh microbial communities from the Groves Creek Marsh, Skidaway Island, Georgia - 071410BT metaG (megahit assembly) | ecosystem: Environmental > Aquatic > Marine > Intertidal...
GTATTGAGAGGAACCGGATGCGTTAATTGCGCTCGTCCGGATCTGCGGGGGGCCTCGTCTGACTCCTATGAGTCAGGCGGGCCTATCCCGGACCTCCGGTAATGGATTTCTAATTTTTGAACTACGCCCATGGATGCTGAGGATCCCCGTTTTTGGTTTTTCAAGGCATCGGTTTTGAGATATAGATGGTGAATGCACAGGATTCGTTTTGTTTTATGGCTGTTGTTGGTCGGCTGCTTCCTGGCCGTTGAAACGGACGCTGCCCAGTCAAAGAAACCCAATATGGTGGTGTTTCTGGTGGATGACCTGGGTTATACGGACATTGGCGCAAACAATCCGGACTGCTTTTACGAGACGCCGCATATCGACGCATTGGCAGCGAGTGGCACACGGTTTACGGATGGTTACGCGGCGAATCCTGTTTGTTCCCCCACGCGTTACAGCCTCATGACGGGGAAGTATCCTTCACGTGTTGATGCCACCAACTTTTTTTCCGGCAGACGCGCCGGAACATTCAAGCCCGCGCCCTTGGTCGATCACATGCCTTTGGATGACGTTACCATCGCTCAAGTTTTAAAGAAACAGGGATACAGAACCTTTTTCGCGGGCAAGTGGCATCTCGGTGGGTCGGAAGAGTATTATCCGCAGAACAGGGGGTTCGATGTCAATATGGGCGGGCATGTGCGGGGCGGACCCTATACCGGCAATAAATACTTTTCTCCATTCGAGAACCCTCAGTTGCATCCGGACAGTCCGGAGGGAGATCATTTGCCGGATCGTCTGGCCAGGGAAACCGCCAAGTTCATTGAAGACAGCAAGGACCTTCCGTTTTTGGCGTATCTATCTTTTTATTCCGTGCATACACCTCTCATGGGGAGACCGGATCTGGTTGAGAAATACCAGGAACGCGCCCGGAAAATCCAGGGGAATGAATTCAAGGAAGAGGAGCAGGTGCTCGGGGACAGACCGCGCCGGGTGCGTATTCTTCAGAAGCATGCGGTTTATGCCGCCATGGTGGAAGCCATGGATCAGGCGGTGGGCAAAGTGCTTCAGCAATTGGAGGACTCAGGCGTGGCCGATAACACCATTGTTGTGTTTACGTCGGATAACGGGGGCTTGTCCACATCCGAAGGTTCTCCCACCAGCAATTTGCCGCTGCGAGGGGGCAAGGGCTGGGTGTATGAGGGAGGGATTCGGGAACCCTGGATCATTCGTTATCCAGGCGTTACCAGCCCGGGAAGCGTGAGCCACACTCAGATTTGCTCGATCGATCTGTTCCCAACCTTGGCAGCCGCTGCCGGCGCCGCGGTGACCCATACAATAGATGGAGTGAATTTGAAGCCTGTGTTGGAAGGCAAAACGATGAAGCCAAGATCCTTGTTCTGGCACTACCCGCACTACAGCAATCAGGGCGGCATACCGGGAGGCGCCATCCGTGAGGGAGATTTTAAACTGATCGAGCGTTATGAAGACGGAAGGGTTCACCTCTATAACCTGAAACAGGATATCGGTGAACAACAGGACCTGGCTGAACTTCATCCACAAAGAGTGGCCGACATGCGAGCCCGTCTGCATGATTGGTACCGGGACGTCGACGCCAAATTCCTCCAGCAAAAGGAGGGTGGCCCGCAACCTTGGCGACCTTCCAATTAATTGCCTATTCACGGCTGTAAGACAATCAATCTTGGATTTGGATCGTCTTTCTGCTTAGAATGGCTCGTGAATAAAGATCAAGAATCCATATCTTCTCCCGGAAATCCCATTACCCTGCGCGTTAGCCTTCTGAACCAGGCAGGAGTCCTGGCTAAATTGATTCAAACCATCGCTGACAACGGCGGCAGCATTGGGGCTATCGACATTGTAAAGCCTGGAAAAGAACAGATAATACGAGACATTACTATCAATAATATTGAAGAGGCCGGTGAGCAGCAATTGATCTCGGCTTTGGAGAATGTTGATGGAGTCAAAGTGATTCACTGGTCGGATCGTGTTTTCTTCTTGCATTTGGGTGGGAAAATTCATGTGCGAAGCAAGGTCCCTCTCAAAACCCGTGAACAGCTTTCCATTGCCTATACCCCGGGAGTTGCCAGAGTGTGTACTGCGATCCACGAACAACCTGAAAAGGTTCACAAGCTGACCATCAAGAGCAATACGGTTGCCATTGTAGACTGACGGTACGGCGGTGTTGGGGCTGGGTGATATTGGTCCGGAGGCCTCGCTTCCTGTGATGGAAGGCAAAGCCATGTTGTTCAGTGAATATGCCGGAGTGGATGCTTTCCCGATTTGTCTCACGACCAAGGATCCGGATGAGATTGTGGAAACGGTGAAACGGATTGCCCCGGTGTTTGGCGGCATCAACCTGGAAGACATTGCTGCTCCCAACTGTTTCGATATTGAAAAACGATTGCAAGCTGAACTCGATATCCCGGTGTTTCATGACGATCAGCATGGAACGGCTGTGGTGCTCACGGCGGCTCTCATCAATGCTTTGAAGATCGTCGATAAAAAGCCCGGTGACTTAAGGGTGATTGTAGCGGGAGTGGGCGCTGCGGGAACGGCCTGCACGCGTATGGTCCAATCCCTGGGGGTGACCAATGTCATTGGGTTTGACCGGAAAGGGGCTCTCACACCTGAGCGAACGGATTTAAATGCCGCAAAACGTTCTTATGCTGAAATGACCAATCCGAATCAGGAAAAGGGATCTCTCAAAGAATTGATTCGAGGCGCAGATGTGTTCATCGGCCTTTCTGGTCCCGGGGTTCTTGATGAGGACGACATCTGGGCCATGCACAAAGATTCGATCGTCTTCGCCTTATCGAATCCGACACCCGAAATCATGCCCGATATCGCGGCCAGGCATGCGGCGATCGTTGCCACCGGACGGAGTGATTTTCCGAATCAGATCAACAACGTACTCTGTTTTCCCGGGCTCTTTCGTGGCGTCCTCGATTGTCGAGCCAGTGAGATCAATGAGACCATGAAGTTGGCTGCAGCGAAGGCGCTTGCCGAAGTCATTGACGAGGATCATTTGGTGCCGGACTACATCATACCCAGTGCGTTTGACAAAAATGTCGTCACCTGCGTTGCCGAAGCAGTCATGCGAACCGCCAGGGAAACGGGCGTCAGCCGCAAATAGCAGGTGAGGGCTTCTCTTGGTTGCATCCCGATTGGGTGTCTGACATGATGGATTCCAGTCTAAGCGAACATCATGAAGCACGAACAACGATTTTCATTGGAAGGCAAGGTGGCGTTGGTCACCGGGAGTACGAAGGGGTTGGGACGTTCCATGGCTCTGGCACTGGGGCAGGCCGGGGCTAGAGTGGCCATCAATTATTATAATGATGAAGCCAAAGCTCAGGCAGCTTTGAATACTTTCAAGGAAGCCGGTTGTGAGGGAATGCTCGTCAAGGCGGATGTGACCGATGAAGGCCAGGTAAATGATATGGCGGCCCGGATCAAGAGCGAGCTGGGGCCGGTCGACATCGCGGTGATCAACGCGACCTGTGATCAACCGCATCATCCCATCGAGGAGTATTCCTGGGATTTTTACCAGAAGATGTTGGATTTCTTCATCAAGAGCCCCTACCTCATTACCCGCGCGATTTTGCCGGATATGAAGCAAAAGCACTGGGGACGCATCATCAACATCGGATCCGAGGTGTTCCACCTGGGCGTTCCCAATTTCAGTGCCTACGTCGCCGCCAAGGGCGGGCAAAATGGCTGGTCCCGAAGCATGGCCAGAGAACTGGCTCCTTTTGGGATCACGGTGAATATGGTTTCCCCGGGCTGGATTCCGGTGGAACGTCACGACAAGGAACCACAGGAATGGAAAGATGCCTATCTGCCGACGATTCCCCTGGGGCGTTGGGGTGTGCCCGACGATTTATCCGGCGCGGTGACCTTTCTGGCCAGTGAATCTTCGGAGTTTGTCACTGGGCAAAACCTGCATGTGAACGGCGGATTGACCCTTCACTGAAATTCCCTTGGCTTGACGGGGGGCTGATTATTTGACATCAAAGCGTCATTCCTATCGTGGAGAGCCATGGGCTGTTCGGTCCGGTATCGGATCGTTTATCGTGGGCGTCTCTTGTATCAAGGGATCGACTTAATTAAGTATCAGGACGAGAACATGAAAAAATTTGCAGTATTGAGTGCCGTTGTTGCGGCTGTTTTGGCGGGTGTAACCGGTTGTGGGCCAGCAAATCAAAGCGGTGGAAGTAATGAGGGCGAAGAGAAGAAACCCCTTTTCGCATTCGTGACCAATATGCCGGCTTCTTTTTGGGTGATTGCCCAGAAAGGCGTTGAGAAGGCTGCTGCGGATCTGAATGTGGATTATAAAGTGGACATGCCCACAGGCGGTTCTGTGGGGCAAAAACGTGTCCTTGAAGATCATTTGGCCCGTGGGGTCAATGGCATTGCCGTGAGTGTGATTGATCCAGCCAATCAGCTCGACATCCTGAATCAGGTCGCCAGTCGTTCCATTCTGATCACGCATGATGCTGATGCTCCTGATTCGGATCGAAAGGTTTACATTGGCATGGACAACTACATTGCCGGTCGCATGTGCGGTAAGTTGGTTAAGGAAACCCTGCCCAATGGTGGCAAGGTCATGATTTATGTGGGGCGTATCGAACAGGACAACGGTCGTCGGCGTCGTCAAGGTGTGATTGATGAACTGCTGGGACGTAGCGAAGACGCCATGCGCTTTGATCCACCCGATGCTTCTTTGAGCGGAAACGGCTACGAAATTCTGGGTACCCTTACGGATCAAGGCGACCCCGTGCGCGCCAAAGCTAACGCTGAAGACACACTAACCCGTCATCCTGACATCAATTGCATGGTGGGCTTGTTCGCTTACAATCCTCCGGCCATTCTTGAAGCTTTGTCTCAAGCTGGAAAACTGAACGAAGTCAAAGTAGTTGCATTTGATGAAGATGACGTTTCACTCCAAGGCATTATCGATGGAACGATTCATGGCACTGTGGTGCAAAACCCTTACATGTATGGATACAAATCCATCGAAGTGTTGAATGCCATTTACAAAGGGGATACTTCCGTTATTCCCGAATCCAAATTCATCGACATTCCTGCGCGTTCCATTCGGAAAGACAACGTTCAGGAGTTCTGGGATGACCTGAAATCCAAAACGATGGAACCTGAATCGAGCGAAGGGTGAGCCAATCCTCCGACCCATCGGAATCTTCCACGCCATCCAGCCCCAAGGACTCTATCAGTCCAAAGGTGCTGGAGGTCTGCAATGTTTCCAAAAGTTTCCCCGGAGTGAAAGCACTCAAGGGGGTCAGTATGCACTTACACGCCGGTGAAGTGCTGGCCGTTATTGGTGAAAACGGTGCCGGCAAGAGCACTCTGATGAAAATCCTGGCGGGTGTTCAAGAACATGATTCAGGAGAGGTGCTGGTGGACGGTGAACCCGTTCGATTCAAAGGAGTCGAGGATGCGCTTGCGAAGGGGATTGCCCTCATTCATCAAGAGTTGAATCTGGCCGACAATCTGGATGTTGCTTCCAATATATTTTTAGGGAGAGAGCCTCTCAAATTTGGTTTGATCGATACCTCCGCCATGAGGGAGGCATCCAATGAGTACCTGCAGAAAGTCGGGTTAAAAGTCAATCCGGCCCAGACCGTCAGCGAATTGACGATCGGGCATCAGCAGATGGTTGAAATTGCCAAAGCTCTTTCGATCAATGCACGGGTGTTGATCATGGATGAACCGACATCCAGTCTCAGTCAGCACGAGACCGAGCAACTTTTTGTTGTCATCAAGGATCTCGCGGCCAAGGGGGTGGCGATCGTTTATATTTCCCACCGTTTGGGCGAAGTGCGCGAACTGGCCAACCGGGTAACGGTTCTTCGTGATGGTGAGAATGCCGGAGATATTGTTCGCGAGGATATCAATCACGATCGGATGGTGAAAATGATGGTCGGGAGAGATGTTTCGCAATACTACGCACTTGAACCAAGGGATACCGGCGAGGTGGCGCTCAAGGTGGATAACCTGGTCACACCACAACATCCCAAACACACGTTGAATTTTGAAATCAAGGCCGGTGAGATCGTGGGGGTTGCTGGATTGGTGGGCGCCGGGCGAACCGAGATGTTGCAAACGGTCTTCGGGATTACCCCAGCACTGAGTGGTTCCATATTCATCGGTGATCAGCAGGCATCCATCCAATCGCCCCGGCAAGCCATTCATCATGGATTGGCCCTGGTGCCGGAGGATCGAAAACAACAGGGGCTGATTCTGGAAATGGCCGTGCGCGAAAACATGAGCCTGGCCAGCCTGAAACGGGATCAAAAGAAAGGTTTCCTCAACCGTTCCAAAGAGCAGGAAATCAGCCGTCAGATGGTGGCCGATATGAAAGTCAAGACACCATCGGAAATGCAGGAAGTGCAGTATCTGTCCGGTGGTAACCAGCAAAAGGTCGTGCTGGGCAAATGGCTTGCGATGCATCCGAAGGTTCTTTTTCTGGATGAACCCACCCGGGGCATCGATGTCGGAGCCAAACAGGACATTTACAAACTCATGGAAAAACTCGCCGAAGAAGGCGTGGCGATTTTGTTTGTTTCCAGTGAAATGGAAGAAATTATCGGCATGTCCGATCGGGCATTGGTCATGCACGAAGGTTGCTTGACCGGCGAATTGAAGCGAGAAGAACTCAACGAGGAAGCGGTCATGCAACTGGCCACCGGTGCGACCCTCCCGTCACACTAGAAAGATTGCATCAGGTATTTTCATGAAAAAGATATACGGTATTCTCAGCATTTTCATAGTGGTCTGTGTTCTGACCGCCATGATGAGCCCCAGTTTTGCGACGCCATTCAACATCGAACGATTGATTCTGAGGACTTCCCTTTATGGAATTATCAGCATAGGAGTGGCGTTCGTCATCATTACCAGCGGGATTGATTTGTCCATTGGATCGGTGATTTGTCTGATAGGGTGCGGTTTGCCATGGTTGTTGATCAAAATGTCCCTGCCTTTGCCGGTTGGTCTCCTGATTGTGATCGTTGCTTCCGTGTTGATTGGATTGTTGCATGGACTGCTCACCACCAAACTCAAACTGCAGCCCTTTGTGGTGACTCTTTGTGGTTTGCTGATGTATCGAGGTATCACCAGGGGGTTTACGGGGGATCAGACACAGGGGTTTGGTAAACTGTTTGAAAGTTTGCGATGGATCGGAACCGGTCGTATCGCCATTCCTGGAGTGCCCCTGGAAACATTTGGCATACCTGTGCCATTTTTTCTTTTGTTGTTTGTGACCATCGTTGCATCCATTTTTCTCAATCGAACCATTTATGGACGGTATTTGCTTGCCTTGGGACGTAATGAACAGGCCGCGCGATACAGTGGGATCAATACGGATCTCATGATTATCCTGGCTTATGTCATTTGTGCCGGCCTGGCAGGGGTGGGGGGAGTATTGTTTATCTTGGATACCAATTCTGCCCAGCCTGCTGATTTTGGTAATTTCTACGAATTGTATGCCATTGCCGCCGCTGTGCTGGGAGGTTGCAGTTTGCGAGGTGGTCAGGGCACCATTATCGGAGTGGTGATTGGCGCGGCCTTGATGCAGGTGTTGCGCAATATGATTACCCTGGTGGATTGGATACCTACTCACATCGAATATGCGGTTATTGGCGCCGTTATATTGGTCGGAGTCATGGCTGATGAGGTGGTCAAGCGTGTGGCCGCGGCCAGGAGAGCTGCTGCGAGTAAAGGCTAATCGTCTAATCGTTATTAAGTAACTTGGCACTTGATGTTTAGAGGGTTTCTCATACATGCTGGTGGGAGTGAAGCGCTCTGACATTAGTAAAAAAACCATCTTTGGCTGGGCGCTTTATGATTTTGCCAATTCGGCTTTTACGACCCTGGTCGTTACCTTTGTTTACTCGGCCTATTTTACCTCCTCGATAGCCTCCGATGAAATCAGCGGTACCGAGTGGTGGTCGCTGGGGATCACCCTTTCCGCTCTCATTGTCGCCGTGCTTTCACCCGTTCTCGGCGCGCTCGCCGATGCCGGAGGACATCGCAAGGCCTTTCTGATGAGCACTACCTGGCTCACTGTTGTGGGGACGGCATTGCTGTTCTTCCCCAAAGCGGGTGATGTGGGGCTGGCATTGTTCATCTTTGTTTTTGCCAATGTTTGTTATGAGCTTGGCTACGTTTTCTACAATGCCTACCTGCCCGAAATCTCGCCACCTGCCAAAATCGGAAGAATATCCGGGTATGGATGGGGTTTGGGATATTTGGGTGGATTCATTTGCATGCTGTTGGCGTTGGGGTGTTTGATTCGGCCTGAAATTCCCTGGTTCGGCTTCTCGCGGGATGGTGGGGAGCATGTCCGAGCCGTCAATCTCCTCGTGGCAGGGTGGTTTGCGGTGTTTTCGTTGCCCATGTTTTTGTGGGTGCCGGCATCATTAGGCAACCGTTCCACACCAAGTCCACATCCGGTTCGCGCCGCTCTTAAACGCCTAGGGGTGACTTTCCATGAAATCCGAACACAATACCGAACCATTTTTCGATTCCTGATCGCCCGGTTGATTTACAATGACGGATTAATCACCGTGTTTTCTTTTGGTGGCATCTATGCCCAGTTGACCTTTGGATTCACCATGGAGGAAATCATCGTCTTAGGCATTGTATTGAATGTCGCTGCCGGAGTGGGTGCGTGGGTGTTTGGAGTGGTGGATGATCGTTTGGGCGCGCGCCAGACGATTTTGATCTCCCTGGTGGGACTGACCCTGGCAACAGTGGTTGCGGTGTTGACTCCAAGTAAAACCATCTTTTGGGCTGCTGCCATCTTCATCGGACTGCTGGCCGGGCCCAATCAGTCTGCCAGTCGTTCACTGATGGGGAGATTGGTTCCGAAAGACAAAGAAAATGAGTTTTTCGGATTCTTCGCGTTTTCCGGCAAAGCGACCTCTTTTCTGGGACCGCTTTTGTTGGGGCAACTCACCACCATCTTTGATAGCCAACGGGCTGGACTGAGTAGCACTGCGGCTTTTTTCATCATAGGCGGAATTCTTTTGTTCCGTTTAAAGGTGGAGCCGTCAAAGCATTGAGGGTGTTCCACGAAATTCTTTCTTTTTTCATGTAACCCAAGCCATGTGTTCGGGGTAGTGTTGTATATGCTTTCAAATCTTACCTCAAAATGTCTGTGGGCTGTTGCGTTGGTTGCCGTTGTCCTGACAACTGCTTGCTCTGTTCACGTGAACAGTTCCATCAAGACTGCCTCCAACGAAACGGTTAAGCATGACCTCAAAACAGTCAATGGCAGCATCAAGGTCGCGGCCGGTTCGGTGGTTGAAGGCGTCTGTAAAACGGTGAACGGCAGTGTGGAACTGGGAACGGGCGCGCGTGCGGATCTATTGAAAACGGTCAATGGCAGCATCAAGATCAAATCAGACGCCATGGTGGAGGAAGATGTGGAGACTGTGAATGGCCGTATATCCGCGGAGGAAGGAAGCACCATAGGTGGAAACATCAAGACGGTCAACGGAGGCCTTGAGTTGGGCGATGGAGTCACCGTTGAAGGCCGGGTGGATTTGGTCAATGGTTCCATGAAGTTTCAGGGAGCTCATGTTAAAGGGGACGCAACCTTCCGAAATGGAGATGTACAATTCTCGGGCGAGACCGTTCTGGATGGAAACCTCATTCTTGATGGCAGAGCCAAACGAGACAACAGTGATGATCCGATTGAAATAAGAATGAGCGACCAATCAGTCATCAAAGGCAGCATCATCGTTGAGGATCCTGACCGTAAAGTGATCCTCTACCTGTCCGGCGACGCCCGCGTGGAAGGATCCACCGATCACGTTTCCATTGAAACTTTGGAGCGTTGAACGCGGCAAGCAGAATTAAATGGGTCATCCATCTGGAAGCAGGTAGCACATCCATTCCCAAGAGTTGACTTGCGAAGACAGTGTCTCTGGACTGTGTGTCCCGATGACTCGACGTTCTCCTGAGGGCGTTGGCCTTGTTGAGAACTTTTGAAATGCCAGCGAAATTCTGGAATGCTGGCGAGATATCGCCGTTCTGGATACCTTGCGACACCTGTGTGGGATTCGGAATTTTCTGAGTGTTCATGTACCCTTTTGGGCCAGGTTTGGGGTGTCGGTTGAACTGAGCGTGCGTAGAGGGTATACGAACCGTATCCAGAACTCCGATGGCTCGGAGCACTCCAAAGTGCTTTGCCCTTATGCGGACCATTCTGGAGACATGCAAGGTCCGCCCGGTTTATTTCTTAAACTCAAGATTGCATTGCGTGTCGCATACGTTGGGGTAAGATCGCCCTACTCATGCAATCGTTTATCCCATACAGTTATCCTTTTTTTCGATCCTTGATCGCTGTATGTTGGATGGCCGCTTGTGGTTTTCCCTGGGGGAGCTTAAAGGCTGATTTATCTGGATCGAAAGATGCAACGAAACATTGGGCTTTCCGCCCCTTACCTTTATCAAACGCCTTTGGAGATGAGAGCCGGAGGGATGGCTATCGTGGAATCGATGCATTTATCGAGAGAGCGTTGTCTTCAAAGAAACTGACTTTTTCTCCAGAGGCCAAGCGACGCACTTTGATTCGGCGTTTGTATTTTGATCTGGTCGGTTTGCCTCCTGATGCCAGGGAAATGGAAGATGCTTTGGCGGATGATGGTCCTGATGCATGGTTGCGTTTGGTGGATCGGTTGCTGGCTTCTCCTGCCTACGGGGAAAAGTGGTCGCGGATGTGGCTGGATCAGGTGCGATATGCCGACCAGACTGCTGTCTGGTTTGAGAACATGGGGGCCGCCTGGTTGTATCGGGATTGGGTGATTCAGGCTTTCAATGGCGACATGGCTTACCCTGAGTTCGTACAGCGTCAACTTGCAACAGATTTGATGCCTTCGACCGGCCCTGAAGATATGTCGGCCTTGGGCTTTCTGGGACTAAGCCCGACTTACTGGAAGGAACTCAAACTCGCCCCGGAAGTGATCAAAACCATCGTTGCCGACGAATGGGAGGAGCGAGTGGACATGATGAGTCGGACCTTGCTTGGATTGACGGTGTCCTGTGCGCGATGTCACGACCATAAATCCGATCCGGTATCCATGCAGGATTACTATGCACTGGCCGGGATTGTTGCCAACATCCGCTTAAGCTCCCGTCCAATTCTGCCGGATGAACAATGGAAACCCATTGCCGCCGCACGCGAACAGGTCCGTGTTTGGAATGAAGAAATTAATCGTTTGGTCAAAGGCGAATCCCCCGAATCAGAAATGAAGATTGAGGCCCTCAAGGAGCAGATCGCCTCTTTAAAGGCCAACACACCTAACTACGATCTGCCAATGGCACACGCGATTGATGATGCTTTCCTGGAAATCCTTCCTGACGGTTCGGATGCCACCAAGCTGGTTTATAAGGAGCATGCCAATCGTGACCTGAAGAGTCATGTGCGCGGCGATCCCAATCGACCGGGGGATTCGGTTCCTCGAGGTTTTTTTACGGTGTTTGGTGGTGGTTCGTTTGGAAATGATAGCGATACCCGGCTTGAATGGGCGAAATCCATTTTCAATCAAGCCGGAGAATTGGCCGCACGGGTGATTGTGAACCGGGTCTGGAAAGAACATTTCGGCGAGGGAATTGTCGCCACTCCGGGAAATTTTGGTCTGAGTGGAGCGGCTCCGACGCACCGTGAGTTGCTGGACGACCTGGCTGCGCGGTTTGTGGCGAACGGATGGTCATTCAAATGGCTGCATCGGGAAATCCTTCTGTCCCGCACCTGGCGGCAGACCAGTCAGGTGCATGCGCAAGGACAGATGGTGGATCCTCAGAACAAGTTGTTGTGGCGCATGTCACGTCATAGGCTTCCCGTTGAATCGTGGCGTGATGCGATGTTGTCGGTGAGCGGACGCCTGGATCGTTCATTCGGCGGCGCTTCGCAGGATTTGTCGAAACCTGACAATGTTCGCCGCACGGTATACGGCACGGTTCATCGTCGCGATTTGAATGTGATGTTGAAACTACATGATTTTCCGGACCCGAATCGATACAGCGAACAACGCATCAGCACAACCACCCCGGTCCAGCAGTTGTTTGCTTTGAACGGTCCGTTCGTCTGGGATTGTTCGTTGCAACTGGCCGATCGGATCATGGCTCGGTGTGGAGATGATTTATCAGGTTGGGTCACTCAATTATTTCGGCAAGTCTGGGGGCGTTCTCCCACATCTGAGGAAGAGGTTTTGTTCGAATCTTATTTTCAAAACGAGATAGGTTCCAAGACTCATCCCCGGGAGATCCTGGCTCGCTGTGCCCAAACATGTATCACCAGCAACGCGTTTTTGTATGTCGACTGATTCTATACCGATTCCTGATGATGTCATGACCCGGCGATCCATGATTGCCCGGCTGGGCGGGGGTGTGGGGATGCTGGGGCTGGCGAATGTGATGAAGGGGGCTGATGAGCGAATCATTCAACGCCATCATCGCCCCAGGGCTCGACGGGTGATTCAACTTTTCATGAATGGCGGTCCTTTCCAGGCAGACCTGTTCGATCCAAAACCTGATTTGCAGAAATATGCGGGACAACGACCGGCTGAAGTGAACCTGCGAACTGAACGCGCAACGGCGGGATTGCTTCCATCGCCTGTTCAATGGCAGAAGGCAGGTCAGAGTGGTGTGCCGATCAGTGACCTGTTGCCGAAGTTTGCCGCATGCATGGATGACGTGTGTGTGATTCGATCTCTTCACAGCGACAATCCAAATCACGGTCCCGCGCTGTTGATGATGAACAACGGCACCATCACACCTTCAGTGCCCAGTATGGGGGCCTGGATGTCTTATGGTTTGGGATCCGAGAACGAAAACCTGCCCGCTTATGTGGTGTTGTGTCCGGGGAGGCCTGTCAGGTTTTCCGTGTTATGGAACAGTGCCTTTCTTCCATCGGAACATCAGGGGGTGTATGTCAATCATTCCAATCTGGATGTCAAAAAGTTGATCCCGTTTTTAAGTAACGGATCAATGGGGTTTTCCGCACAGCAACGTCAACTTGGATTGATGCGCCGGTTCAATCAGTTGCATTTGAATGAGCGCGGCGGTGATGCCGTCCTGGAATCCAGGATTCGATCCATGGAAACCGCCTTTCGCATGCAGACCGAAGCGAGTGAGGCGTTCAATTTGGAGCGCGAGCCGGAATCCATTCGTGAACAATATGGCAAAGGGCATTTTGCAAACGGGTGTTTGCTGGCGCGGCGATTGGTGGAGCGGGGGACGCGGTTTGTTCAGGTTTACTATGGGGATGGTCAACCGTGGGATACGCATCAGAATCACGATAAACACGCCAAGGACTTGTGTCGCGACATCGACCAACCCATGACCGCGTTGCTGACGGATTTGAAGCAACGCGGTTTGCTGGAGGATACACTGGTGATTTGGGGTGGCGAATTTGGTCGCACCCCGACGTCCGAGAATGGATCGGGGCGCGATCATAATCACTATGGATTCACCACATGGTTGGCGGGTGGCGGCGTCAAGGGGGGGATGACATACGGAGAGACGGATGATTTTGGATTTCGAGCCGTCAAGGACAGGGTGCATGTGAATGATTTTCACGCGACTATCCTGCACCTGATGGGGGTGGATCATGAGCAACTGACTTATCGTTACGCAGGACGTGATTTCCGGCTGACAAACGTGGGGGGGCATGTATTGCGCAGAATACTTGCCTGAAAAAAACTGCATTTTTTCGGTAACCACTTTTCGGAAATGTCTCAGGAATAGGTATGGAGAAAGAACATGCTTCAAATGAATCCAATTGTCCGACCTGCGGTAAACCTATCCCGGAGGGGGCGCCGCAGGGTATGTGTCCGGCTTGCTTGATGGGTCGCGCTTCCATGGCGACTGAGACTCACATGACCGATAGCGTGCCGATTCACCCTCCCTCCCTGGAAACGATGCGTGCCGTTTTCCCCGGTTTGGAAATCGATTCATTGATCGGTCAGGGGGGAATGGGTTATGTTTACAAGGCGCGTCAACCCAAGCTGGACCGTTGGGTGGCTTTGAAAGTGCTGTCGCCTTCGTTGGCGCAAAATGTTGATTTTGCCAAACGTTTCGAACGCGAAGCCAAGTTGCTGGCACGTTTGAATCATCCGAATATTGTCGCGGTGTATGATTTTGGTCGACAGGGGGATTTCTTTTTTCTCCTGATGGAATTGGTCGAGGGAGTCAATCTGCGCGAAGCCATGCGCACCGAGCGATTTGCTCCTCAGAAGGCTCTGTCGATTGTTCCCAACATATGTGAAGCCCTTCAGTTTGCTCATGACGAAGGCGTGTTGCACCGGGACATCAAACCGGAGAACATCCTGCTCGACACCAGGGGGCGGATCAAGATTGCTGACTTTGGCATCGCCAAAATGTTGGATGATGGTTCGTCCAATGTCACTGGTTTGACCAGGCACGGAGCCTCCATGGGGACGCCTCATTATATGGCTCCCGAACAGATTGAAAATCCTTCGGAAGTCGATCACCGCGCTGACATCTATTCGTTGGGGGTGGTGTTTTACGAGTTGCTGACGGGAGAATTACCTCTCGGTCGATTCGGTCCGCCTTCGGAAAAATCAGGAGCTGATGCTGGTGTCGACGATATTGTGTTCCAGGCCTTGGCGAAGGAAAAGGAACGCCGTCAGCAGAAGGTATCTGAGGTCAAAACCCAGGTGGAAACCGTGTCCAGGCAACCGAAGTCTGATCAGGTGGGACTTCGGGAGCACACAACCATTAAAGATAACGAACAGCGTGAAGAAGGACAGGAAGTGGTTGGAGGGTGGAGTGGGATGCATTCAAATGTTCGTGGCAGTTTGTTGGGACTGCTTGGTTTGGTGGCCTGGATTTTGTCTCTTTATTTCATGTATCCACACCATTATTCCCGAATGTCTATTAATGCAGGTGAAACTGAAATGACCGATATTTGGACTTTTGGAGGAGGGCGGAACCCTGGCTTGAACTGTATCGAACGCCTGAAGCATCCGGGGTCAGGGAAAGGTATCGATATGCTTCCCCCATCGGAGGCTATAAGGCAGGGATCGGCGCGTTTTTGGTTTGGTCTCTATGGATGGTTTTGGCGAGGAAAGAATGGGGAAAAGGTGTCACCTGTGTGCCCTTGGGGAGAGGGGGGCAGTTTTCCCATGATGATCGGAGAAAGCGGTTTATTTCCGTTGCCTTGACGCAGCATTTGTATATGGCTCTGCTTTCCTTCTTGCTGTTTGGATTGTTGATTGCTTTATACGGTGGCTTTGCCCCTATTCCTTTGTTCCATTGCTTTGCTGCGAGCCAGATACTGGCTTTATGTATGTATGGTATAGAATGGAGTCATGCGAAAAAGGGGGAGGCTGGTCGTAGAAAGTTAGGGCACGTGACATTCCGAAACCTGAGTCCAAAAGGAATGACCATCCTGATTGTTTCAGTATTGATCATCCCTGCATTACTGTGGGGTTGGGGATTTTGGATGATGCGTGTATCTGAAGCCAACGCACATCGGTTCGAAGCAGAACAGCAACTGATGCAGACGAAGGAGACTCAACAGATTGCCATGATGCGTGCGGAAATGAAACAGTTGCAGGCCGAAATGGAACACAGGGCCGAGGTTCTGAAATCAATCAATGATCCGGTAGAGAAATCCAGAATCGAACTTGAACAGCAAAAGAGTGCTTCAGAATTACAACAACAACAGGACTTGATATCGAAAGCCGAAGAAAGGGTTCTCGACTTGAGGACACAATCGCATGACACCCATTATATCGAAACACCGATTCCCTGGGCAATGATGCTGACAACCCTTGTGCCCATGACACTTGTCGTCACGAGCCTATACGGCTGGCGAATACTAAACCGAATTCGGAGAGGCGTCATTGGACGTGACTACATTTTACCAGGAATGCTGGCAGCCATGCCTTTGACGCTATTGGTTGTCGATGCCGCTGTGGGAGCGCTGATATTGTTGCCATTCAATCATGGAGTATGGGTAAATGCCGGTATATCACTGAGCATTATTGCGATCATCGCAGTAGACGTGTGGCTCGTTCGACGCGTGCTCAGTTGGTTGAATACAGGGATGGATCAAGTTGATGAAAGTTTTTGTTCTACTAAGCCGGAATCTGTTAAACAGGGTTAAGAGAAAATAGAGCCTAACTCTCTCAATGCCAGTCAAAAAGAAGAAAAAATAAAGTTCATCTTATCAATTTTTGTTATTACGGTTTGTTTTATCGTCTGCGCCTGGGATTATTTTGATCGCAAAACAAAACTGCTGGTGTTTGAGTCTGATTATGATCGGATTTCAGCTCCATATCAAAATGGCTCAGTAATTGGCGCAGATGTTGGTATCCCGCTTGTAGATCAATTGGAAACTGCTAGAGAACGTCAAAGGCTGATTAATTCCGCTTTGTTTGAACGCGAAGAAATCTACGCTCAAATGACCGCTGTATTGGAGGAAGCGACAGATCCAACCTTTAGGAAAGCTGTAACGGATAGGCTCAATGAATTGGAGACGGACATCTCCCAATTGAAAAACAGTCTCGATGATTCACACAATGAACTGAAGCAGCTTGAACCTGTTCGCCAAGCTCTTTTGAAGCGCACAGAAGTGACAAGAAGGCTTAGTAAGCGGAATATGACTCTCATCTGCAGCTCCATGTTTTTGTGTTGTTTGTCGAGTATATTAGGTTTTAAGACGCTGAGAAGGATTCGTAATGGTAAGGCTCCACACTTGTCTGCGGCGGTAGGATGTTTGATTGCTTTATGTGGACCATTATTTGTAATTGATTTTTTTATATTCCTAATTTCCCTGATCAAATTCCGAAATCCACCTCTTGGAATTTTTGTAGCGGTCACCTTTGATATATGTGTGTTTCTGATTACTCTGGCTTGGGTGCGAGGGTGGTCCTTAGCGGTCACAAAAAAACCTTTCACAAACAATCAGTCAGACTAAAAACCTTTTTATCTTTGGAATTGCCGGGGCCATATGGAGTGCTCTGGCTTGACAGAGCTTTGGATACCTTTGCGAAAGGCTATCATTCTCAAATTCAATACAACGTAGCTTTTCCGAGCGCTCAAATGAATTCCGCATAGATTGTTCGACTTGGTGTTTGGTGGACGAATGCTCCTTGAGATGTCGGACCGTATCCAAAGCGGTGCCAGGTCACACGCAGTCTAAAGAGGTGACAGCGATTAGAGTGCCATAGTAAACTTTGCGTCCTTGGCGGTCTTAGTGCCTTTGCGAGAAAAAGGGTTGAGGGTTGCAGATTCAATATCGACAATCAAAATCAGTAGAACGATAGGTCACGTTGAAGGAAAATGGAATCGAATCTTTAATTGGCTACAAGGTACACGTTGGTTGCCGTCATTTTATCGCAAAGACGCCAAGACGCGAAGGCGCAAAGGAACATGTGACAGAGAATGGGGTAGGAAAGATATTGGGTGAAATGGCGTTTCGAATGCTCCTTGAGATGTCGGACCGTATCCAAAGCGGTGCCAGGTCACACGCAGTCCAAAGTGGTGACTGCAATTAGAGTGCCATAATAAACTTTGCGTCCTTGGCGGTCTTAGCGCCTTTGCGAGAAAAGGGGTTGAGGGTTGCAGATTCAATATCGACAATCAAAATCAGTAAAGCGATAGGTCACGTTGAAGGAAAATGGAATCGAACCTTTAAGTGGCTACAAGGTTTTCGTTGGGTGCCGTCATTTTATCGCCAAGACGCCAAGGCGCGAAGGCGCAAAGGAACATGTGACAGAGAATGGGGTAGGAAAGATATTGGGTGAAATGGCGTTTCGAATGCTCCTTGAGATGCCGGACCGTATCCAAAGCGGTGCCAGGTCACACGCAGTCCAAAGAGGTGATTGCAATTAGAGTGCCATAGTAAACTTTGCGTCCTTGGCGGTCTTAGCGCCTTTGCGAGAAAAAGGGTTGAGGGTGGCAGATTCAATATCGACAATCAAAATCAGTAGAACGATAGGTCTCGTTGAAGGAAAATGGAATCGAACCTTTAAGTGGCTACAAGGTTGACGTTGGTTGCCGGTTTTTTATCGCCAAGACGCCAAGGCGCAAAGATTAATGTTTATGTGTAGGTTTTGATGATGGGGGATTCACCAGATA
>Ga0181589_10001514_pt1 | contig 18105 bp, 20 predicted proteins | sample 071ome_25_FD_132444 | JGI IMG/M metagenome (GOLD analysis project Ga0181589, IMG submission 132444) | Coastal salt marsh microbial communities from the Groves Creek Marsh, Skidaway Island, Georgia - 071410BT metaG (megahit assembly) | ecosystem: Environmental > Aquatic > Marine > Intertidal...
CGGCATCCGCGTCTCCTCGGTTATCCGCCAATGTCCATAGTGGTGTTGCGCAAAAGGCAGGCATCGCCATAGGAAAAGAAACGATAGCCGCGGTCAAGCGCATGCGCATAAGCGGCGCGGATCGGTTCCATGCCGGCAAAGGCGCTGACAAGCATCATCAGGGTCGATTTCGGCAGGTGAAAATTGGTCAATAGCATGTCGACCGCGCCGAAGCGGAACCCCGGCGTGATGAAAATATCGGTCTCGGCGGCGTATGGCTGCACCCGGCCGGTCGCGGCATGGCAGGCCTCAAGGATGCGCAGGCTGGTCGTCCCCACCGCCACCACACGGCCGCCTGCCTGCCGCGTCGCGTTGATCCGCGCCGCGGTATCGGCCGGAATCTGTCCCCATTCGGCATGCATCCGGTGATCGGCGATATTCTCGACCGTCACCGGCAAAAAGGTTCCGGCGCCGACATGCAGCGTGACCTTCGCCAGGCCGATACCGGCGCCGTCCAGCACCGTCATCAGGCGCGGCGTGAAATGCAGGCCGGCGGTCGGCGCGGCGACGGCACCGGCACTGGCGGCGAATATCGTCTGGTAGTCCTTCTCATCAGCCGCCGTGCTGCCATCGGGGCGCCGTATGTAGGGCGGCAACGGCATACGGCCATGCGCCGCCAGCCCGGCCTGCACCGCAGCCGCGTCAAGCACCGTGCCGGATGCCGGATCAATGAACTCGATCCTCACCTCGCCGCCCGCGCCGCGCCCCTCAACCCTTGCGGCAAATTCCGGCCCGAACAGGATGACATCATCCGGCCGGCATTTGCGCGCCGGCCTGGCGAACACACACCACCGTGCACCACCCTCATGCCTGTGCAGCGTGATACTTATTCCGGCCCCGCCACGCCGCCCGGACAGACGCGCCGGAATGACCCGCGTGTCATTGACCACCAGAAGATCGCCGTCCTTCAGGATTGCCGGCAGGTCGCTGATCCGGCGGTCAGCCATGTCTGTGCCTGTGAGATCGAGAAGACGCGCCGAGTCACGCGGCCGTGCCGGCTCACTCGCAATCGCCTCCTGCGGCAGCTCATAATCGAAATCAGACAGTTTCATCGATGGCGGGGGCCCGGGTTCACTCAAAAATCTGCACGACCCCGACAACATGGTCCGACGCGTCCGTCACGACTAGGCACTGGACGCGCGACTCCTGCATCCGCGCCTCGGCATCGGCCATCAGCTGATCGGCATTGATGGTCAACGGGCTGCTGCTGGCCACCTCGCCAACCGGCGTCCTTGCAAGATCGAGGCCGCGCACCAGAAGACGCCGCAGATCACCATCGGTCAGCACACCCTGCAGCTTGTCAGCACTACCCACAAGCGCCAGGCCAAGCCGGCCTTCGGTCATCACCAGAATGGCATCCTGCACCGGCGCATCGGCATCGACAAATGGCAGCGCCTCACTACGCATCTGGTCGCGCACGCGGGTCAGCAGGCGACGTCCCAGTGCCCCGCCGGGATGTGTCATCGCGAAATCAACCGCCTCAAATCCCCGCGCCTCCATCAACGCGACGGCAATGGCATCACCAAGGACAAGCGTGTTCATCGCCGAGGTTGTCGGCGCCAGATTGAGCGGGCAGGCCTCGCGGTCGACGGAGATATCGAGGACAATCTGCGCCGCCCGCGCCATACTGCTGGCCTCGCCGGCGGTCAGCGCGATGATCTTCGCATCCAGCCGCTGCAACGCCGGCAACAGGCGGACGATCTCCTCGGTCTCACCGGAATTGGAAATCAGGATCATCACATCGCCCGGCCGCACCATGCCAAGATCGCCATGGATCGCCTCGGCCGGATGAAGGAACAGCGACGGGGTGCCGGTCGAGGCCAGCGTCGCCGCGATCTTGCGTCCGATCAGACCGGATTTGCCCATGCCGCAGACAACAACATGACCGGAGGTGGCAAGGATCATCTCCACCGCCGCCGCGAACGGCGCGCCGAGCGCCTTGTCGAGCCTGTTGATGGCATCGCCATAGGCGGCGAACAGACGGCGGGCGGCGGGTACCGGCGCCAGCCCTTCAGACCTGTTGTCAGCTTGTAGAGCCTTGTCCGGCATCATTCACAGCCTTCCTTGGGGAAACCGGTAGTCACGAGACCAATATGCATTCTGATATCGCTGCCCCTTCTGCCCGAGTTTTCTAGCCCCTTTTGCCAGCAAATGCCACTCCCGCAGTTGCGTCAACCAAGGCGATGTCGTGCCATCTCGAGATCTTCCGGCGTGTTCAGGTTGGTAAAGGGGTCGAGCCCGGTATCAAGGTCATCTCCGAAATCGACGATGGCACAGTCATAACGCGCGGTGAAATCATCAATCTTGCGAAGTCCCTCATCGACCAGCGCGGCGCGCAGGGCCGCCCCCATGCTGACCGGCCAGATGGCGAAGACCGGATGTCGCCGCCCGTGTGAGCGCGCCTGCGCCATGTCCGCGCCATCGGCCACCGCCGCCATCAACCGCGCGCCGAGATCGCGCGGCAGGAACGGCGCATCGGTGGCAAGGCTGATCACATGCGTGACCTCGGGATGTGCGGCGGCGGCGTGTTCAATCCCGGTCAGCACCCCGGCAAGCGGTCCGGCAAAGCCGTCGACAACATCGGCGATCACCGGCAGACCAAAGCCGGCGAACCGGTCCGGATCGCCATTGGCGTTGATCACCGCCGGCGCGCCATCGGGTACCACACGGCCCATCACATGCGCCAGCACCGGCCGGTCGCCAAGCATGATTAGGTTCTTGTCACCACCGCCCATGCGGCGCGACTTGCCGCCGGCCAGAAGAAGCCAGATTGGTGTGACATCCGACATATCAGGTTCAGCCATATCAGCGTGCGCCGCCCCCACGCCCACTATCTCGCCCACCCTTATGCCCTTGAGCACGCTGCGGCGACGGGATATCGGCGATATCCTCCATGCCGGCGGCGGCCTCGTCGAAGACGATCCTGCCCTCGCCGCTCAGCGCGATGAACCGCTTGCCCCTGGCGCGGCCGATCAGTGTCAGTCCGGCCTGCCGCGCCAGTGCCACCGCCTCGTTGGTAAAGCCGGAGCGCGAGACCAGCACCGGGATGCGCATTTGCACCGTCTTGATCACCATCTCGGTGGTCAGGCGGCCGGTGGTGTAGAAAATCTTGTCATCCGGCGCCACCTTGTTCAGGAACATCCAGCCGGCGATCTTGTCGACAGCGTTGTGGCGGCCGATATCCTCCATATAGACAAGCGGGGTTTCGGCGCTACACAGCACGCATCCATGGATGGCGCCGGCGCTCAGATACAGGCTTGGCGTGGTGTTGATGGCCTTGCTCAGCGGGATCAGCATCGAGGCATGGAGCCTCATGTCCGGATTCAACCTGATCGAATCGAACCGCTCCATCATATCGCCATAGGCGGTCCCCTCGGCACAGCCGCTGGTGCGGATCTTGCGCTTCATTTTCGCCTCGAAATCGGTCTCGCGCTCGGTCCGCACAATGACCACGCCGAGATCATCATCATGATCGATGCCGGTGATGACATCATCATCATGCAGCATGTTCTGGTTCAGGAAATAACCGACGGCGAGTTCGGCCGGCCAGTCGCCGATCGTCATCGAGGTGACGATCTCCTGCCGGTTCAGGAAAAGCGTCAGCGGCTTTTCGGTCACCACCGGCAGCGTGACCGGCGTGCCGGACTCATCGACGCCTGTCACCGGCTGCGACAGGCCGGGGGCGTCGGGATCGGGGGCGATGATCATCGCTGGATTTTCGGGGTCGGTGTCTGCCATGCCGCTAAAATGACGGAAATGGTGTTCAGCAACAAGGCCAGAATTGCCGCGCCCCGATGTAATGAGCGTCACGATCGGCGTATTTTGCTTTTCCGCGACGAAGCCGTTATCCTGCGCCCGCCGGGACTTTCCGGCACCGGTGCCGCCGGACGGCAGGACATTGTCATGAAGATCCATTTTTCAGCGTCGACACATGAGGTGGCACAGGAACGCCTGACGCGGCTTGTCGCGCGCTATGGCCAGACCGCTCCGGAGACCGCCGACTGCATTGTCGCGCTTGGCGGTGATGGCCACATGCTGCATGTGCTTCACGAAACGCTGGCGCATGAGATGCCGGTGTTCGGCCTGAATTGCGGGCGGCTCGGCTTTCTGATGAACCATTACGCCTCGGACGAGCTGATCGAGCGGATCGAGGCCGCCGAGACAGCGCCGATCCATCCGCTCCGGATGCGTGTGACCGGCACCGACGGCAGTTCACATAGCGCGCTGGCGATCAACGAGGTCTCGCTGCTTCGCCAGACGCACAACGCCGCGCATATCCGGGTCGAGGTCGATGGCAAACATCAGGTCGAGGAACTTGTCTGTGACGGCATCCTGCTGGCGACGCCGGTTGGCTCGACAGCCTATAATCTGTCAGCGCATGGCCCGGTGGTACCGCTTGGCGCCGGGCTGCTGGCACTGACACCGATTTCACCCTTCCGGCCACGACGCTGGCGCGGCGCGCTGCTTGGCGAGCAATCGAGGGTCGGCCTGCAGGTGCTGGAGCCCGACTTCCGGCCGGTCAGCGCCAGCGCCGACAGCGCCGAACACCGCCATGTGGCGCGGGTCGATATCGAACAGGCGCACGACATCACGCTGCGCCTTCTGTATGACCCCGGCTTTTCGCTGACCGAACGCGCCATCGCCGAGCAATTCCGGACCTGATATTGGGCCTCGCCCTGTGCTGGCGTGAATGTGATTTCCGGCAATCCCTTGCGCCGGTGAATAGTCACGCATGATCCGCCCAACTGCAGGCCCGTGAGGTGATCAGGCGATGAATGATGCATTCCATATTCTGCTCGATGAGGCGCGGGCGCAGATCAGGCCGCGCCCCGACGATCGGCAATTCGCCATCCTGCGGGAACGCGGCAGCCTGACAGTGGAACTGTACCGGCCGCTGGAAGTGGATCTCCAGCAACCGCACAGCCGCGATGAATGCTATGTGATTGTCGAGGGTGCCGGCATCTTCGAGATGGGCGACAAGACGGTAACCTTCGGTCCCGGCGATTTCCTGTTCGTGCCGGCCGGCATGCCACACCGCTTCCGCGATTTTGGTGACTCGATGATGACCTGGGTGATGTTCCATGGCCCGGAGGGCGGTGAGGACGCCTAGGTGAGCTTTTCCGAATTGCGGTCCGAAATGTGGGCGCTGAGCCTGTTTGGCGGCAGGCTGGCGGCGGCCGAACTGATCCTGTTCTCGGTGTTTCTGACCGATATCGTGATGCTGGGCTATATGAGCGAGCTGAGCCTGTCGGCGGCGCTGCTGGCGAATTCAACCTTTGTGCTTTTCTATGTCACAGCCCTTGGCTTTCTGCAGGGCGCACTGCCATTGGCTACGCGGCATCTCGAACGCGGGGACCGCAGCGCCTACAGCGGTGTCATCCTTCTGTCCATCCTTCAGGCGGCGGTCATCGGCCTTGTCATTGTGGCGACCTTCATCGCCTATCCGCCAATCCTGCGCGCCCTCGGCTATCCAGAGGACATGATTGCCGAATCCTGGGCCTATATCGCCTGGATCCTTCCCAGCTATGGGCTGAGCGTCATCTATATCGCCTTACGCAACGCTGTCATCGCGACAAGCAGCAGCCAAGGCTTCATCACCCTCAGCCTGGCAACGCTGGTGCTGAACGCCATTTTCAATTACCTGCTTGGCTTCGGTTTCAGCATCGGTGACCTCACCTTCACCGGCATGGGCATTTCCGGCATTGGTCTTGCCTCATCCATCATCGAGGTGGTGCTGTTCACAGGATTCCTCGCGCTGCTCCAGAAAAGCGGCTTCCGGCTGTCCGATCTTGGGGCCAATAATTGGCAGAGGATCAAGGCCGCGCTGCAGCAGATTCGTGAAAGCCTTGTCATCGGCCTGCCAATCGGCGTCGTGTTCTTTGTGAATTCCACACTGTTTTCGGGTGTTCTGATCATGGTCGGCAGGCACGACATTCAGGGCATGGCAGCGCTTGCGCTGATTTTCGAATGTGCCGCCCTTCTGCTGATGATGCCGTTCGGACTGTCAGAGGCCATCGTCCAGCGGGTGTCGCTTTTTGACGCCCTCAATCGAGCCGCCCGACAACGGCAGATCGAAATCGTCACGCAGGCGTCAATTTGCGTGACCTTTGCCTATATATTGCTTCTGGCGGTGATCTATTTTGCCGCCGGGATCAACATTCCGGTATTGCTGTTGTTTGACAAATCATCGCATCAGGACCTGATCGCCACTCTCGACGCGCTCATGATCCTTGGTTTCCTTGTCGCGGCCCTGCATACCTTCGTCATCATCATGGCCAGCATTCTGCGCGGGCTCCTTGATGTGAACATAAGCATGTTTGTCAGCCTGACCTGCTATTGGGGTGTCGGGCTTGGGCTCACCTTCATTCTGGTGGAGATTGCGGGCCACGGGGCCCGGTTTGGACTCATATCGGTGGTGATTGCCCTTGCCGTGTCAGTCGTATCGATAACATGGCGTCTGTGGCTGCTCAGATCACAACCGCAATCCACCTAGAAACGCATGCCATAGGGCTCGAGACTGGCCGCCAGCGCATCGCGCCGGTCATCGCCCATGGCGCGAAAGGGCGGGCGCAGATTGTTCCAGCGCGCCTCGCCGGTGCGTCGCGCCAGCAGCGCCTTTTGCGCCGGGATCGGCGCGTAGTCCTGGAACAGCATCCGCACCTCCTTCACCGGCTTGTGCGCCGCCTCGGCCTCGTCCCATTTACCGGCATGGCACAGATCGATGACGTTGGCGATATCGCCGCCATTCAGGTTCGCCGTCGCCGAGATACAGCCCGGCCCGCCAAGGCGAATGGCGTCAATCACCGGCAGTTCGGCCCCCGGATAGACAATCAGACCGTCAATGGCGAGGAGCCGCCGCGTATTGTCCCAGTCACCGGAGCTGTCCTTGATGCCGACGATGACATCGGGATAGGCAGTGCGAAGCCGCGTCACCAGATCGATCGACAGGCCGACACCGGACACTTGCGGGATGTGGTAGAGGTAGATTTTCAGGTCGGGATGATCGACCCCGTCGATCAGCTTCTCGAAATAGTCGAAATAGCCGTCATCGCCCATACCCTTGAAATAGAAGGGCGGCAGCGTCATCACGCCAGCGCAACCACGCTCGACAGCGTGCCGCGACAGGGCGATGCTTTCCGGCAGATTGCACAGGCCGGTGCCGGGGATGATGCATTGCGGGTCGACACCTGATGCGATCAACCCTTCAAGGGCGGCCATCCGCTCGCTGCTGCTGACCGACAGCGCCTCGCCGGTGGTGCCAAAGGGAGCCAGCCCCGAACAGCCGGTCGAGAGAAGTTCGGCGGCAAGCTCGTTATAGAGTTCCTGGTTGAATGACAGATCGTCATTGAACGGCGACAGGATCGGCGCAATCAGGCCCTTGATCATGAGATGTCCCTTTCCGGTGATACTCTGGCACGACTGGATGCTTCCGAGATATCACCGATGCACCGCGACCGCCAGCAGCAATTCGTCCCACCTCGCGTCATGGTTGCAGGTTGGCAAGGAAGCTTTCAATCCGTTGCCAGAGTTCGGCCTGAACCTCATCCGTCTCGAACAGCAATTCATGCCGTGCGCCGTCAAAACTGACATGCTGGCATTTTGGCAGACAGGGCAGCATCCGGGTGGTCGAGGGCTGGTGGACAATCCGCTCATCGCCGGCTGTCAGCGCCAGTATCTGCACGTCCAGATGCCGCATCCAGGCAGCGTTCAGTGTTGTCGCCGCGCAGCTTTCATAGGCGGCGCGCACCCATCCCGCCGTCGGTCCGCTGCGACGCAGTTCCGGCGCGTCATCGAACCAAACAAACTGGTTCTCATACCCCTTGCGGACACGCGTCAGTCCGTTGCGCTCATGGAACACCCTTTCATCCGCCAGATCGGTCGGTTGCCAGCCGAGCGCCGGCCGACGTCCGAACCCTGCGGAAACAATGGCAAGAGCCAAAAGCCGCACTCCCCAGACCGGCATCACAGGCGGCGCGATCATCGGCGAGAGAATGACAGCGCCGCGGGCAAATTCCCGATGTCGCGCCGCCAGCCGCAGCGCCAGATGCCCGCCCATCGAATGGCCGAGAAACACCACCGGCCGCGCGGCAAACCCCGCCGCCGTGATCAGCGCGTCGGCCGCACAAAGATGATCCTCGAAATCATCGATATGAACCGACAGGGACAGTTCGCCAAGATGGCCGGACCGCCCCTGCCCCGGCCAGTCTATGATCAGGACATCATGACCAAGAGCTGTCAGACGCGCCGCGACACCGGCATATTTCTCGCAGAACTCGGTAAATCCCGGACAGATGACAACCGGCATGCCAGCCGTCACCGGCGCCGGCCAGTAATGGCCGCGCACCTGTCCGGTGTTGGTCTCGACATGGATATCCTCACCGCCAAGCTGGGTCAGGCCGGCGGCAATGGCAGCGAGGAAATGATCAGAACCGGCCACCATCACAATGCCATCTATTCCGCCGGCTGCGTCTTGGGAAGTGACACCACCTTACCGCCACTGTCCTGATCGCCATCGGCAAAGCCCTTCGACTGGCGGTCCCACATCTGCTTGTAAAGCCCGTTCAGCGCCAGAAGATCGGCATGTTTGCCACGCTCGACAACACGGCCTTCCGACAGCACGAGGATTTCGTCGGCGTCGATGATGGTCGACAGGCGGTGCGCGATGACCAGCGTTGTCCGCGCCTTCGACACCTCGTTCAACGAGGCCTGGATTTCCTTTTCGGTGCGGCTATCCAACGCTGATGTCGCCTCGTCGAACAGAAAGATCGAGGGCCGTTTCAGGATCGCACGGGCGATGGCGACACGTTGCTTTTCACCGCCGGAGAGTTTCAGACCCCGCTCGCCGACCATGGTGTCGTAATGCTCGGGAAGGTTGGCGATGAACCCGTCAATCGCGGCCATTTTCGAGGCGGCCTCGATATCCTCCCGGCTGGCACCATGCCGGCCATAGCAGATATTGTAACCGATGGTGGCGTTGAACATCACGGTATCCTGCGGCACCATGCCGATCGCCGCGCGAACGCTGCCCTGCGTGACCTCGGTCAGGTCCTGACCGTCAATACGTACCCTTCCCTGCTGTGGATCATAGAAACGGAACAGGAGGCGCGAGATCGTCGTCTTGCCGGACCCGCTCGGCCCGACCACCGCGACCCGCTTGCCCGGTGGCACGGTGAAACTGACTCCCTGCAGGATTTGCCGGTCACCATAGGAAAAATGAACATCCTCGAAACTGATGGCACCGCCCTCGATGGCAATGTCGCACGCGCCGGGACGGTCGCGGATATCCACATCCTCCTCCAGCAGGCCGAACATCCGTTCCATATCGACCAGCGCCTGACGCAATTCGCGATAGACCCAGCCAAGGAAGTTCAGCGGCATGTAAAGCTGCAAGAGATAGGTGTTCACAGCGACAAAATCACCGACCGTCAGCCGGCCTTCCTGGATATGCAGACCGGCCATGCCCATCATCAGCATCAGGCCGATGGCAATAATCGACCCCTGCCCGATATTCACCACAGACAGTGATGTGCGCGAGCGAACCGCCATGATTTCATAGCGTTTCATCGCCTCGTCATACCGGTCTGTCTCAACTGCTTCGGCGTTGAAATATTTCACCGTTTCGTAATTGAGCAATGAATCGACGGCCCGCGTGGCGGCCATTTCATCGGCATCGTTCATCTCGCGCCGGAACTTGATCCGCCATTCGGTGACGCGGATGGTGAAATAGCAATAGGCCATCACGGTGATGAAGGTGATCGCGGCATAGAACCCGCCAAACATCACCCACATGATGATACTGACAAGCACCACCTCGACAAACAGTGGCAGCACCTCGAAGAAGATGATGGTCAGCAGGAATTCGATTCCCTTGGCGCCACGGTCGATGGCGCGGGTCAATCCGCCTGTCTGCCGGTCGAGATGGAACTGCAGTGACAGCTGATGGAGATATTCAAAACAGCGGATGGCAGCGCCGCGCACCGCCCGCTGCGCCACCGCGGCAAACAGATATTGCTTGGCCTCGGCAAATACCTGCTGGCCAAGCCGCGACAGCGCATAGCCGGCGATCACCAGCAACAGCATCTTCAGCGAAAAGCCGGCATCCCGGTTCACGATATCGACGGCGGCGCCATACATCAGCGGGGTGATGATGTTCGACCCGCGCGAGGCGACAAGCGCGCTGAAGGCAGCTGCGATCCGCCCGCGAACCCGCCAGTCGCCGCGCGGCGCCGTATAGCGCCACAGCTCACCGAACAGCGCGAAGGTCTTTTGCAATGAAGATGTTGCCATCAGACATGTCCAGCGGTCAGGGCATCAGCCATGACGCCCTGCTGACCGGTGGCCCCTGATCAGTCCTGCGTCGCGACAGTGAAGCTCTCGCCGCAGCCGCAACGCGCGGCCTCGTTCGGGTTGTTGAATACAAAGCGGGAGGCGAATTTGGTTTCTTCCCAGTCCATTTCCGAGCCGACAAGAAACATCACCGCGGTCGGGTCGATGAACAGGGTTACGCCCTTTTCCTCAATGCGGTCCTCGAACGGCTTTGTCTCGGTGGCGTATTGCACGTCATATTGCAGGCCGGAACAGCCGGCCGTCTTGATGCCGATGCGAAGCCCCAGAATTTCGGAATCGGCCGCGTCAATCAGCTGGCGCGCCTGTGCGGCGGCGGCGTCTGACAGGGTGACTATTGGTTTCGACGGGTCAAACATCTCTTCGGCTCCATTGGCATATGCCCGTTCAGGACATGAATTGCACCTCTATGGCTATCAAAATCCGAGGTCAAGCGCCAGCTTTGCATCCTCGCTCATCCGCTCCGGGCTCCAGGCAGGCTCCCAGACCAGCTCGACAGTGACCGCCCCCACACCATCCGCGGCGGCGACAGCCTCGGCCACCTGGCCCGGCATTTCACCGGCGACCGGACATCCCGGGGCTGTCAGTGACATGGTGATATAGACATCTCCATTCTGCCGCCGTTCAACACCATAAATCAAACCAAGATCGAAAATATTGACCGGAATTTCCGGGTCATGGACCGTCTTCAGCGCCGCCTCGACCGCGTCATGGTCGGCTGGACCGGTGTTGGTCGCCAGCGGCTCGCCCGCTTTTGCGGTGAACCCGGAAGAGGTGTCAGGCAGGAAGTCAGCCAACCCGGGACCATCATGAGATTTGGGCCCGTCGGCAAGCCGGCTCCCCGGTCCGTCGGGAAGATAGGGATTATGGTCAGGTTCGTTCATCGCGCCCTATCCGAAAATCCGCCGGACCTTCTCGAGCGAGTCGGCAAGAACGTCGAAATCCTCGGTCCGCGAATAGACGCCAACCGAGGCCCGCGCCGTCGATGGCAGATCAAGATGATCCATCAGCGGTTGCGCGCAGTGGTGACCGGCCCTGATGGCCACACCATCATGATCAATGATCGTCGAGATATCATGTGGATGCGCGCAATCCAGCGTGAAGGACACAACCCCCGACTTGCCGGCCGCCGTGCCGATCAGATTCAACCCCTCGACGGCCGACAGGCGCTGATGCGCATAGCTGAGGATCCGCTGCTCATGCTCGCGGATCGCCGCCATGCCGATTGACTGCACGTAATCCACCGCGGCACCAAGCGCGATCGTCTCGGCAATGGCCGGTGTGCCGGCCTCGAAACGCTGCGGCGGCGGCGCATAGGTGGTTTTTTCGATTGTCACCCGGTCGATCATGTCGCCGCCACCGAGGAAGGGCGGCATTTCGGCGAGGATTTCAGCGCGGCCCCACAGCACGCCGACCCCGTTCGGGCCATACAACTTATGCGCTGAAAAGACGTAGAAATCAGCCCCGAGCGCGGTGACATCGACCGGCATATGAACGACACCCTGACAGCCATCAACCACCATCAACGCACCGATATCACGCGCCACGCCGGCTATGTCGGCAATCGGGAACACGGTACCAAGAACGTTCGAGACATGCGGCACCGAAATGATGCGGGTTTTATCAGTGATCTCGGCGCGAAGCCGGTCCATCGAAAAGGCACCGTCATCTTCCAGAGTGAAGGCGCGCACGCTGGCGCCGGTTTTTTCAGCCACCATCTGCCAGGGAACGATATTGGCATGGTGCTCGGCGATGCTGATCAGGATTTCATCACCTGGCTGCAGGCGCGGCTCCGCCCATGACCGCGCAATCAGGTTCAGCGACATCGTCGCACCGGCGGTCAGGACGATCTCGTCGCCGGAAGCAGCGCCAATGAAATCGGCAACCTTGCCACGCACCGACTCATACAGATCGGTCGAGGCCTCGGACAGGAAATGCAGCCCGCGATGGACATTGGAATAGGTATCCTGATAGGCCGACAGCAGCACATCCAGTACCTGTTGCGGCTTTTGCGCCGAGGCCGCGCTGTCGAGATAGACAAGCGGCTTGCCATGCACGGTCCGCGACAGGATCGGAAAGTCCGCCCTGATCGCCTGAAGATCGAATTCGCGGCGCACCCCGTCCATCACGCAGCCTTTCCGCCAGCGAGCCAGGCCTCGGCGACAGGCCGCAACAGACCGGCCAGCGTTTCGTTCTCGATGGTCTCGATGGTATCTATGAGGAACGCCTCGATCAGCATCGCGCGCGCCGTTTCATAAGGGATGCCACGGCTTGTCAGGTAGAAAAGCTGCGTCGCGTCGAGTTCGCCGACAGTGGCACCATGCGCGCACACCACATCATCAGCATAGATTTCCAGCTCCGGCTTGGCATCGGCCTCGGCCTTGCGCGACAGCAACAGCGCGCGCGCCATCTGCTGACCGTCGGTTTTCTGCGCATCAGGTGCCACATGAACCCGCCCCTGATAGACCCCGCGCGAGCTGTCATCCAACACCCCGCGGATGATCTGGTTCGAGGTGCATTCAGCAACAGCGTGATCCATATAGGTGGTGATGTCCTGATGCTGGTCGCCACGGCCCATATAGATGGCGGACAACTCGCAATCGGCCCCCGACCCGACAAGCGCCACATGCGTTTCCAGCCGCGCCAGCGCGCCGCCTGTGCACAGGCTGAAACCGGCAATTGACGCACCTTCGGCCAGCGCGACACCGGTTGCCGCGAGATGCGTTGTCGCCGCGCCCTCCGCCTGCACCTTGACCTGTTCCAGCCGTGCCCCGGCGGCGATATCGACACCGATCAGCGGCGCCGCCAGCCCGACATCCGACTGATGCCATTCGGCAAGCTGCAGATGCGCCTTCGGGGCCAAACGGATCAGAATGACGGGATGCGCCGCGGCGCCGGTCTCACCGCCCTCGAACAGCAGCATCAGCGGCGACGGTACAGTGCCATCGACATCGATGACAATGCCGCCAGTCATCGCGGCAAGCGACAGGTCGCTGACCGGATGGCCTTTCGGTGCAATCTGCTGCAGACGTGACAGTGCCTGTTCATCATCGGCCATTTCGCGCACCCTCAGGCCAGCTGGCAGGCCGGCAAGACCGGACGGGTCGAGAACGCCATTCTCGAACCTGATCACATGCGCCGAAATGCCGGCCGCAGCAGCAGTTCCCGGGCCGCTGGCAACACCGGCAAGCACGGTGGCCGGCACAAGGTCGCGCGCGGCCAGACCATCGACGGGGGTAAAGCGCCAGGCCTCGGCCCGCGGGCCGGGCCAGCCATCCTGCTGCCAGCGGGCCAGCGCCTCGGCGCGAACCCCCTCACCTGTCATCACGGCACTCATATCAGGCTGCGTCATCGATCCCGGCATATCCGGATTCCTCCACTTCGAGGGCCAGTTCCTTGCCGCCGGTCTTGCGGACCCTGCCATCGGCAAGAATATGTACATAGTCTGGCACAATATGGTTCAGCAGGCGCTGGTAATGCGTGATCACCAGCATCGCTCGGCCCGGATCACGCAACAGGTTGACGCCCTCGGACACGATGCGCAGCGCATCGACATCAAGGCCGGAATCAGTCTCGTCAAGCACCGCCATCCGCGGCTCGAGAAGTGCCATCTGCAGAATTTCGTAGCGTTTCTTCTCACCGCCCGAAAAGCCGACATTGACAGCGCGTTTCAGCATTTCATCGCTGATCCCGAGAAGCCGTGCCTTCTCGCGAACGATCTTCACAAAGCCAAGCTGATCGATCTCCTCCTCGCCCGCCTCGACGCGGCGTGCATTTACCGCCGCGCGAAGGAAACTCATGCCGCCGACACCGGGGAGTTCAACCGGATACTGGAAGGCCAGGAACATGCCGGCACGGGCACGCTCGTCAGGCTCCATCTCCAGCATCGATTCCCCGTTCATCAGGATGTCGCCGCCGGTCACCTCATAGCCGTCACGCCCGGCAAGCACATAGGACATGGTGCTCTTGCCGGAGCCGTTCGGCCCCATGATGGCATGCACCTCGCCGGCGTTGATGGTCAGGTTGATCCCCTTCAGGATCGGCGTCTCGCCGACCGAAGCGTGGAGATCACGAATTTCAAGCAAAGCTGTCATTGTCTTTCCGTTCTCTTGAAAAAACCTCTGGATTGCCGGTAATCAACCGACCGAACCCTCGAGGCTGATACCGATGAGTTTCTGTGCCTCGACGGCGAATTCCATCGGCAGTTCCTTCATCACTTCCTTGCAGAAGCCGTTGACGATCAGCGACACCGCATCCTCTTCGCCGATGCCGCGCTGCAGACAATAGAAAAGCTGGTCTTCCGAGATGCGCGATGTCGTGGCCTCATGCTCGATCTTCGCGCTGGGATTGCGCGAGACGATGTAGGGGACCGTGTGCGCGCCGCATTTGTCGCCGATCAACAGCGAATCACATTGTGTGAAGTTGCGCGCATCCTCGGCTGTCGGCTGCATATGCACCAGACCTCGATAGCAGTTCTGTGACCTGCCGGCCGAAATACCCTTGGAAATGATCGTTGACCGGCTTCCCTCGCCGATATGGATCATTTTCGTGCCGGTATCGGCCTGTTGCATGTTGTTGGTCAGCGCGACCGAATAGAATTCGCCAACGCTGTTCTTGCCGCGCAGCACGCAGGAGGGATATTTCCAGGTGATGGCCGAACCGGTTTCGACCTGCGTCCAGGAAATCTTCGACCGGTCGCCGCGACAGACGCCGCGCTTGGTCACGAAATTGTATATTCCGCCCTTGCCGTTCTCATCGCCCGGATACCAGTTCTGAACGGTCGAGTATTTGATTTCCGCATCCTTCAGCGCGACAAGCTCGACAACAGCGGCGTGAAGCTGGTTCTCGTCACGCTGCGGCGCCGTACAGCCTTCAAGATAGCTGACATAGGACTCATCCTCGGCAATGATCAGCGTGCGCTCGAACTGGCCGGTATTCTGCTCGTTGATCCGGAAATAGGTCGACAATTCCATCGGGCAGCGCACACCCTTGGGGATGTAGACGAAGGACCCGTCGGTAAAGACGGCCGAATTCAGCGCCGCAAAATAATTGTCACCAACCGGCACCACCGAGCCAAGATAGCGCCGCACCAGTTCCGGATAGTCGCGGACCGCCTCGGAGATCGGGCAGAAAATGACACCCGCCTTGGACAGCTCCTCACGGAAGGTCGTCGCGACCGATACCGAATCAAACACCGCATCGACGGCCACATTGGCCAGCATTTTCTGTTCATTCAGCGGAATGCCAAGCTTTTCATAGGTGGCCAGCAACTCCGGATCCACCTCGTCAAGCGATTTCAGCTTCTCCGCTGACTTCGGCGCTGAATAATAATAACTGTCCTGATAGTCGATCGGCGGGATGTCGAGCTTCGCCCAGTCGGGGCTGCTCATGGTCTGCCAGCGTCGGAACGCCTTCAGACGCCAGTCCAGCATCCATTCCGGCTCGTCCTTCTTTGCCGAGATGAAGCGGATGATGTCCTCATTCAGGCCTTTTGGCGCCTTGTCCGTCTCGATATCGGTGACGAAACCATATTTATATTTTCCGGTCGCCTGTTTGACCTGTTCAATGGTTTCCGTGGTTGCGGCCATATCCAGTTTCCTCGTTATGGTCAGGCACCGGCGCTTGCTGCGTCGGGCCGGTGGGGGGATGGGGGTGTGTCCGCGGCCAAGGTGGGCGCGGTAAAGAGTTGTGACGGATCAATCAGGTCAGCAAGGGTAATGCCCTCCAGCGTCGCCCGGATGGCGCTATTGACCTTGTTCCACTGGTTGCTCATGAAACAGCAATTCGCGACCGAACAGGGATCCTGCGCGCCATCAACACATCCGTTGACGGCGATTGGCCCCTCGACAACCTCGATAATGGTCACCAGCGAGATATCCTCGGGACGGCCCTGCAACACATAGCCGCCACTGGCACCTCGCCGGGTGGTCAGAAGATCGCCAGCCTGCAGATGCTTGGCCACCTTGGCGACTGTCGGCTGCGCCAGCCCCGTGAGCGCGGCAAGCTGCGCTGTCGCCAGCACCTCGCCGCGCCGGTGCGCAAGCGCGCCCAGCACGACGATGGCGTAGTCTGTCATGCGGTTCAGCCGAAGCAAGCCTGTCTCCTGCAATCGCCCCCCTCAGGAGCCCCGGTTCAGGGCAAGAGTTGCGAATGATTATCATAATCAAGACCAAATTGGTCCTGATTGGTAAGAGGTAGGCTCAATTTAGAATGAATGCAAGGTAAGAAAGGGAAATTCTTCAGTCCGGGCGGCTTTGTCGCACCGCATGGACCAGCGATCCGAAAGGCGACGCCTCAGTTGCAGGCCTCGCGGCGCAGCGTATAGCGCCCCTCATCCAGACCCTCGAACAGCTCGTCGATATCGGGGTGGCCGACTGGCCCGTTCTCGCTGTCGGATACCAGGTTCTGCTGGCTGACATAGGCCGTGTAGTAGCTGTCGGCATTTTCCGCCAGCAGGTGATAGAATGGCTGGTCCTTGTGCGGACGCACCTCGGCCGGGATCGACTCATACCATTCCTCGGTATTGTCGAATTCCGGATCGACGTCGATGATCACCCCCCGAAACGGATAGAGGCGATGACGGACAATCGCGCCGATGCTGAATTTTGCGTTTCTGTGCTCCATGAAGACCATGCCGGCACGACCGAAAAGCCGCCATACCGGCTTTCCAGCCGGCGGCTAGAAGCGTTCCTTGACCTTCATGACCTGACGGCCACGATACATGCCTGTCTTCAGGTCAACATGGTGCGGGCGGTGAAGCTCGCCAGTTGTCCTGTCCTCGACATAGGCGTCACTTTTCAGGGCGTCGTGGGCGCGGCGCATGTTGCGCTTCGAGCGCGTGATTTTTGACTTTGGAACGGCCATCGTTCTGTTCTCTCATCTAGACTGGAATTTCCGGAACCAGCAAGTTGCGGCCGCCCGGGGGCGCGCTGCAAAACCAGAGCCGGATTTCTAGGCGAAAGCCCGGCCACTGTCAACCAAAAGGCACCGCGTGGCCACGCACCCCGCGTCGGCGCATCCACCCCGCCACGCGCCCACCGCGGGATCCACCGGGATCCACCGGTATATACCGGGACCTCACCGCTGCTATTTTCACATTTTCGTGAGAACGCATGAATTAATTTAGAAATTAACTTTTTATTTACCTTGTCTTTCTAGCCTGACGACGTGGCCGCACGCACCCGTTGCCAGGAGATTGACCATGACTGCTTTCCACGACCCGATCAACGCCCCCGCCGCCATGACCGCATCGGCGTCCCCATTTCCGGCCTCGCCGTTTGGGACCAGCCATTTTTGGACCAACCCGCTTCTTGAGCTCCGTGGATGGATCACAATTCTTCTTTTCCTGGCGGCGATACTGGCCAACAGCGCCGAACCGGCCAAAGCCGATATCGAGGTTGCCCACGCCATCAACCACCATGCCGAGGCGCCGGTCGAGGCGGGGATCGACGCCGCAAAGACCGGACGCATTCGTGACGCCATCACCATTCTGACGCCCCATGCCAATAACGGTCATGCCATGGCGAATTATATACTCGGGCTGATCTATGTTCGTGACCATGGGGCGTTGACCTCACGCCCGGCATTATCGCACCGGCATTTTTCCCGTGCCGCTTCCGCCGGTCATGTATCCTCCATCTTCGAAGCCGCCTTCCAGTTCGAGCGCGGCATCGGCACCGCGAAGGACATGGGCCGCGCCATGCATCTCTACCGGATTGCCGC
>Ga0181589_10001516_pt1 | contig 18091 bp, 17 predicted proteins | sample 071ome_25_FD_132444 | JGI IMG/M metagenome (GOLD analysis project Ga0181589, IMG submission 132444) | Coastal salt marsh microbial communities from the Groves Creek Marsh, Skidaway Island, Georgia - 071410BT metaG (megahit assembly) | ecosystem: Environmental > Aquatic > Marine > Intertidal...
AGCGAATCTGCAGCGTCTTGCTGACCTCGCGCATCGGTGCCAGCTTCATGTCCTTGATCGTGCTTGAAAGCGGGTTCATCGAACGTCTGCTCCTGTAACGTCTAACCGTCGGAGTCCCTCCTGATACGGCTTTTTCAGTCACATGCGCGAATAACTGCAATCCCGTGGCGGACATGACTTTCGTACCAAAGCCAACAGGAAATATGCAATTTCGCAAAGACCAAAAATGATAAAAAGCCATCAACTGCTCTCATTGAAGTATCCTTCTCTGCTGGTAGCATTCACCGGGTCCCGGATTTCCGGTCAGAGCCCGGACTTGCAAGCTGGCGAGGCGGCCGGACTTGATAATGCGCTGCCGGACGATACGCTGCCGACTACCAATATTGTGACAATAGATCACAAGATAACAAGGCAGCTTTTTGGGGAGGGAGAAACGGGCATGGAGCAGGGCATGGAGACAGGTACAAAGCCGATTTACACGTGGGATGCAAAGCCGTCGCGTCGCAACCTGACAGCCGCCGATATCCGCGCCTGCAAGGGCGTTCGCAAATTGACCCAGACAACGGCCAATACCGTCGAGGAGGCCGCCGCCGCCGCCGATGCCGGGATCGACATGCTGATCTGCGGCGCTGCCAATGTGGGTCTTGTGCGGCAAGGCGCGCCACATCATTTCCTGACCGCGGCTTTGACGATTCCGGATTACCCAACTGATGAGGACATCCTTCGTGGGGCATTGACTGCCCTGAAGCAGGGAGCTGACTCGGTCATGACGGCGCGCCGCCTCGCGGTTGTCGAAATGCTGGCCAATGAGGATATTCCGGTGATGGGCCATCTGGGGCTGGTGCCACGCAAATCGACCTGGCGTGGCGGCCTTCGCGCCGTCGGCCGGACCGCGGACGAGGCGCTGGCGTTGATGCAGGATTTCCGTGACCTGGAGAATGCCGGCGCGTTCTCGGTCGAGGCGGAGGTCATCCCGGCAGACGTGCTGGCCGCGATCAGCCCGCGCACCGGCCTCATAACCATGTCGCTTGGCTCCGGCCCCGGGGGGGATGTGATGTATCTGTTCCAGAATGACATCTGCGGCGAGAACCCGTTGCCGCGCCATTCCCGCGCCTTTGGCAATCTCGCCGCGCTCGCCGATCAGATGGCCGCCGAACGCCGTGCCGCCCTGTCCGCCTTTCGCGAGGCCTCGCTTGATGGCAGCTTCCCCGGGCCGGCCGAAAATGCCAAAATTCCCGCCACCGAACTCGACGCTTTCCTTGCCGCGCTGGAGAAGAAAAGCTAGCCGGAAACGACAGGACCTTGCATGAAACGATCATTGGAGCCGGGCCCGTGAGCATCCGCCTCGCCATCGATATCGGTGGCACCTTTACTGATCTCGTTCTTGATGAAGACGGCCAGCGCCATACCGCCAAGGTCCTGACCACGCCTGAACGTCCCGCTGACGGGCTGATGCAGGGTGTCGACCGGATCCTGGAACAATCGGGGATCGGGCCTGAAAGGATCGATCTGGTTGTACATGGCACCACCCTTGCCACAAACGCGCTGATCGAACGCAAGGGTGCCAGAACGGCGCTGATCACCACCGAAGGCCACCGTGACACGCTGGAAATGGCCTTTGAGAACAGGTTCGACCAGTATGACATCCAGGCGGAGCGCAACCCGCCATTGATTCCTCGCGCGCTGCGGTTCGAGGTCAATGAGCGGATGAGCTACCGCGGCGAGGCGCTGACGCCGCTGGATGAAGGCACGGTGGCCGCATTGATAGCAGCGCTTCAGGCCGCGCAAATCGACAGCGTGGCGGTGGGGTTGCTGCACGCCTATGCCAACCCGGCACATGAACAGCGCGTGGCGGCGATCCTTTCTGCCGCGATGCCGGATCTGTCAATATCGCTGTCATCGGATGTCTGCCCCGAAATTCGGGAATATGAACGACAATCCACCACCGTCGCCAACGCCTATGTCAGGCCGATGATTGCAGGCTATCTTGCCGACCTCGACAGCCGCCTTGCCGATTCAGGGCTGCGCTGCCCCTGCCTGCTGATGACAAGCGGCGGCAGTCTGGTGACGATCGAGACCGCCTCGCGCTTTCCCATCAGGCTTGTTGAATCAGGGCCGGCCGGGGGCGCGATTCTTGCCGCCCATATGGCGCGCCAGCTTGGCGAGGACCGGCTGATCTCCTTCGATATGGGCGGCACCACAGCGAAAATCTGCCTGATCGACGATGGCCAGCCCCTGCTGAATCGCGAATTCGAGGTGGATCGCGCACACCGCTTCATGAAAGGAAGCGGCACACCGCTGAAAATTCCGGTCATCGAGATGGTCGAGATCGGCGCCGGCGGCGGCTCCATCGCTTCGGTTGACAGGCTGGACCGGATTCGCATCGGCCCACAAAGCGCCGGGTCGGACCCGGGGCCCACCTGCTATGCGCGGGGAGGTGCCGACGCGACGGTGACCGATGCCAACCTGGCTCTTGGCAGGCTTGATCCGGCGCGCTTTGCCGGCGGCACCATGCCGCTTGACCGGCAGGCGGCGGATATGGCGCTGGAACGCAATGTTGGGGACAGGCTGTCACTTGGCCCGATGGATGCGGCGCGCGGCATGATCGAGATTGTCGATGAAAACATGGCCAGTGCCGCGCGGGTTCATGCGGCTGAACGGGGTCTGGACCTGGAAGGGCGGACGATGATCGCCTTTGGTGGCGGGGCGCCCCTGCATGCCGCCAGACTGGCGACAAAGCTGGGAATCGAGCGGATCATCGTGCCGGCTGACGCCGGTGTGGGATCGGCAGTCGGGTTTCTGCTTGCCCCGGTGGCCTATGAGGTTGTCAGAAGCCGGTATGCCCGCCTTGACGATCTGGATGCTGCCGGCCTGACCGCCCTGTTTGGCGATATGGAGGCCGAAGCGACATCGATCGTGCAGCTTGGCGCCCCGGGTGCGGATTTGTCGATCACCCGCCACGGCTATGCCCGCTATGTCGGCCAGGGCCACGAGATCAAGGTCGAACTGCCGGACGGCCCGTTCGATGACAGGTCCGGCGCGGCCATCCGCGCCATGTTCGAGACCGCCTATGAGGCCAGGTTCGGCCTGCTGATCCCCGGCATGACAATCGAGGTGCTGACATGGTCGCTGACCGCCATTGCCGACACGAAGACAGCCGCACCGGTGACGCAGACCGGGGTGATGCCGGACGCCATCACGGCCGCGACGCGGCAACTATGCGATCCGTCATCACCCGAGCCGATCATGGCCAGCGTGATCGACCGCCGGAACTTTACCGGCAGCCTGAGCGGCGCGGCGGCCATCGAGGAAGCCCAGACAACGACCATCGTGCCGGTCGGGTGGACCGCCGGGGTCAATCAGTCGGGTGATCTGATCCTGTCGCGTGATCCGACCGTCGATGGCGCAAATACCGGCACCGGTGTTGCCGGGAAGGTGCGGATGCAGGTTCTGTGGGACCGGCTGATCTCGGTCGTCGAGGAGCAGGCGCAGGCCATCATTCGGACGGCCTTTTCCACCTCGGTGCGGGAGGCCGGTGATCTTTCGGCGGGAATCTTCGATCCGGCCGGCCGGATGCTGGCGCAGGCGGTCACCGGCACGCCGGGACATGTCAACGCGATGGCGGCCTCGGTTGAATTCTTCCTCGAGAAATACCCCGCCGCCGGCATGCAACCCGGCGATGTCTATGTCACCAACGACCCCTGGCAGGGCACCGGCCATCTGTTCGATTTCACCGTCGTGACACCGGTATTTCTTGATCACAAGCTGGTCGGGCTGTTCGCCTCGACGGTTCATGTCGTCGATATCGGCGGCATCGGTTTCAGCCCCGACAGCGGTCAGATCTTTGAAGAAGGGCTGTGTATTCCGATTACGAAACTGTTTGCTGCCGGTGCGGCAAATGACCAGCTGTTCGAGATCGTCCGCGCGAATGTTCGGGAACCGGAACAGGTTGTCGGTGACCTCTATTCACTTGCCTCAAGCAACGATGTTGGCGCGCGGCGCCTGCGCGCCCTGATGCGGGAAGCCGGCATCGGCGATCTGGCAGGCCTTGGCGATCATATCATCGCAACCTCGCGCCGCGCCATGGGCGACGCCATCCGCAGATTGCCATCCGGTGTCCATGACAACAGCATGACCGTCGACGGCTATGACAAGCCGATCACTTTGCAGGGCAGAATGGAAATCCATGAGGACCGGATCACCGTCGACTATGCAGGCTCGTCGGGCGCCTCCGCCTTCGGGATCAACGTGCCACTCACCTATGCCCGGGCCTACACCTCCTTTGGTATCCATTGCATCATTGGCGAGGGTGTTCCCAACAATGCCGGATCCCTGGCCGCCATCGAGGTAACGGCACCGGAAGGGTCGATCCTGAACGCACCACGGCCCTGCGCGGTCAATGTGCGTCATGTCATCGGACAGATGCTGCCCGATGTGGTGCTTGGCTGTCTTGGCAAGGCGCTGCCCGGCAAAGTGCCGGCCGAAGGCAGCTCCAGCCTGTGGAACCCGATGCTGTCAGGCGGGCATGGTGTGGTCGGGCCGGTCAGCTATGGCGATGCGACGCCATTTGCGGTGACAGTCTTCCATGCCGGCGGCACCGGCGCCAGACCGGGCAAGCCGGGTCTGTCAGCCACCGCCTTTCCTTCCGGCGTGCGCACCACCTCGGTCGAGATTACCGAATCGATTGCGCCGCTGATCTATCGCCGCAAGCTGTATCGGAGCGGGTCCGGCGGGGCCGGCAAATGGCCGGGGGGCGATGGCCAGATCATCGAGATCGAACATACGCAGAAGGCACCTTTTGCCGTCTTCGCCCTGTTTGACCGGATCGACCATCCGGCGCGCGGCCGCGATGGTGGGGCGGCGGGGCAGGCTGGCCGGGCCTATCTGTCGGACGGCACAAAACTGAAGGGCAAGGGAAAGCAGATCGTGCCGGCCGGCCGCAGCCTGATCATGGAATTGCCGGGCGGTGGCGGGCTTGGCAGGCCGGAGGAAGAGCCGGAGGATGAAGGGTAAGGCCCGGTCGATCTGCCCCCGATCCCGTCATCCCTGCCGATTCGGCCTTTGTGAAATCAGGAAGGGTCTTTTGACAAACAAGCCATAGATCATTCCGGCAGCATGCGACATGATGTCGATGCGGTCGACGTTCCCCTCCCCCGAACGTCCCGCACCTTTACCGACCCCCAGTGGCTGGCACCGCCGCTGGGGGTCTTTTCTGTTGCAGCCTCCACAATCCGTTGCAGCCTCCACGGGCCGGCACCTTGAAGTCCGCCACCCTGCGGTCGAGGCCTCAATTTTCATGAGCCGGATGTCCGGAGCCCTTGCCGGCAGGCAAGAAAAAAGCCCCCGGTGACCGTGATCACTGAAGGCTCTTCTTGCTTCCCCGTACCGCGCGACACCCCTCCCGGCCGGCGCGGACATCTTTTGGACACCACCGTGGTTACCGGGTCCAGACATATAAAAAGATCATCGTCTTGACGCCATCGTTGAAAGATGCTGCCTCTAGATCGTTGACGACGTGCCGGGGGTAACGCACCGGTTCCGTGTCAAACGTTCTTTGTCTGGCAACATATTTGTTGAACGCTGGATATTTGTTGAACGCAGGCGGCGATGATAGGCTGCATCTTCGTATGTATGGGGCAGATGATATCATGAACAGTCATTCGGATCTGCATCATGCGGACAATCATCTTGCGGAGCGGTATCACGGTCTGGACCTGCTTCGGTCATTGGCGATGCTGATGGGCATCGTCTTTCATGCGCCCCAATTCTACTATATTCCGGAAATGGCTGACGGATTCAGGGATTTCGGCATCTCGACCGAGATGATCCCCGAGATGGATTACTGGCTTCAGATTCTGGTTCAGTGGTCACATAGCTGGCGGATGACCGTCTTCTTCATCATCTCGGGATTCTTCGCCCTCATGGTCTTCCAGCGAAAAGGCATCGCCCATCTGGTCAGGGACCGGGTGACAAGACTTGGTCTGACCCTGCTGCTGTTCGCCACCCTGTATGACATGCTTGATGGCAGATTTGACGGCCAGTTGATGCATATCTGGTTCATTTATTATCTGTTGATCTTCACCCTGATCGCCTCCTTGCTCTGGAAGGTGACGTCCTTGCCTGCAGGGGCGGGGCAAACAGCGCCACCCGGCAGGCTCCTGACCGGTCTTCTGATCGCTTTCATTCCGCTGAAGATGGTCTGTGACCTTCTGGATGGAGGCACGCTTGGCATCGCCGTGTCATATGGTGATATCAGGCCGGGTGGCTTTCTCTACTTCGCCTTCTGCTTCCTGACCGGGGCGGCCCTGTTCACCCGCCGTCAGATGCTTGACAGGCTGGCCAGCAAGCCGGTGATGCTGGCCATCGGCGCCGTCGCCCTGATCAGCTTTGCAGGCGCCTTTACCTATGTGGACGGTGTATTCGGACACCGGCGTACCCCGAGCGCAAGCATGGCCGATGCGGTGATCGGATCGGCCTTTGCCGCCACGAGCGCGCTGTCCTGGAGCCTGTTCCTGCTTGGCATCACCCACGCCGTTGTGAAGCGCGGCAATGCGCTGGTGAGATGGCTTGTCGAACTGTCCTACCCGGTTTATCTGGTCCACCTGTTGCCGGCCATGATTGTGAGCGCGGCCTTGATCGGCATGGGCTATGGCCAGCCGGCGGTCGTCGCGGGAACGGTCTGCGCGACCTTCATCATCAGCGTGATCGTCTATTATCTGCTGATCAAATTCACACCGCTCAGCTGGATCATCAATGGCTACCACAAATCCTGGCTGATGCTACCGCGGTCACGTTAGCGAAACCCCCGGTCGGCATGTCAGCGTGCCACGGTCAACGCGTATATATCGCCACCGTTCCGGCGTCACTCAGACATCGGCCACCGATGGAAAGGCACTTCATCGGGCGCCATTCGCCAGGAACCCAAAGGTCCGAGTGCTCATTTTCAAGCATCACCGCTGTCGGTTCTCACCATACCAATCACACTTGTTTGCATACCAAAGGATTTATCGTAACCTTGGTTTGCAATTGCAACGATGAGTATCAAAACACTCAATCTAACGTGACCTTCTGGTCACCCCAGTTCGCCACCAGCCTAGGCTATTAAAAGGCAGGGAGACATGGATCAGGATCTGTTTCGCAATACTCTTGCAACCAATGGGCTGTCAGTGGGCAGGCGCAGCCGAAGCAGGAGGCCCAAACGCTTCGTTGCGTTCTTCCTGATCATCATCCTCGCCTGTTTGCTCTACTATTTCACAAGAGGGTAATTTGGAACTCAAGGGAACGCGTCATCCGGTTCTTTCATGGGTGCCTATCATCATCGTCGCCACTGTTCTTGGTGGGGTGGCGGGCTCGGCTGCCAACGCGGTCATCACGCTGACCGGTTTGGAACTTCCCTATGTCGACATCTTTGTGGGGAGTCTCGGCGGCGCATTGGGGCTGATTGTCGTCCTGAAGAAACACCATATCCCGGTCAGAGGGCTGCCGGAATAGCCCTGTGCCAGGTGCCGGTTACCATGGCCCGGACACACGCGGCTGTGAATGCAAGGTCATTGGATCCGGGAGTCGGGTATAGGTCATTCTGCTGCTCACCGGCCCTGTCAGCGCGAAAAGTGCCGATATATCACTGATATAGATGGACGAATGGTGCCCCGGGCTGGATTGGCGTTGCGTGTAGCGATCGCCTCCGGAGGGTGACGGGATGGCGGAGGCGGCAGTCACTTTTTTCAATCAGATATTGTATGGCAAAATACCTATGTAATTGACGACGGCGCCGTGATTGGTCACTCTTTTCGGCGTTATCACAAGGGGGAGATAGCGTCGTGCGGTTGTTTGCAGTTACCGTTCTTGTTGCCGGGACTTTGTCCACCATACCAGTTCAAGCCGAGGATCTTCTGGCCGGCGCGGATATCGGCTATGGCGAGTATTTGTCAGGCGAATGCGTCACCTGCCACAGCCAGGATGGCGCGGATAAGGGGATACCTTCAATCACCGGCCTTGATCCGGAAACCTTCGCCACCGTGATGCACGCCTACAAGGTCGGGGATATCGAGCATCCGGTGATGAAAATGGTGACAAGCCGCCTTGACGCTGAACAGATCGCCTCGCTTGCGGTGTTTTTCGCCAGCCTGCCGGCGGCGGAGTAGCCCACGACCATTTGTAATATGCAAAAATACACATGCGTACATGGATTCATTTGTATTTCCCTGCATTGTTTATACCCTTTCTGGTAGCGATTTTCGCTCAATGGGACAGAGGGGGGAAAAATGACAAAGTTTTCCAGAAGACACTTTGCCGGCGGCCTGCTTGCCGGCTCGACCGCGCTGGCGATGCCGTCGCTTGCATTCGGCGCAGCACCGCGCGTTGTGGTCATTGGCGGCGGCGCCGGCGGCGCGACTGCGGCCCGGTATATTGCCAAGGACTCCAAGGGAGCGATTGACGTAACGCTGATTGAAGCGTCGAAGCGTTACTACACCTGCTTCTTCTCCAACCTTTATCTGGGTGGATTCAGGAATTACGGGTCCATCGGCCACAATTACTACGGTCTTGCCGTGAACCGCGGCGTCAATGTCGTCCATGAATGGGCGACTTCGGTCGATACCGCGGCGAAGAAAGTCAATCTTGGCCATGGCGGCGAGGTCAGCTATGACCGGCTGGTCCTGTCACCGGGCATTTCGCTGAAATATGACAGCGTGCCGGGCTACTCGCCAGAAGCGCAAAGCCTGATGCCGCATGCCTGGACCTCTGGCACGCAGGTGCAGCTGCTGCGCGACAATGTGCTGAAGATGAAGAAAGGCGGCACCTTCGTGATGGTTCCGCCACCAAACCCGTACCGGTGCCCGCCCGGCCCGTATGAGCGGGTATCGATGATCGCGCATCTGCTGAAAGAGCGGAATCCGACAGCCAAGATCATCATCCTGGATCCGAAGGCGAAGTTCTCGAAGCAGGGCCTGTTCATGGCCGGCTGGGAAAAGCACTATCCCGGTATGATCGAGTGGCTTGACCCCGACACCCATGGTGGCATCAAGAAAATCAATGCCGCGACCATGGAAATCGAGACCGATCTCGACACCTTCAAGGCTGACGCTGCCAGCGTGGTTCCGGCCCAGCGTGCCGGCTCCATCGCCATGGCCGCCGGCGTCAATGACGGTGACTGGTGCCCGATCAATCCGGCCAACATGACGGCCAAGGCGGACCCGAACATCTATGTTCTCGGTGACGCCTCGGTGGCATCCTCGATGCCGAAATCGGGCTTCTCGGCGAACAGCCAGGCGAAGGTCGCGGCAAATCACATCCGTGGTGAGCTGACCGGCAGCCGCGTCTACGAGCCGCGCTTTGCCAATACCTGCTGGTCGCTGATCGGCACCAATGACGGCATCAAGGTCGGCGCCAACTACAAGGCCGGCGCCGAGAAGATCGACGTCACCGACAAGTTCATCTCGCAGGGTGACGAAGCTGCAGACGTCCGCAAGGCGACCTATGAAGAGTCGCTTGGCTGGTACGCCGGCATTACCTCCGACATGTTCTCGTAAGCACGAGAGCAGGTTGCACCAAGTGAAAGGCGCCCCCCCACAGGGTCGCCTTTCTGCTTTTACGAAGACCGGGGCCGGAGTCCCGCGACAAGGCACTGAAAAGGGCGGCTTGCCGGGCCGCCCTTTTCAGCTTCACCAGCTGCGTTTCAGTGTCCGGCGCTGTCTCAGACCATCCCGTCAATGATGACGGACTGCGCACCCGACGGCGTGACAACACCCTGCGCCTTGATATAGCTTTCCAGCAGGTCATAGATGGCCGGCCCCCTGGTGTCAGGATTGACCGAAGCCCAGCCGCCGACCATGTAGCTTTTCTCGGCTTCGATCGGCGTACCGGTGTCGGTCAGCATCATGTCACTGATGCGGCGCCCCATCTCGGCCTTAGGTGCGCAGCGATAACTCATCCCGCCAACCCGCACCATGTCACCACCCTGCTGGAAGAAGGGGTCCGGATTGAACAGGTTGTCACAGACATCCTCGAGAATATCCTTCAACTGCTTGCCGGTGAATTCCATGCGGTAGACAGCCGGGTAATTCATGCTTGTCTGTGTGTACATGTCATCGATGGTGATATCCTGCCCCGGCAGCAAAGTCGTCCCCCAGCGGAAACCGGGACTCAGCGCGATCTCGACATCACGTTCTGCACGGATCGCATCACAGATCACATCATCCCAGCTGCCGTTGAAATTGCCACGACGATAGAGCAGTGACCCTGCCTTGCCGATAACGCGGTTGCACTCGGCCTCATAGGGCGCGCGCAGCGCATCGATATGCGCCGCCATCCCGGCATCAGGCGTGATCACGTCGGAAAAGACCGGGATCAGCGTGCTGGCGGCATCGACGACACGCCCATCCTCGACCTTCAAATCGACGCGGCCGAGATATTTGCCATGTGAACCCGATGACAGCAGCAGCGTGTCGCTGATCCGGATCGCCTGAGGAATGGCGTCATGGGTGTGGCCGGTCAGGATGACATCGATCCCCGATACTGTGGCGGCGATCTTCTGGTCGACATCAAACCCGTTATGCGACAGCAGAACGACGATCTCGGCACCTTCTTCACGCGCGGCATCGACATTCGCCTGGATCTGTTCCGGCCGGATGCCGAATGACCAGCCCTCGACCATATGGCGCGGGTTGGCGATCGGCGTATAGGGGAAATGCTGGCCGATAACAGCGACATTCACCCCGCCACGTTCGAAAAAGGCCGTGCTCTCGAAGACCGGCTCATCCCACTCGGTATCAAAGACATTGCCGCCAAGGAAGGGGTAGCCCATCTCCTCGATCAGTTCCTCGACCCGCTCCTGGCCAAAGGTGAATTCCCAGTGCCCGACCATCGCGTCGGGGCGCAGCATCTTCATCGCCGACACCATGTCCGCACCCCGGGTTTTCAGCGATGTGTAGGATCCCTGCCAGGTATCGCCGCCATCCAGCAGCAGAACCCGGTCGTCACCCCGCTCGGCGCGGATCGCCTTGACCAGGGTCGCGGTTCTGTCCAACCCGCCAAGGCGCCCATAAGCGCGCGCCAGCGCCTCGTAATCGACCATCGTATGCGCATAGGCCAGCGCGGAGCCGGGCTCGATCCCGAAATGGCGCAGGAAGTCCTGGCCGACAAGATGCGGCGGGATGCCCTCGAAATTGCCAACGCCGAAATTTTCCGATGGCGGGCGGAAATAGACCGGTTTCAGCTGGCCATGTATGTCGGTGAGATGGAGGAGCGTGACCTGGCCCTTGGCATCGAAGGATAGCAGGTCGTCCTGCGTCAATTGCTGGCGCGCAGCGGCGGCGGCGAAGTTCGGGAAAGCCGAAAAGACACCGGCGCTGGCCGCCGCAAACTGGAGGAATTCACGGCGTGAACGCATGGCGTCTCTCCCTGGAGTCAGGCTTTAGTCGGGCTTTAGTCGGGCAGGTGCGAGGCCTACTGGAGTGACTCCAAATAGGCGATGATGTTATCGCGGTCCTTTTGCTTCTTCAGCCCGGCAAAGGCCATCTTGCCACCCTTCAGATATTTCTTCGGGTTTTCCAGATAACCGTCGAGGCTTGCAGCGTCCCAGACGATGCCACTGGCCTTCATTGCCTTCGAATATTTCTTGAAGCTGTCGACACTCGCCGCCGGACGGCCGATGATGCCGACAAGATGGGGGCCGGTCTTGTTCTTTTCCTTGTCGGCGACGTGGCAGGCCTTGCACTTCTTGAAGACCTTTTCGCCGGCTTTGATGTCGCCCGCATGTGCCGGCATGGCGGCCGACAGCATCACGATCAACGCAGCAATAACAAATCGCATCATTGTCTCCCTTTGCTTTAGCTTTCCTGCTCGGGCGTCACATCGATATCGCGCGCCCGGCCGATGATGTTAGTTGGAACGTCACAATTCGTCATGCAGGGTTCACTGGCGACCGGTTGCGCGTCGGGGCGCGGGTCGGGCATGAAGAACCCGTCACGGTTCGGCATTTCGATAGTGCCGATATTCTCGTGACTGACCTCGAAATCATCCTCGATTATATCGTTCATATAAAGAAGGAAAGCGACAATCTGGTAGGTTTCGTCATATGTCAGCGACTGCGCCTCGCCAAACGGCATCGCCCGGTAGATATAGTCATACATCGTCGAGGCGTAGGGCCAGTAACTGCCGGTTGTCTTCACCGGGTCATGGCTGTCGAGGGTGCCTTCACCACCGACCAGCACCGGCCAGTTGTCTACCGCCTCGCCAAAATCACCATGGCAGGCGGCGCAGCGGTCGGCATAAATTTCCTCGCCATCAATGGCGTTGCCCATGCCCACCGGCGCGCCAAGCCCGTCCGGGCGCACATCGATGTCCCATCCGGCAACCTCTTCCGGCGTGGCGATCTTGCCAAGATTGAACGGTCTTTCCGAGGCCAGCGCCGGCGATGCAACAAGTGCCAGCATCGCGCCGCCGGCAAGCCATGCCTTAACCAAGCCTGACATTGTCCACACTCCCGTCCTTGTTGACCATCCAGGTGGCGATCGCGTTGTTGTGATAGATCGAGTTCACGCCGCGTTCGGCCTGCAGCGCGTCGATGGTCGGCTGCACATAACCGGTCTCGTCCATCGCCCGTGACTGCACCAGCAATTCCTCACCATTCCATTCAAACGGCAGGGTGAAGCGGGTCAGGCACTTGTCGAGGACCGGGCCATGGAGCTCGGCCGTTTGCCAGTTGCGCCCGCCATCAAGCGAGACGTCGACACGCGTGATCTTGCCGCGGCCGGACCAGGCAAGCCCTTTCAACTGGTGGACGCCTTTCTCGAGGATCGCCTTTTCCGGGCTTGGCGAGGTCACGACCGATTTCGCATCCATCACCCAGGTGAACATCCGCGCATTGCCGTCTTCCATCAGATCGGTGTATTTGGATGTCTCCTCGCGCGCCATATAGGGCATGTCACCAAATTCCAGGCGGCGGATCCATTTGACCCACATATTGCCTTCCCAGCCCGGCACCACGAGACGCGCCGGGTATCCCTGCTCGGGACGAAGCGCCTCGCCATTCATCGCCCAGGCAATCATGCAGTCATCCATGATCTTCTCGATCGGAATGGAGCGGTTCATGCCGGCTGAATCACCGCCCTCGGCAAGGATCCATTTGGCATCTGGCTTGACCCCGACCTCGCGGGCAAGATCCTTCAACAGCACGCCGGTATATTGGACATTATGCACCATGCCAAAGGTGAACTGACAGCCATTCAGCTGCGCGCCGCGCCATTCCATACCGCCATTGGCAGCGCATTCAAGGAAATAGAATCGGTTGGTCTGCGGGAACCGCTTCAGCTCTTCAAGCGTGAAGATCAGTTCGCGGTCGACAAGGCCATTGATCATCAGTCGATAATCGGTCGGGATCACCTCGGGAACACCGCCATGATGCCGCTCGAAGCACAGCCCGTTCGGCGTCACGAACCCCTCAAGCTCATGCAGCGGCGTAAAGTTGACCGATGATTCGGTGCTGGCTGTCAGCCATTCCACATTGCGGCGGATCACATGCTCTTCATAGGGTGATGGCATGCCATACGGATTGGCATCCACCCCGGCCCCCAGATAGGGGGTCCATTCCGAAACATTTGGCGGCAGATTGTCGGGATTCGCCTCGGCGCCGGTGGCCGCCCTGGAAAGCCCGACCGATCCGAGAGCCGCCGCCCCGCCAATCAGCGAGCGGCGCGAAAAAGTGCCATTCCTGTTCTTGTCTTCGGCCATGAAAACGTCCCCCTGTACCTTTAACTTGGCCCTCTTTTCAATCACCCGGACCCCGGGCACCCGGGCGGGATCAGCCAACGCTGATCTTTTTTGATTTTGTGTATTCCTTGCCGCCATCCTCGACCCACACAAAGTCGAAGGTGCCCGACTCGGTAACGGTGAACGGAAAGGTGAAAAACGGGTTCGCCGACACAGAAGGCTTCAGATCCACCGACATCACCACGGTGCCATTGAAGGAGGCACGGAAGCTGTTGATGATCTGACGCGGAATCAGCTTGCCGTCACCATCCACGGCGCGGCCGCTATGCATTGGATGCGAGATCAGCGTCTTGATCTCGATCAGTTCGCCCACTTCGGCGGTCTTCGGCACTTTCACGCGGGGTTTTACTTTTGACATGATTCTCTCCTTATCCGCCGCAGCCGCCGATGGTGACCTTCACGGTCGCCTCGGCGCTGCCGAAACTGCCATCACTGAAGGCGGCAATCACATGCACATTCTGTGTTTTTGACAGCCGCATGCGGGTCGTTGCGTAGCAGGCCCCCATCGCCGGTGAGAAATTGAAAGTCGCGACATCCGGTTCCGGATTGCCATCGGCGAGAATATGCACCGCTTTCACGTAATTGTCGGCCGTCATCGGGCTGTCGATATCGAATGCCACCTTCACAGCGTTGCCATTCTCGGCAATCTCCGGCATGTCGAGCGTGATCAACGCGTCATCACCGGCCGCACCGCCGGTAAGTTCGGCAATCCGGGCCGCAACATCTTCCGGTCCGGCCAGGGCCGCGGGGGCCACAGCACAGGTCAGTCCGGCAGCGCCGAGAAGCGTCATCGCCTGACGTCGCGACATCGGTTTCAGGACGTATGTCTTCACGAGTAGGCTCCCTTGCTTTTGTTCATTCGAACGGGAGCGGGCATCGCGGTCGGATGGCTGTTCTGATCTTGTTGCCTCGACCCTGTACCAATAAAGGCCCTCTCCCTAAAAAACAGGATGGGGAAATATGCGTGATTTCACAATATATATTTTGAATGACATGCAAATTTCAGCATGTGAATTCTCTTTCAGCTTATGAATTCTCCGGGACGGTCATTCAGGCACATGATCCGAGAGCCACCACCAGAACATCTCGGCATCATCATAGCCACGTTGACGATCAATCTCACGACCATCGCTGACAATCAGAAAGGTGGGCGTTCCCATAACGGGCCCAGTCAGGACAATATCATCCGGCAACGGGGCGCCCATCTCCACCCGCGTGAGCGGCATGTTCGGCGCATAGGGTGACCTGTCATAGATCGCCCCGACATCGCGTTCCCAGGCCCGGCAGAACGGGCAATGATCGGAGGTCACCATGATCAGTCTTGTCTCGGCGACCGCCTGAAGCGGTATCAGCAGGACAGCGGCAAGCAGCAGCGACAACGCCATACGCGACAACCTAGCCAAGGCTGGCAAACCCACCTGCCTGTTGCTTGCAGTCAAGTTCACGAAGCTTGACCTCATTCGGGTTCACCGCAAGGTTGGCGATGCTGACACGCAGGATCCGCCGCACCTTGTCGCTGCTCAGAATATAGATGATGTGACGCGAATCACGTCTGGTAGCGACGATTTCCGCTTTTCGCAGCACGGCAAGCTGTTGCGACACGGCATATTGCTTCATCGACAGCGCGTCACACAGTTCACCGACGGAATACTGACGTATCATCAGCAGCTGACAAATTTCCAGCCGCACCGGATGGGACAGCGCCTGAAAGACCTCAAGGACGCTGTTGGTGGTCTCGCTGGTGATTGGCACTCCCCCTGCCATTCCCATGAATCTGCCCCTATCCTTCCACGCGGTTCCCAATAGTGCTGGCAAGCCAGTTATCTGTTTCTATGGCCTGCATATCCAGCGTCGTCTTCAGATATTTCTCGCCGGGTCGCCAGTCGGCGGGCGTCGACAGATCGTTCTTGTGCGTGTCTATCAACGCCTTTTGCACGCGCAGCAATTCATCGATCGAGCGGCCGACATACATCGGATAATGGATGATGGCCTGGATGATCTGGTCCGGATCGATGAAGTAGCACGCCCTCACGGTCGCCGTTGTCCGGCTTGTCGGGTCAAGCATGCCATAGGCGGTGGCGACCTCCATCGACAGATCCTCGATCACCGGGAACCGCACCTCGACATCCATCTTTGACCTGATCCATTCCAGCCAGTTGATGTGGCTGTAGATACTGTCAATCGAGAGGCCGAGAAGCTCGACACCGAGTTCATCGAATTCGGGCTGCCGGCGCGCCAGTTCGACAAATTCCGTCGTACAGACGGGTGTGAAGTCGGCCGGGTGGCAGAACAGGATCGTCCAGCTCCCCTCGAAAGCCGACAGCGACAATTCCCCTTTCGACGAGCGTGCCGAGAAGTTCGGTGCCTGTTGGCCGATCATCGAATATGAAACCTTGCTTTGCTGCGAACTGTCCATAAAAGGCACCGTCATCACTCGTTGCACCGGGACGCAAGGTTAGCAGGCTCCAATCGGATAAGAAACCGAATGTTGCGCCGCCGATAGCCGCCAGCCATGCTTGCCAGATCGCGGATTGACCGCCATGCGGCCCCCGGCCGGTCAACCGCGATGCGGTCTTCAAGCCAGGCAAGGGTGAAAGACGCCAGCATGTCCAGCATTGCGCTGGCCTCACCGACATCTTGCGATGAGGGTGATGGTTATTTGACCTGCCATGCGATCTACCCATTTCAGCAGCGATTGAATAACTGCCTGAATCAAGGTGTTTTATGGCAGGTGTAACACGGCAAATGGTGCCCGGGGCGGAGGTTCGATGCCTGTCCGTGGCGCCATCACGTGACTGAATCCAGCTATATCAAAAGCTCAGCAAAGCACCCCAACAGATCAACTGTCAAAACCTTGCCTGAACCCTGGTCCGTGGTCCGAGTTCCAAGGTTCGAACTTCGAGCTCCAAACGCATTGAGCCCTGTTGCCTGGACGACGCTCCGAGGTCCCATGATCCCGGCTCCCGGAACACGGTGCCCGGATATCGGATGGAGGTTACCGGGGCTGGTTGCTGGATTTGAGATAGATTGGCTCGGGGGGGCTTTTTATCGTCTTTAGACATTCCAACCTCTCTGGGCTTAGGCGGAATTGCCAGTCACCGAGAGAAGCTACGCCGTTCATACTGGGGACAAAAAACGCTAAAATTCCCAAGTTAAATCATCTGGGAAACAGGTCTTGCTGCGTAGCAGCTTCTAGCGTTTGGCTTTTCCTTCCAACCTATGCGTCAAACGTGAATTGCCCCTTAAAGCCGGACATCCGATTGTTCAATTCGGCTCGGAACGCTGACACCACTTCGTGGGGCATATCCCGGACATTCAAATAATCGATCACGGACGTTATTGCGGCGAGGTATAATTTTTCCTATGGGTATATCAGAGGGGGTGTATAGGCCCGAGCGGTTGCGGGGCGCGCAACCGCCGTTACGTGCATCTCGATTTTGTAAATTTGCACTTTCGGGCCCCCACTGCAAATACGAGCCGTGACGATGGCTGCGCTTACACTTCGTCAGACCATTGAGGGCTTGCGTCTTTCGCTGGCGATCAGCCCACAAATGACAATGATCACTGCACCGGACATTTCATAAGGGCTGACGTTCTCAGCGAAGAGAAAATAACCGGCACCAAGGGCAAACAAAATCCGTGTATATGGGAATGGGGCAAGGGCAGACACCTCGCCAAAGCGATAGGCCTCGACCGTCAACAGCATGCCAAATGTGCCAAGCGCCCCGGCAAGGCACAAAAGAACCAAATCCTGCAGGCTGACGAAAGTCCAGCCAAGAATAGCCCCTGGCGTGGTGCCGATGGTTGCGACCATCCCGATCCAGAACATGATGGTTGCTGTATGTTCTGTTTTGACCAGTAGCCGATTTTGAAAAATCAGTATTGCCGCAGCCAAAGCTGACCCAAGTCCCAGCAGCACGCCAACATCAACACCATAACCATCAATCTCACTCGCCAGAACCACACCGATGAAACCAAGGATGGTTGCAATAGCCCGCTTTCCCCCGATCTTCTCGCGCAGCACAAAAGGGGCCAGCAAAACAACAAAAAGTGACGTCGTGAAAGTGAGGGTTGACGCAAGCGCCAAATCCAGTTTCCTGAAGCTCAGATAGTACAGCCACCAACAGACGAGGCTGGTAATCCCCCTCGTAACAAGCATAGGCCAGCGCGGCGACGTGAACGGAACACTGTCCTGCATTCGTATATAGGCCGTGACGATCAACAGCTGTAACAGTGATCGAAAAAATATAATCAGAACAAAAGGAACATCGGGGCTGAGATACCTCAAAACCGTGACATCAGCAGTGAATATTGCCGCCGA
>Ga0181589_10001518_pt1 | contig 18080 bp, 16 predicted proteins | sample 071ome_25_FD_132444 | JGI IMG/M metagenome (GOLD analysis project Ga0181589, IMG submission 132444) | Coastal salt marsh microbial communities from the Groves Creek Marsh, Skidaway Island, Georgia - 071410BT metaG (megahit assembly) | ecosystem: Environmental > Aquatic > Marine > Intertidal...
CTGACCTTGCTGATGATCCGACTTGTTCCAAGCACATTCGTGTTGATCGGCATATGGTTCATCATGGAGGGCCGGATCAGCCTTGATCGTCGGTTATGGTCAGAGGGGATGATCATAGGCGGGGTAGGTTTCGGCCTTGGCACGTCGCTTCTTCTCTATGGTCAGCAGATCTCCAACCCGGTTACCCCTGCGATTGCGGCCGCGATGATGCCTGTTATGGGAGCGGTTTTAGAAGTCTTGCTCGATGGAAGACGAATACGCTTTCTTCTTGGTGCGGGGTTGATCTGCGCCATCGCCGGAGGTTTGATGGCGGCCGGGGTCAGATGGCAGGCCTATGATATAGGTGTCGGCTTTCTCTTCTGTCTTCTGGCAACAATGTTGTATGCCTGGGCAACCCGCGCGACAAACAAGAGACTTGATCACCTGTCTTCCATGGGGCAGACAACAATAACCCTTGCCGGAGCCGGGGTATTTGTCAGTTGTATCTGGATTATCACCGCTTTCATTTCTCCGCAGGACATCAGGATTGGCATAATAAGTCAGGATACACTGGTCACTCTTTTCACCTTTTCCATTCTTTCTGCGGCGATTTCCCAGCCTCTCTGGATTGCCGGTGCCCGTGGTCTTGGCGTTGCGCTGGCGTCTTTCCACCTAAACGCTGTTCCCGTCTATGTGATGGCCATCATGGTGTTCGGCTATGGCGGCGAATGGGACAAAACAAGGCTGGCCGGGGCCGTGGTCGTCGGTATTGGTGTCCTTCTTGCCCAGCATCAACCGAGGCCCCGGGGATAAAAATAATTTCTCAGGCGTTAATTATTTCTTCATCCGGGTCGTGGTATTGATCTTAAAGTATCAATTCGCCCGCTTAAGGATATAAGCGCCATGAAAATGTTTTCCGCTGGAACCCTCTGGATTGCTGGTTTTTTGTTGGCGTATCCGGTTTATGCAAACATTGATACGTGCCGCATTCTTTGTGATGCCAACTGGCTTGCGGAGGTTGAGGTGGCAGAATTGCGCGATATTCTGGAAGGTGAGGCGCAGAGCGAGATTAATGGCCGTGATGATTTCGACTGGACGCCGCTCCATCTTGCGGCGCGATGGAGCAGGGCTGAGGTGATTGAGGTGCTGATCCATGCGGGTGCACGGCTTGACGCGGTAACCGAATTTACCGGCCAGACCCCGATGCATTCCGCTGTTGCGTCGGGGCAGGTTCAAAATATGGAATCCCTGATTCTGGCTGGTGCCAGTATCGAATCCCGGTGCCTGAAAGGAGGAACTCCTTTGCATTGGGCTGCACAGCATGGATCTGTTCAGATCATGGGAAAACTTATTGACGCCGGCGCAATGCTTGAGGCGCGCGATCAAAGAGGATACACCCCATTGCACTGGGCGGCGAAAAAAGGAACACCAGACAAGCTCCATCTGTTGATTGAAGCGGGGGCAAACATGAAGGCGCGCACCGGCGCAGGCCAGATGCCAGGTGATCTTGCAACTGCCAATCATCGCGTTCACGGATCGCTTGTGTATTGGAAGCTGCATGATGCCCGTTTTGATTGATGCTTTTATGCCCCCTGACCTGAACCAGGGGACGTATTGCATTTAGACGACATGCCCAACTTATTATTCAACAGGTATTTCCAGCCATCTCTTTCATTTATTGCTCTTGCCCTGACATCATGCAAATTCTCCGGATTTGTCCTGACTGCAGGATCAGAAAGACCTGATAGAGTTTCCGTTTATGATGGCCATGATCTTTCCAGTTCCGGGATTGATGATGTTTCTTCCGTCCATGTCGAAGAAAAGCAATCAGATCCGCCTGCTGTCATTAAGGAAACGTTTCCCTTTGAAATTCCGGAACTTGCACCTCCAACCTTGCTGCCGATATCAGGTTATGTGCAGTCCTTGTCGTCGCCACATGTTATCAAAAGCGGAGCCGTTTTTGTTGACAGTGATGGTAATGGTGAAAACAGCGCGGGTGATATTTTCATCGATGCAACGAGGGAAGAGGGATATTTTTCAGGATTTATTCCGCACGATAAGATTGACAGGCCTCTTCTTGCCTTCATCGAGGAGCCGGGTGAGACGGAAACAGTTACAACCACATTGCGTGCACCTGCTGGCAGCAGTGTAATTTCTCCATTAACAGAATTGTTGGTTGGGGCAGAACTATCTCCGGCAGAAATCAGCGAGATACTTCATTTACCGTATAATATCGATATCACCCAGTTTGATCCGTATCATATGAACGAAGACCCGGCGTTCAGTTGCAGGGTTCTTACCGCAGGTCAGATCGTTGAAATGGTGATCGCAACGAATACTCCTGATCTTATCATGACTGTCAAAGATGCTATTTCCGGGTATGATTTGTGCTCAACGTTCATGCCATTAATGGGTGAGGACGAAAGCCATGTAAAAGCATTCGCCTATGACTCCCCGGATTTGAATGAAGTGAATATGGATAGTGATATTGACGTCATGGCCATGGCTGAAACAATGGCCGATGCGATGGCTGAAGTTATCTGAACACCAATATCTCCATAGGAAAGATTGGTCTTAAGATGGGCTGTTATTTATCCGCTTATGATCTATTTCGGCTAATAGGGATTTAACATCGGAATAGGTTCATGCGTTTTCTTGTCATCTTTTTGGCGTTGGTTTTACCAAACATAGCTGTTGCTGAAAATCTGAGGGCTGTTATTTCGGATTTTTCAGCAAATGTTGTCTTCATGCGTCACGCGCTTGCTCCGGGTTACGGAGATCCGGCAGATTTCAAAATCGATGATTGCACAACCCAGCGCAATCTCGATCATCAGGGACAAAGGCAGGCAAGGGAAATCGGGCAGACCCTCCGAAAGGAAAGGATCGTATTTGATCGGATTCTTTCAAGCGAATGGTGCCGGTGCAAAGATACAGCAGAAGAGCTGGGCCTTGGTGAATGGGAGAGCTTCTCTGGTCTGAATTCTTTTTTTCAGGGTTACGTTGACAGGGCAGAAACTCTTGCACAACTTGAAAAAAATCTGGCCTCTCTTTCCCCTGATGGCCTTGTCCTGATGGTCACGCATCAGGTTGTGATAAATGCTGTCACAGGCGTTTCTGTCGCAAGCGGCGGCATTGTCCTTTATAACACGTCAACCGGTCAGTCTCGTCACATAGGTACGCTGACCAACTAGCTCCGGCACATCATCTCTTCAGATAATGTTTTAGGGCCCATTCTTATCTTTAAGGAAGAGTGGGCATTATTCATCCGGCGTCGATATTCTTAATTTTTTTCCTTGATGGACAGCATAATTGCTCAATTCTCCGGGGTAGGCTCAGGGGTATTTTGTTCAGTGTCCGCTTATGGATGCGAGCCGCTTTCATGGTTTCTGCGGTATCACGATAAACTCGATAAGGAGAGATACCATGGTACAAAAAATTACCTCTTTAGACGAACTCTGGCCGGTTCCTGAAACTCCCCGAAATCTTTTCTACATGTCAGAAGGAGGGGTGAAGTTTACGATCTTTGATTTCAGACCCTTTGATTATTTGTCGACGCAGTTTGCCCCTGATGACAATCCCTTCGTCTTCCTTGGCGGGGAGAGCCGGAATATTGTTTACGGTAATGATACATTCAATCGCATGTATGGCTATGGCGGTGATGATATTCTTCACGGCGGAGACAGTCTTGATATCGTTTTTGGCGGCAGCGGCAATGACAGGCTCTGGGGCTATGACGGGAATGACAAACTTCATGGCGGGACCGGCAACGATATGATCAATGGCATGGATGGTGATGACTTTATTACCGGGGGACATAGCAACGATCTTCTTTCCGGCGGTAAAGGAGACGATACGATCCATGGCGGCTATGGGAATGATTTTATTCAGGGTGGAGAGGATGACGACATCCTCTATGGTTTCGACGGGATTGATGTCATTACCGGCAATAGCGGCGATGATATTATCTTTGGTGGCCGGGGTGGTGACTTCATTTACGGCGATGCAGGCACGAATGTAATCACTTCAGGCGAAGGAAAGGATCTGATCTTCGTTCAGATGGGAGATGAGACTCATCTGGTGACAGATTTTACATCAGATGACAATCTTGCCTTCATAATTAACGATGAAAGAGGGTTGAGCATTGACGAGATCCTTTTCCAACTTGATATCCGGTGGGAGATCGGGCAGTACCAGGATACGGTCACTGACACCAATGATGTTAATATCGACGATACAATCATCTATCATCGGCTCGGAACGGAAACGCAGGTGGATGACCTTGTGGTGGTTGTGCTGGAAGATTACAGCGTGCCGCTCACTGTAGAGGATTTTGCTGTTTTCTGAGTGGTGATTTGAGATGAGAGCCGTCTCCGTTAATCCCTGAGCGGAGGCGGTTTTTTTATCCCCGGATTATCCTTTTTTAAGGCATAGGGATAGTTTCCATAAGAAGCACTTTCAATTACGCATAGCCAATCCCCCCAAAGCAGAGATATAAGGAAAGAGACAATACGGGAGAGCTGGCCGTGTGCCCGGTTCCGTTTTGCGTCAGTCTCGGGAAAGGGTGCTATGCAAGATCAATCTGAAGAGGCAGGCAGCCGTCGTGGCGGCTTCCGTGCCTGGATAATCTGGGGGCTTGCGGCGGTTGCTTTCGGGTATGCCTTCATCCATCGGGTAGCCCCCGGCGTGATGGTACAGGACCTGATGGCTGATTTTGCCCTTGGAGGGGCAATGCTGGGGGTTTTGTCCGCTCTCTATTTCTATCCATATGTTTTGCTTCAAGTACCCTTGGGTGCGGCCTTGTCGCATATAGGGACCAGATTTATCCTCACCGGGGCGCTCAGTCTTGCGGCAATGGGGTCCGTCATTTTCGGCCTCGCGGAAAGCCCCGGCATGGCGTATCTCGGGCGGGTTATGATCGGTATCGGTTCAAGCGTGGGCTTTTTGGGGTCACTCGCGTTGGCCGGGGCCTGGCATGCCCCGGACAGATTTGCCTTTCTTGCGGGTTTCACCATGTTTTTCGGCATGATGTCCGGGGTATTCGGGCAGGGCCCTCTTGCTGTGCTGGTTGAAACCTTCGGCTGGCGGATATGTATGATCATGCTTGGTGTGGCTGGTGCTGTTCTGGCTGTTCTTGTCTATGGATTTGTCCGCAACACACCAAGGGCCCGGGGCGGTTTTCAGAAAAAGACTTCTCTTGCTGCCGCATGGGCGGAAACGAAAACAAGCCTTAGTCTTGTCATGCGTTCACGCAAGGTCTGGGCGATAGCCTTTGTTGCGGCGACCATGTCCGGGCCGATGCTGACACTTGGTGCGCTCTGGGGCACGCCTTACCTTATGGCGGCATATGAGCTCAAACGTTCTGAGGCGGCGGGGCTTGTCTCGTTACTGCTGATCGGGTGGGCGATCAGTGCGCCGTTGAGTGGCCGCATCTCTGACCGGATGGGCCGGCGTAAGCCAATTCTGGTGCTGGGATCGGCCGGGCTTGTTGTGATGGTTGGCCTGCTGGTTGTTCTGCCTGATCTGACTCTTTTGCCGACCATTGCACTTCTTGTCATGGTGGGTATTTTTGGCGCCGCCATGACGTCCTGCTTTGCGCTGGTAAAGGAAGTCATGCCAGATAATCTGGCCGGGGCCGCAGTGGGTATTGTCAATTCCCTTACCGTCGCATCAGGCGCGGTGCTGCAACCGATTGTGGGGCTGGTGCTCGATCTGACATGGAAAGGTGAGTTGACGGACGGCGCCAGAATATATGTTCCGGCGGATTATCGTCTGGCTTTCGGGGTTATCCTTCTTTCATGTATCCTCGGCCTGATAACGGCGTTGCGTCTTCCTGAAGCAAAAACAGATAGTAAGGCAAATTGAAGACCGGAAAGTTGATAAAATGACGGGCGGCTATCTTGACATTGATGATGATACCCGGCGCCTGGCCCGGGATAATTTTCTCACCCGTGAAGGATATGGCTCAGTCAAAGTCACGGCACTTCCTTCGGATGCCTCGCCGCGACGCTACTATCGCCTCGAAGGGTCCGGGCTTATGCTCCTTGAAGAGATCCCCGGATCTCCTGATTTTGATGCTTTCCTCACGATATCCTCGCATCTCTGCTCGCTTGGATACTCTGCTCCCCATGTAAAGGCTCATGATGCCGAATCCGGGCTTGCCCTGATTGAAGATTTTGGTCAGATGACCTTTACCCGCGCACTTGATGAAGGAATGAAACCTTCTGAGCTGTATTCACGCGCGGTTGATCTTCTCATAAGTCTTCATAAGCATCCTGACGCCACCAGATGTGATCTGCCATTTTTTGATGCGGATATTCTGCGCGATGAACTAACAGTCTTTGCGGACTGGTTTGCACCGGAAATTCTTGGTCAGGATAATGGCGTCGCTGATTTAACCCGTTTCCGGGATGAGTTTCTGTCGTTATGGAAAAAACCTCTCAGCCTGCATAACAACGGAAACACCACGCTGACCTTGAGGGATTTTCATGTGGATAATCTGATGCTGGTTGCTGACAGGGAAGGGGTGAGGGCTTGCGGCATTCTTGACTTTCAGGATGCGTTGATAGGCTCACCTGCCTATGACCTTCTTTCCATGCTGCAGGATGCACGGCGCGATTTGCCCGATGATCTGGAAGAGATCATGATCCGACGCTACCTTGATGCGTTCCCCGGTCTCGACCACACTGATTTTATGGCCGGGTACTGGCGTCTGGCGGCGCAGCGTCATTTGCGTATTGTCGGCGTTTTTGTCCGTCTCGCGAGGCGCGACGGAAAGCCCGGGTATCTGCAACATATGCCCCGGGTTCTTGCACAGGCGAGAAAAGCGCTCAGCATGGCGGGGCTTGTTGAAATAGAAGCCTTTCTTGAAAAACATCTCGATACCTGGTGGAATTGGCCCCGTTAGGGGCGTGATATCAGGCACTAAATTTACCCGGACGGGTAGGTTTCTGTTGCCCTTCGGATAATTGTTTCCATCTGTTTTCTGTCTATAATGTATTTTCATGCAGATAAGAATTGGTCGTGAGATCCGATCTGCATAAATTCAATTCCCCAAATTTTATCAGGAGATATTCATGGGCCTTCTCAGCGCCATTTCCGGCGGTCTGACCGGCATGGTTTCTGCCCGTTCGCAACCTTCATCTGATCTGGTGAGTTCCGCTGCGCGGCTGGTGGATGAGCTCTATACCACCGATGATGAAAGGCTCGATAAAAAGGCAATTCTGGCTCGTATTACGCAGGAAGCTGACCGCTTGCAAACAAATGTCAATCTTGCCGAAGCAAAGCATCGTTCTCTCTTTATCGCAGGATGGCGGCCTTTCATCGGATGGATATGCGGAATGGCGCTCGCATGGCATTTTCTCTTCAGCCCTGTCGGCGAGTTTGTTCTGGCAGGACAGGGAATCGATACATCTGCCTGGCCAAGGTTTGATCTCAGCACACTCAATACGGTGCTTTTCGGCATTCTTGGGCTGGGAACACTACGCACCGCGGAAAAAACAGCCGGGCGGGCGTAGGGAATTGAGGTCACTGGAACAACATCAACTTATAATATAAGTAGTTGTTTTATAATATAAAAATTATAAATAAATTGCTTTTTTTAATTAAAAATTAATATTTATTATTTGTTAAATTCCTTTTTTAGAATCAAAAACGTATTTTTTTTAAATAAAATTTAATCTTATTTGAGTAGCGTCTGTTCCTGTCATCGCAGAACTGCATGGTTTTAGTATTTTGATGGCTTTTGAATTTTCCTGACCCAGTAAGCCGGTTCTGTACCCGCGATTAAACGTATCAGGAACAGAGCCATGTCAAACGCATTCAACAGCCCTAAATCTCAAACCAAGTCCCAAATGGTCCGCAACCAATCCCGTCGTCGGGTTGGAAAAGAGAGTTTTTTCATTTCCGCATGGATTGTCGGCGGCATTGCCCTCGTAGGATGCCGCCATGATGACGATACGTTCAGTCTTATTGCTACTGGTGCTGAAACGGCCCAGTCGGGCTTGCGCGGGGCGCTTGGTGGTCCGATACAAGGCGCGAAAATCTATATTGATGAAATGGGAACGGGGATAATTGATCCTGATGCGCCGTTCTACGTAACGGATAAGACCGGGCTGGTTGAAGTACCAGAAGAGTACAGGGATTCTGCCATCATTGCGGATTTCAGTGGCGCGGTTGATATACAATCTGGTGCTGTTCTCGGTGCAAGTGGTACGACGGGCGGTTCTGCGCCTGATCTTATGTTCCGCTCGCTACGGCCCGTTGACCCTGATGGATATCTGCTGGCAACACCGCTGACCGATCTTCTTTCGAGATCAGATGATCCGCAGGGACTTCTTGATGCCATCTTTGGGATGGATGTCGTCACTCTTGCCGATGTCAACAATCCTGATTTCTATACGCTGTCCAGGCCGCCGGTATCCGAGGCCGGGTTTTTGGCGTTTCAGGACACGATCGAATACAAGTTTGCTCAGGTAAGTATTGCACTCCTGGAGTTGCGCCATAATCCGGATATAAACGCAAGCCTTGGAGATGATCCGATCAAGACAGCGGCACTCCTGCGGGAAATTATCTCCGGTGATGGTGAGGTGTTGACCGGTGGTGAGGATGATGCCGCGGTCAGGGCGGCGCTGGATAGCATTTCCGTCACCGTCGGCAACCGATTGGATACCGTGATTGAAATTGCCCGGGGTAAGCCTGTTGCCATACCAGATCATGATGCCTCTGCTTTTCAAACGAATGCAGGTGAGGAGTTAAGGTTTCTTGACCAATTCCTTGTTGATGGTGGTGTCAGTGACGAGAAGATCAGTACGTTTTTCGGTTTCCATGATCCGGCAGGAAATGCCGGGGACATCAGCTCTCATCTGAACGGTGTCTTGTTCAGGGTCAGTGTCGACGGCAACGGCATGACCGTGATCATGGCCGAAGACGGGGATGGCGCTGGTGAGATTGTGGCCATGATCGGTCTTGCTGACACGGAGAGCACCGATACCTCACTCACGCCTCTTGTTCTTGGTGGCCCGTCCGGTCTTGATGAGGCGGATGATGCGGAAATCGGGCAGACATATGCGTTTGTCGATATCGGCTCGCTTCCCGATCTGGTGATCATTCCTGTTTCTGATTTCACCGGTGAGATCGATGTGCCTTTCCGTGTCTGGGATGGTGAGCAGATTTCTGATGTGGCGATTATCACCATCAATGTCACGGCTTCGGATACAGCACCACCTGTCACTCCCTCCGCGCCTGAAAAGGAAGGCGAGATCACCTTGAGCGAAACGGTAATCGACCCTGACAGCAGCTTTGTAGGGGTGATTTCAATAACTGATGCAGATGGTGACCCCGTTGACCCCGAAACGATTCGCATCGAGGGTAATGACGCCGGTTCCTTTGAAATCAGAATCAATCCTGACCTCGCCGGGTTTCACCTATCTCTGGGAGATGGGGAGCGCTCAGGAAAACAATTTTGTTCGTGATACAGGCCTTGAAACAATAGAGACGGCAACCTTCACACCGAATAACTCACATATTGGCAAACATATTCACCTGACTGTCACCTATACCGACACTAGTGGCGAAGAACAGAAGAAATCCGTCCTCTCAGAAAAAATCATCAATGATCCCCCGCGTATCTCAGGAATTGATATTATCTATAACGATACCAGTTCCTCCGATGTTTTTGATCCGCATAAAGGTGTTTTCGCCGTGGCTGATACGGATCACACCTCCCATACATTTACCTTGAGCGGTGCTATATTAACAGCATCAAAATCAGGATATACGCACAGTATTACAAATGGTTACGGTAAATTCTTCATAAATGAAAATAACGGGAATTATCTGTTTGAACCGGACAATACGGCCATCAATCTGCTGTCTTCCTTCAAGACGGAGACCAGCACTGTCACGGTGAGCGACGGTCTTGCCACCTCCGATGCCGGGACAATTAAGTTTGTATTCAATGGCGTGGAAGACGGGCCTTCCGTTTCCACCGGTGGCTCCCAGACGCTGGCCGTTAAAACGGATGATCAGGATCCGGATGACCGGGATACAGGCTTCCGGATTATCCTCTCCGATGTTGATACTGTGGTGACGGAAACCAGCCATACAATGACCATCACCGGTTCGCATGGCGATAAATTTATATTAAAGCCGCTTGATGTCAGTTCCGGTAAGTTTGGTCTTTACCTAAAGGCCGGGGCGAGCTTTTCCGATAGTGAGGCCGGAATAGCGCAGATTTCTGTCAAGGCCGCGCATGGGGAGATGCAAAGCAATATTGTTCCGGTAAGTGTTTTTGTTGATGCGGTTCCAACTGTCCTCATCACGGGCAGTTCGACACTTTCCCCCATCACATCAGGGCGTGCGCTCACCGCAAGCCTGAACACCGGATATACTTTGCACACCGAAGATGACGACGGCACAAGTGGGGCAACAACGGTGGTCTTCAGGGATGCGAATGGTAAGGACGTTTCTTCACTTTTCAGGGTGAGCCACAGCGACGGGACCATCGCGCTGAATACCGGATCAATTCTGACGGAATCTCTTGTCGTCAAGGCTGAATTTACCGATGATGAGGGCAATACCGTCATCAGTACAACCGCGATGAATATTCCGGTAACGCCATCCCCTTCGATTTCCATCGACGGGGTGATCTCAACAAATATGCGTGTTCGCCCGGATATTTCTGAGATTTCTGATCAACATGAAAGTTTTCCGGATTTTTACTATACCTGGGAAAAGGGTACCCTTGATGCAAGCGGCAATTTTATTCCGGAAGGCTTTTCCTCTTCTTCGGAAACGCTGGTGCTTGGCACTTCGGCTTATGGCGGCAAATACTTGCGCCTGACGGTGGGATATACCGATCAGGATGGGGAAAACCAGTCGCTCAGCGTTGTTTCCGAAAACCCGGTCAATTATTCGCCGTCCCTTGATGATGAGGTAATCTCCTATACAGAAGACAGCGGCGAGGAAGATCCGACGGGACGTTTTGATGGCAGTGACAGGGATGCAGGATCCACGTTGACCTATCAAGTGAAAGACAGCGTGGCTGACACCACAGAGACAGGATATACCCACCGCTGGGATGCTACCTATGGCAAGTTGTTTTATAATGAAGGTTCGGGGGCGTATATCTTCAAGCCTGATACATTTGCCATTGAGCCACTTAACGAGGCCACATCCCAGTATGCCGAATTTTTTGCGAGTGACGGAATAGCCACCACCACAGGTGAATTAACGGTGAAAATCATCGGCGTAAACGACGCCCAGGCCGGGGCCTCGGCCTCGCAGGGTGGGCGCGTTGGTTTCGCTTCGCATAATGAAATCTTCCATTTCATGGCGGGTGAAAGTGAAGCGCCAAACTAGGCCGACAATACTCTTACACTTGATATGATGTGATGAATATCCCTGTCATCTTCAAGGTTTTGGTCAGATATTCTGAACTTTAACACACCGGGAGAAGGTGTGTTCACCAGAGCCATTCACCATGGGCGAGTGCCGCAACAGCCGCGGTGATGGTTGCAAAACTCTCCTTTGCCCCGGAACTGGTGTGACGGGCGCGCAGGAAGCCATGGGGAAGACCTTCGGCAGTCTGGAATGCGACTTTACCGCCGGCAAGACGTATCTTTTCAGCAAAATCAGGTGTGTCTGATGCCAACGGGTCGCAACCTGCGGCTAGCATGAAGGTGGGAGGGCATTCCCCGAGGTCAGCAAGCGCCATCGGGGGGGTGAGTTTCTGCCGGTCCAGCGGACAGTCAAAATAGGTCTGCCAGTATGTAGTGACCTGTTCGGTGCTGAGCAGAGGCGCGTTCGCATGGGTCACATAACTTCCCTGATCCAGCGCCCCACCCAGCATCGGGTAGATCAGCACCTGGCCGACAGGCTTGCCGGGCCGCTGGATTGAGGTCATGGCAGAAAGCCATGCGCCCGCGCTGTCCCCTGCCAGCAGAACCGGCGTATCGTCTTCGGCGGATAAAGCATCGAAAACCTGAAGACAGTCTTCAAGCGCGGCGGGATGTTTGTGTTCAGGGGCGAGGCGATAGTCAACGGCAATCACATCAAGTTGTGTTTTGTTGCAGATTTCCGCACAGATATCATCGTGGCTGTCCAGATTGCCAACAACAAACCCGCCGCCATGAATATACATAACCCGGGCAGGGGAGGTGCCGCAGCTGTAATGGCGGGTTTTTACCGAACCGTAGATCGCGTCTTCGGCCGAAACACCCGTTGGGCGATCTTTCGCAAAATGCTGGCAGAGGGAGGTGTAAAGTCGGCGCTGCTCATCAAGAGAAATATTGCTGCGGGAGTCCGGGTAAAAACTCTGTGTTTTCTTGATGAATTCCCATGTGTCTTTTTCAATGAGCTTTTGATAATCCACGGCACGCTCCCTTAAAATATGGTTCAGCCTAGCTCAAGCGCAGGCGTTCGAAAAGACCGCTCGCCATGATGCCGAGAGCGAACATAACACTCAGTATGAGTACAATGCTTGGCCCGGTCGGTGTGTCAACCGAAAGGGAAAGCGCAATGCCTGACATCACGCCGATGATACCGATTATAACGGCCAGCAGCGCCATTGTTTCAGGCCGGTGGGCAAACGGCCGGGCGGTGGCGGCAGGGATGATCAGCATGGATGTGATAATCAGAATGCCGACTATGCGCACCGATACCGCAACAACAAGCGTCATCAGCAAGAGAAAGACAAGTCTCATCCAGAAAATGTTAATGCCTTCAGCACTCGCCAGATCTTCGCTCAAGGTCATGAGCACAAGTCGTGGCCAGACAAGGAAAATGGTCAGGAGAACAAGGGCCCCGCCACCACCGATGACCAGGAGATCTGATCCTGTCACCGTCAGAATGTCACCAAAAAGCAGCGCGTGCAGATCCACCGTCAGCCCTGAAATGCTGATCAGGACCACGCCTGAAGACAGCGCGCCATGGGCCAGTATCCCCAGCAAGGTATCCGTGGCCAGAATACCCTTCTGTTGCAGCCAGAAAAGAACCATCGCGAAGGCTGAGCATATCAGGAGAATACCTGTTGAAACACCTATCCCGAAGCCGATCCCGATGGCTATCCCGAGCATGGCGCTATGGGCAAGAGAGTCGCCAAAATACGCCATCCGTCTCCAGACGACAAAGCAACCCATGATGCCGGTAACTATGGCAATGCCTATCCCTGCTATGAGTGCCATGAGGATAAAACTGTCGATCATGTTCGTATCTCCGTTTCATGACAGTTTTGGTGATCATCATGGTGATGGTCGTGATCGTGATCGTGCTGATAAACAGCCATCATCCGCGCCATATCCTGACCAAAAAGCTGAATGAATTCCGGATCTTTTGTTATGGCTGTCGGCTCACCTGAACAGCATACATGATGATAAAGGCAGACAACTTTTCGTGTCGAGGCAAGCACCATATGCAGATCATGCGATACCATAACAAGGGCTATTTTCCGCTCATTGTGGATGCGGCTCAGATGCTCATAGAACTTGAGCTGCCCGGAAAGATCAAGATTCTGCGCAGGTTCATCCAGGATGATCAGATCAGGTTTGTTTATCAATGACCTTGCCAGCAGAACACGTTGCCATTCCCCCCCGGAAAGCACGTGGATGGACCTGTGGAGAAGAGCCGTTATATCTGTTTCTTCTGCCGCGTCTTCCACTTCATTCCCATCGGCCGCTGTATTGAGCTTCAGGAAGGATTTCACATCCATGGGCAGGCTGGTTTCAGCGGTCATGCGTTGCGGGATATAGCTTGTGCGAAGGCTTGGCTGGCGGTGAATTGTCCCCTTGTCAGGTCGTATCACGCCGGCAAGACACCGAAGGAGGGTTGTTTTCCCCGCGCCATTGGGCCCGATGATGGTGAGAAAATCTGCCGGGGCAACGTCGAGCGATACATTATCAAGGATCGCACTGTTGTTTCTGTAAACGGACAGGTTTTCAGCGGAAATTAACGCGTTCATCCACCATCTCCCCGGCATTGCATGCAGGTGCCGGTTATTTCCAGCGTCGTTGTCCGGGGGGTGAAGCGATATTGTCGAGTGGCCTTCATTATCGATGCCGCAAGGTCGTCGTTACAGCATTCTTCAGCGGTCCCGCATTCAAGGCATATCATGAAAAAGCAATCGCTGTGCGTATCCGGGTGCATGCAACCGACATAGGCATTCATGCTGTCGATCTTATGGACAAGGCCTTCTTCAATAAGAAAATCCAGCGCCCGGTAGACCGTCGGAGGGGCTGCTGACATGGAACGGTTATCCTGACGTATTTTTTCAAGGAGGTCGTAGGCTTTTACCGGCTGATGGCTTTCCCAGATCATTTCGAGAATGCGGCGGCGTATATTGGTGAGCCTGCTTCCCCTCTCAGCACAAATTTTCTCTGCCGATCTGAGCGCTGTTGTGCGGCAGGAATAGTGGTTCTGACAATAGGCCATAAATGGTGTTCCCATCTGTGAGAGTTATGTTATAACATAACAATATTTATTATCCAACCCTTCCCGGATCAAGGAGATGCGCATGCAGATCGCTAACAAATCGTCGCCAACGATTATGTGTCTGGTGCTGTTGGTCTTGATGTTGGGAGTTTCATCTTCTCAAGCGGAAGATTTGCAGGTATCCGCCAGCATAAAGCCACTGCATTCACTGGTCTCGATGGTCATGGAAGGCAAGGGTGAGCCAATGCTCATCATGGGAGATGGCGCATCCCCGCACAGTTCATCGTTAAAGCCATCACAGCGTCGGATGATGGCGCAATCCGAAGTCATATTTGTTGTTCATGAGGTGATGGAAACGGCACTGTCCAGATCTCTTCAGCAGAGCGATGCCAGAATTGTACAGATCGCGACATTCAGGGAACTGGAGTTTTTGCCGCGTCGGCGTGACGATGATTTCACTAACGCCGAAAAGGTGACGGATCACCGGCACGGTGATCATGACGACGACGATCATCACGATCATGATGATCATGATAAAGCGCACAGCCATGGTGATCATGATGAGGACGATCACAATGAGGGGCATGGCCACGATGGTGATGAAAGCCACGACCACGACCATCATCACGGCCCTGGAGCTATTGTCGATTTTCATTTCTGGCTTGATCCGCTACTGGCGAGGGAAGTGCTGATGCCCATCGCACGGGCCTTGGGCGAGGTGTATCCGGAAGATGCTCCGGCCTTTGTTGCCAATGCGGAAAAGGCCTATGCGCAGTTGGGGCAATTACATCTGGATATCCAGCAGAAACTCTCACCCCATAAAAAATATCAGTTTATCGTTTTTCATGATGCCTATCAGTATTTTGAAAAGCGGTATGACCTGTCTGTCATCTCCAGCATTCTTGATCATCATGATGGCCAGATCACGCCATCCCGTTTGATACGCTTAAGGCATCTGGTCGAAGATCATGAGGCAGATTGCATTTTTGCAGAGCCCCAATATTCCCTGCGGCTTGTGGATGCTTTGGCGAGTATAGACAAACTTCCTGTTCGTGCGCTTGATCCGATAGGGCGGGATATTGATCCGGGATACAACCTCTACTCAATTCTCATAAATGACCTTGCGGATGCTGTTGCCTCCTGCCAGTCGTAATTTGAGTTGAGCTCTTCATCCGGGCTGGTAAGCTGACAGAACACTAACTGGAGGACATATCATGCGCATTGGTTTCATTGGTCTTGGCAATATGGGAGCCCCGATGGCATTAAATCTTGTCAAGGCAGGGCATGACGTGACCGGCTATGACGTTGCTGGAATTTCACTGGAAGACATAAAGCCGGCTTCGACGGCCATCGCAGCTGCTTCAGGTCAGGACGTGGTCATCACCATGCTTCCGGACGGGCAAATACTTCGCAAAGTAGCCTCGGAAATCATTCCTCATATGGATGCGGGGACAGGCTTTGTGGATTGCTCCACCGTGGATGTCGAAAGCGCACGTGCTGTTGCCGCAGATGCAGAGAAAGCGGGCCTCTTGCCGGTGGATGCCCCGGTATCGGGCGGTGTTGGCGGCGCCTCTGCGGGCACTTTGACTTTCATGGCAGGCGGAAGTGATGCAGCGTTTGCCAGGGCGGAGCCTCTTTTTGACATTATGGGCCAGAAAGCGGTGCATTGCGGTGCAAGCGGTGCCGGGCAGGCGGCTAAAATCTGCAACAACATGATACTCGGGATCACGATGATCGGTACGTGTGAGGCTTTTGCACTCGCCGATAAACTCGGGCTGGACAGGCAGAAAATGTTCGATGTTGTCAGCACGTCCTCAGGTTATAGCTGGACGATGAATGCCTATTGTCCGGCGCCGGGGGTTGGCCCGCAATCTCCTGCTGATAATGATTATATGCCGGGTTTTGCGGCTGAACTGATGCTGAAAGATCTGAACCTCTCGCAAATGGCGGCAGAAGCCGTTAATGCCAGCACACCTCTCGGTGCGGCGGCAGCGGAACTTTATCGCATCTTTGTTGAGGAAGAAGATGGCCGGGGCAGGGATTTTTCGGCAATGCTTCCGAGATTTGAAAACCAGAGCCGTTAAGCCATGCTGGCTGAGGCGGATTTCTGCGTAATTGGCGGCGGAATTGCAGGTGTAAGCGTCGCGGCCCTTCTTTCTGCTGAGGCCAATGTTGTCGTGCTCGAAGCAGAAGATACGATAGGATATCATTCAACCGGGCGTTCGGCGGCCATGTATATCGCCAATTATGGCCCGCCGGCCATTCGCGTGATGACCAGGCTTTCCGGCCCGGTTTTTGAACATCCGGCTGAGATCACCGAGACCCCATTATTGTCTCCGCGTGGGGAGCTTATTGTTGCCCGGGAAGATGAAATCCCCGCCCTTGAAGATTATCTTGACGGCAGTGAAGGCATGGAGCGGATTGATGTGGCGACGGCTATCGGGCTGATGCCTGTTCTCAACCCGGAACATATCGTTGCGGCGGCTTATGAATCCGGGGCTTCTGACATCGATGTCGCGGCCCTTTTTCAGGGATATGCGGCCATGCTTCGGCGGCAGGGCGGCAAGATCATCACCAGGGCTGGCGTAAGCAATCTGGCATGGGAAAAGGAAAGATGGCGTATTGACACCCATCAGGGGGAAGTCAGCGCACCTGTTCTCATCAATGCCGCAGGGGCATGGGCGGATCAGGTTGCATCCCTTGCCGGTCTTGTTTCAAAGGGGATACAGCCGATGCGACGTTCGGCTGCGCTGGTGCCCCCGCCTGAAGGTTATGATATCAGCCATTGGCCTTTGGTCGCTTCCGCCAGTGAAGATTGGTACAGCCGTCCCGATGCGGGCAAGCTGATGATCTCACCTGCAGATGAAGACCCTGTCGAAGCTCAGGATATCCACCCTGATGAAATGGTTCTGGCCATGGGCATTGACCGGTTTGAAAAGGCCACAACATGTAAGGTAACGCGGGTGAGCCACCGTTGGGCCGGGTTGAGGAGTTTTGCACCGGACCATAATCCTGTCGTCGGGTTTGACCCTGATCACCACAGCTTTTTCTGGCTGGCCGGGCAGGGCGGCTATGGGATCCAGACCTCACCGGCCATGGCGCGGTATGCTTGTGATTTGTTGACGGGGAATGCTCCCATTCCTGATATCACCACCCGTGATGCCATGTCGCCATCCCGTTTTAAAGAAAAGGCAAGAACATGAAGATGAATATAGCCGTGATCCGCGGTGACGGGATTGGCGGCGATTGTATCAATGCCGCTCTTGCGGTGATGGAAAAGGCACTCATGCTCAGCCGTTTGCCCATGCCTGAATACACAGATATCAACGCGGGCGCAGGTTTTTTTGCCGAAACCGGCCGCGATATAGAAGAAGGCGGGGAGGAAGCCGCCGGCCGTGCGGATGCGATTTTTCTTGGTGCCATAGGTCTTCCGGCCATCCGTCATCCCGATGGAACCGAAATTTCCCCGCATCTTCGCCTCAGGGACAAATTCGGGCTTTACGCCGGGGTGCGGCCGGTCCGAGCTTTCCCGAATGCCCCGCTGAAACTGGCGGCACCAGAAGCGGGCTCCATTGATCTTGTGCTGATCCGGGAAAGCACCGAAGGGCTTTTCTATTCTGCCGCCGTGCATTCACGGAGCCGGATTGACGGGGATAATGCGGTGGAGGAAACATTGA
>Ga0181589_10001521_pt1 | contig 18065 bp, 18 predicted proteins | sample 071ome_25_FD_132444 | JGI IMG/M metagenome (GOLD analysis project Ga0181589, IMG submission 132444) | Coastal salt marsh microbial communities from the Groves Creek Marsh, Skidaway Island, Georgia - 071410BT metaG (megahit assembly) | ecosystem: Environmental > Aquatic > Marine > Intertidal...
TATCGGCAAATCCGGAAAAGCCGTGGCCGAAACCCTGATCGAAGCCACCTGCGCCGGGACCGCCTTGTTCGAACGCGGCATGGCCGAACCGGTCATAGGCGGCGCGCTTCTCCTCGTCGGACAGCACGTCGTTGGCTTCGTTGATTTCCTTGAATTTCTTTTCGGCCTCGGCATCACCCTGATTGCGGTCGGGGTGATACTTCATGGCGAGCTTGCGGTACGCCTTTTTGATGTCGTCCGCGCTAGCGCTCTTATCGACCTCGAGGGTCTTATAATAATCTTCCTTCGCCATGTGGCCTGAATCCCCTAGGTGGGCGGACTGGTCCGGCGGCCGGGCGGAGGATCACCCCGCCCGGTTCGCCGAAACTGTTAGCCGTCCTTTTTCTCGGAGTCGTCGACTTCCTCGAACTCCGCATCCACGACCGTTTCATCGGCGGATGAGGCGTCGGCGGATCCGTCCGGACCCATGCCGCCCATGTCGGCCATGTCCGGGCCGCCTTCTTCCTGGCTGGCCTTATACATGGCTTCGCCGAGCTTCATGGCGGCCTGCATCAGCGCGTCGGTCTTGGCTTTGATCTCTTCCGGATCTTCGCTTTCCTGAACGTCTTTCAGGTCCTGCAGCGCCTTTTCGATCGCGTCCTTTTCTTCCGCCGTGACCTTGTCGCCATAATCCTCCAGGTTCTTCTCGGTGGAGTGGATCATGGAATCGGCATTGTTACGGACTTCGACCAGTTCCCGGCGCAGCTTGTCTTCCTCGGCATGGGCCTCGGCGTCCTGTACCATCTGCTCGATATCGGCATCGGACAGCCCGCCGGAGGCTTGGATGCGAATCTGCTGCTCCTTGCCGGTCGCCTTGTCCTTGGCGGACACGTTAACGATGCCGTTGGCGTCGATGTCGAAGGTCACTTCGATCTGCGGCATACCGCGCGGCGATGGCGGAATGCCGACCAGATCAAACTGGCCCAAGAGCTTGTTGTCGGCGGCCATTTCACGCTCGCCCTGGAACACGCGGATGGTCACCGCGTTCTGGTTGTCCTCGGCGGTCGAGAAGACCTGGCTCTTGCGGGTCGGGATCGTGGTGTTGCGGTCGATCAAGCGGGTGAACACGCCGCCCAGGGTTTCAATACCCAGGGACAGCGGCGTCACATCCAGCAGCAGCACGTCCTTGACGTCGCCCTGCAGGACGCCGCCCTGGATCGCCGCGCCAAGCGCCACGACTTCGTCCGGGTTCACGCCCTTGTGGGGCTCCCGGCCGAAGAATTCCTTCACCTGCTCCTGCACCTTGGGCATGCGGGTCATGCCGCCGACCAGGATCACCTCGTCAATCTCGCCAGCGGTGATACCGGCGTCCTTCAAGGCGGCCTTGCACGGCTGGATGGTCCGGTCAATCAGGTGATCCACCAGGGTTTCCAGCTTGGCGCGGGTCAGTTTGATGTTCAGGTGCTTTGGACCGCTGGCGTCGGCCGTGATGAACGGCAGGTTCACCTCGGTCTGCATGGAGCTGGAGAGCTCGGTCTTGGCTTTTTCCGCCGCCTCTTTCAGACGCTGCAGCGCCAGCTTGTCTTCGCGCAAGTCGACGCCCTGTTCCTTTTTAAACTCGTCGGCCAGGTAGTCGATGATGCACTGGTCGAAGTCTTCACCGCCCAGGAACGTATCACCGTTGGTGGACTTCACCTCGAACACGCCGTCGCCGATCTCCAGGATGGAGATATCGAAGGTGCCGCCGCCAAGGTCATACACGGCGATGGTGCCGCCGTCTTTTTTATCCAAACCATAGGCGAGCGCGGCCGCGGTCGGCTCGTTGATGATGCGCAGCACTTCCAGACCGGCGATTTTGCCGGCATCCTTGGTGGCTTGGCGCTGGGAGTCGTTAAAGTAAGCGGGAACGGTGATCACCGCCTGGGTGACGCTTTCGCCCAGATAGGCCTCCGCCGTTTCCTTCATCTTTTGCAGGATAAAGGCGCTGACCTGACTCGGGCTGTACTTTTCGCCCTGGGCTTCGACCCAGGCGTCGCCGTTTTCGCCGGCGATGATGTTGTACGGAACAAGTTTTTTGTCCTTTTCCGTCAGCGGATCATCGAAGCGGCGGCCGATCAGTCGCTTAATCGCGAATAAAGTGTTTTCGGGGTTGGTTACCGCCTGGCGCTTGGCCGGCTGGCCAACGAGGCGTTCGCTCTCTGCGAAGGCAACCATGGACGGCGTGGTCCGCGCGCCTTCCGCATTCTCGACCACTTTCGCATCCTGTCCCTCCATAAGGGCGACACAGGAGTTGGTGGTCCCAAGGTCAATACCGATTACTTTGCTCATTTCTGTCCTCTCTCTTTAGCAACAGAAGCATGCGGCCCTCTTCAGGGTATCCTGTGGCGTAAGCCGAGGCGCCGCGTGGCCCCTCCCCTTTGGCAGCGGGGAAATTGACGAATATGACAAGATCGTAATGTATCTTGCTTAAGCGGATATATAGGTCGCGGGTTATACGGGCGCAACTGTATAAGCACAATGTTTTTAGGGAAAATTTTTCAGCAGATTTCTGCGATTTTAACAGATAAACGTCCGTCATGCGCGGACCGGCGCGGGCGAAGGCCGCGACGTGATCCGCGTACCCATTTTTAAACCACAGAGCTCACAGAGAGCACAGAGCGGGTTATTCCAACCCGTTGCACTATTGCGTCAGGCCAGAGTCTTGTGCGCGGGTAAATCCCGCGCATCCGGCCAACGCTAGATGGGATCAATTCTCGGGTATCTGTTTCACCACGAAGGACACGAAGATCACGAAGGTTCTCGTTCGCTCTCTGTCGCCTCTCCACCGCGTCACCCCCGGCCCGCATAGCGGTTGTCGGGGGTCCATTCAACGTTCACCGGAAATATCCATGGTCCCCCGAGACTTGGCTTTGCCAACCTGCCTCCGCCGAAGCTACGCGCAGGCAGGCTCGGGGGTGACGCACTGGAAAGGGAGGGGTGATTAACATGGGCACGCGGAGAAATACCCCCCCATCCCCTTCGCTTCGCTGCGGGACTTCCCCCGCAAGGGGGGAAGAGGGGCGGCATGCGCTGGAAACCCCTTCCCCCCTTGCGGGGGAAGGTGGCCCGAAGGGCCGGATGGGGGAATCGCTTGAAAGAAATACCCGACAACCGCTTCGCGGGTCGGGCATGACGCCGGTAGCGTCAAAGCTCCTCATCGAGCTCGGGGGCGGCGCCTTCGGCTTCCCGGTCGGCGGCATCGGATTGCTTCGCATACGCGGACGACTTAACCCCGGCGGTTTTATCGCTGCCCTCAGCCGATTCATCAGCCGGCGCTTCTTCGGGCGCTAGGTCTTCCATCTTGGGCCCACCCTTGGATACACCGACCATGGCCGGTCGCAGCAGACGATCCTGAATCACGTAGCCCCGCTGCATTTCCTGCACCACCATGCCGGCGGGCTGGGACGGGTCCTCTACCTCGAACATGGCCTGGTGGAAGTTGTGGTCAAATTTTTTGCCCAAGGCCTCCACCGGCTTAATACCGAACTGTTCGTAGACTGTGTCGATCTCGCTGGCGGTCATTTCGATGCCGACGTAAAGATTGTTGAGGTCATCACTGCCCTGGCGGGCCTCTTCGCCGACGCTTTCCATGGCCCGGCGCAGATTGTCCGCCACCGATAAAACGGAGCGGGCGAAGTTGGCGATGGCGTATTTGGATGCGTCCGCCTTTTCCCGCTCGGAGCGGCGGCGCACGTTCTCCGCTTCGGCCAGGGCGCGCAGCAATTGATCCTTAAGGGCCACAACCTCGGACGCAAGTTCTTCGTAGGTTGGCGGCCGGTCTTCTCCGGCCTCATCGGCAGCCGCTTCAGCGCTAATTTCCTCGGAGATGGCGGCGTCCACGTCTTCCGGCGTTTCATCGCCAGCCGCTTGCTCTTCAGGGTTTTCTTTCGGTTGGTCGTCTTTTTGGTCTTCGGTCATGGTCTTCCCTACTCGTTGACGTCACCCGATCACCCGGCCGATCAGTTTGGCCGTGTAATCCACCATGGGAATGATCCGGGCATAATTCATGCGGGTCGGGCCGATCACGCCGATCGCGCCGACCACATTGTTCTGACTTGAATTGTAGGGCGCGACAATAAAGGAGCACCCGGAGAGATTAAAGAGATCGTTGTCCGCGCCAATGAAGATTTGCACGCCTTCCGCCCGGTCGGTCATGTCGAGCACCTTAAGCATCAGCTCGTTGGTTTCCAGCGCAGAGAACAGCGCGCGAATATGTTCCAGATCCTCGGCGGCGCTGACGTCCTCCAGTAAATTGGCATGGCCGCTGACGATCAAGTTACCGCCCTTTTCCCCACCAGCCCAAGTCGCCAGACCCATTTCCACCACTTTGGCGGCCAGCGAATCCAATTGTGCCCGATCCCGTTCCAGCAGCTTAGCGAGTTTGGTGCGCGCCTCGTCCAAGGTTTGGCCGACCAGCCGCGCGTTCAGGTAATTGGTCGCCTCGGCAAACGCGGAGGGCGGCACATCCGCCGGCACCTCGATGATTCGGTTTTCGACGATGCCTTCGGCGGTCACCATAATGACCAAGGCGCGCCCCGGATTGAGATGAACAAATTCAATATGCTTGAGCAGCGCCTCGGTTTTAGGCGCCATGACGATGCCGGCGCAGTGGGACAGGCCGGACAGGGTCGCCGTCGCGCTTTCCAAAACTTTATCCAAACTTTGACCGGAACCGGCTAATTGCTGTTCCAGGCTTTCCTGTTCCTGAGACGCCAGGTTGCCGATCTCCAACAATCCGTCGACGAACATCTGCAGGCCACGTTCGGTAGGCAGGCGTCCGGCCGAGGTATGAGGCGAAAACAGAAAGCCCGCATCTTCCAAATCCGCCATCACGTTGCGAATGGTCGCCGGCGACAAGGATGTGCTGAGCCGTTGGGAAAGGGTACGCGAGCCAATGGGGCCCCCGGTTTCCACATAGGCATCGACGATCCGCGAGAATATTTCGCGGGACCGGTCGTTTAACTCTCCTAATGCGGGGCGCTTGGTGCTCATCCGGCTTATTCGTCCTAGACGATAAAAATTGCTCTGTCTGATGTGCCTATTTGGGCGGCAATATCCGCCGCGCAAGGAATTTAGTTTCGCCGCCGGTCGCCGTCAACGAAACGCGCGCCGGGTTATCGAATCGGTTCTGGACGGACCACCCCGCCTTGGGTAGGTTTCGCGCAACCGCCGTCCTCCACTTTGAAAGCACATATATTATGAGACCCTCCGGCCGCGCACCCGACCAGCTTCGCGATATCTCTCTGGAGATTTCCGTCAACAAACATGCGGAAGGCTCGTGCCTGGCCAAGTTCGGCGACACCCATGTGCTCTGCACGGCCACGGTCGAAGACAGGTTGCCGGGCTGGCTCCGGGACAAGGGCCATGGCTGGGTGACGGCGGAATACGGCATGCTGCCCCGCTCCACCGGGGATCGTACCGCGCGGGAGGCGGCGCGCGGGAGACAAGGGGGCCGGACCATGGAAATTCAGCGGCTGATCGGCCGCAGTTTGCGGGCGGTCACTGATCTTCGAAAGCTGGGCGAGCTGCAGGTCAAAATCGACTGCGATGTGTTGCAAGCCGACGGCGGCACCCGCACGGGCTCGGTCACCGGCGGTTTTGTCGCCCTCTATCAGGCCTGCCAGACCGTGCAAAAGTTGGGACTTCTAACGGAAATGCCGTTCCACGGCTGGGTCGCGGCGGTCTCTTGTGGCCTTTATGAAGGCGTCCCTGTTCTGGATCTGGATTATCCAGAGGACAGTGCGGCACAAGCCGACGCCAACTTTGTGCTCACCGATGCCGGTGGCATCGTCGAAATTCAAGGCACCGCAGAGGACAAGCCCTTCTCCGAGGACCAGTTTGGCGAACTTTTATCCCTCGCGAAGAAGGGAATCGGCGAACTTGTTTTTGCGCAAAAGAAATCGCTGGGCGTCGACTAGATGGTGCGGAAATTTGACGGCGGCACCCTGGTGATCGCCAGCCATAATCCCGGAAAAGTCCGTGAAATCAATGATTTGCTATCGCCGTTCGGGGCGGACGTTGTTTCAGCAGGCGCGTTGGGCCTGCCCGAACCGGAGGAAACCGGCACGACCTTCATCGCAAATGCGGAATTAAAGGCGCGTGCATCTGCCCTGGGCTCGGGTCACGTCGCCCTGGCCGACGATTCGGGTCTCGCCGTCCACGCGCTGAACGGGGACCCAGGCATTTATTCCGCCCGCTGGGGCGGGCCGGATAAGGATTTCGAGATGGCCATGGGCCTGGTCGAGGAGAAGCTGGGGGATAATCCGGACCGGACGGCCCATTTCGCCTGCGCGCTCAGCCTGTGCTGGCCAGATGGACACTGCGAGACGGTGGAAGGCGCCGTATATGGCGCCCTGGTCTGGCCACCGCGAGGCAATTTGGGGTTTGGATATGACCCGATGTTTGTCCCCGACGGTCTGACCGAGACCTTCGGTGAGATGGATCAGGCCAGGAAACATGACATCAGCCACCGGGCGGACGCTTTTAAGAAACTGGTCGAAAGATGTTTTTCATAGGGGACGGCCCCTAAATATATCAACGGGATAATTCGAATATGCCATTCGGCATTTATATCCACTGGCCGTTTTGCGAATCGAAGTGCCCGTATTGCGACTTCAACAGCCATGTGGCGTCCGAGATCGACGTAGTTGCCTGGCGAGACGCTTACCTGAAAGAGTTGGATTATTACCTCGCCGAAACAAGAGGGCGGACGGTGACCAGTGTTTTCTTTGGGGGCGGCACCCCAACGCTGATGCCGCCCGAGCTGATGGCGACGGTCATTAGCCATATAAAAACCAACTGGGTGGTCGCGGATGACCTTGAAATCACCGCCGAAGCCAACCCATCTTCGGCGGAAATTGCCGTTTTTGAGAGGTTTTCGGCCGCCGGGGTGAATCGTTTATCCATCGGCGTACAATCGTTTCGGGACGAAGACTTGGTGTTCCTGGGCCGGCCCCATACCGCCGCAAGCGGACGGTCGGCAATTGACTCGGCGTCGAAACTTTTTGATCGCTGGTCCTTTGACCTGATCTATGCCCGGCCCGGTCAATCGGTGGAGGATTGGCGGCTAGAACTGGGCGAAGCGTTGGACTATGGGCCCACACACCTGTCGCTCTATCAACTCACCATCGAACCGGGCACCGACTTTCATCGCCAGAGGGTGGCTGCTGCGGACGAAGACGCCGGGTCGGCGCTCTTTGAATTGACCCAAGAAATTCTGGAAGACGCTAGGTTACCGGGTTACGAAATCTCCAACCACGCCGCCACGGGCGAGGAATGCCGGCACAATCTGGTCTATTGGCAGGGCGGGGACTATCTCGGTATCGGCCCCGGCGCCCACGGACGTTTGACGGCATCTGCTGCCGAAATCGGGTCAACGACTGAAACAATTCAGGCGTTTCGCAATCCGGCCCAATGGCTGACACAGGTAAATAATACGGGATCAGGTGTCCAAAAACGGCACAAACTGTCATCTATAGAACGCCGGGATGAACTGATTCTGATGGGATTGCGGTTACGGAACGGAATTTCCCTGGAACATTTCGAGAATCTCACCGGCGGGTCTCTCCGGGAGCAATTTGCGCCGGAAACAATATCCCGTCTTGTGGAGGGCGGTTTCCTGGAAGTAACCGATACGCGACTGAAAGCCACGCCAGCCGGGCGTCTGCGGCTGAATGCCGTGCTCGGCGCGCTGCTCGTTTAATTTATAATGTTTTCGAAACTGGTGGGCGCCTTGCGGATTTCCCGGTTGGACCGGGTGCGCACTTCATGAATCGCCAGACCGCGCTGGGCAAATCCGTAGGGCGTGAATCGGAATATGCCGTCCCGGCCGGAAAATCCCTGGGCGGCGGTGATTTCCGCCGGATTGAATTTTCCGTCGGATTTCACAAACACGGCGGCGAGCGCCGTCGCATCGTAGGCAAGTGTCACCAGTCTGGGTGGTTTTGACCCATAAATTTCCTGGTATTGAGCCTCAAACGTTCGCCGGGCCAGGGCCGAGGGGGCGGCAAACCAGCCACCCACCAACGCGGGCTCCGCCCCGATGCCGGCCACATCCCATTGGCCGGTTCCCAGCATCCGGGTTTTCTTTGGATCGATATCGTAATAGGGCAACAGCGCCGCCAAGGCCTGCAGGCGCTTGCCGCCATCGGCAATCAACAACGCATCGAACGGCACATCGCCCAGAGTTTGAAGGTTTTCCAATCGTTTCAGGGCCTGCTGCGCGACCTCGTCATCCCGCGCCTCCAGGTCCTTACGCTGATCCAACAGGTTTTGGCGGCGGACATCATAATCCGCCAATCGCCGGATCAACGGCTCAAAATCATTGGCAAAAGGATCATAAAACGCCGTATCGGCAATTTCCGCCCCTAATTGACTGACCGTGTTGCCCAGCGCCTCGCCCACGGTTTGGCCATAGCTGTTATCCGGGGCCAAGAGCGCAAACCGGCGCAGCCCCTTGCCGAAAGCATAACGCACCACCTGGGAGACTTGTTCTTCCGGGCGGAACCCCATGGTAAACACGTTGCCGCCGGAAACGCGTTGATCATTGGAAAAGGAAATCACCGACAGCCCGGCGGCTTCGGCAGCCGGCTTCACCGCATCGACGGAGCTGGAAAACAACGGCCCCAGAATCAACGCCGCGCCATCACCGATGGCCAATGAGGCCGCATCGGCAGCGCCCTGGGGCGTACCCCGGGTGTCGTGTGGCAGGAGCTCGAATGACTTATCGGCAAAATGAAACAAGGCCAGTTGCGCGGCATTCAGCATGGCCTGACCCAGGGCGGCGTGCTGGCCGCTCAACGGCAACAGGATCGCGACTCTGGGAATGCTTGAACTGACTGGCGGCGGTGGCGGGGCGGCGAACCGGTTGTCCCGAAGCGAAGTCTCTTCACCCCCGATACCCTGTTGCGCCAGCTTCCGATCCAAACTGAACTCGGACAGTTCATCTTCCCGCTCGGCCGGAGATGCAGCTGCTTGGGGCCGCCTGGACCCCGCGCCTTGCGGGATCGGTTGAAACCGGGACTGGCCGGTCGCAGAAGATGCCGGCGGCATCAGGCCCGCCTGCCGGTTCAATTGCGGCTGCGGCAATGCCCCGTTCGGCGTTGCCGGGCCGGGCGGCGGAACGGAGGCCAGCGGCGGCGCACCCGGTGGAATGGGGTTTAACTGGCCCGCGGGGACCTGTACTCTTTGCGGAGATTGAGAAGTCTGGGCATTGCAGGCGGCAAGCACGGCAAGCAAAACAGCGGCCATACCAGACCGCATAATTTGGGGCCACGCCAACCGTCCGATCCATCCTACAGGCGACCAGTTCATGTCTCTATCATCTTTTTCACTAACGCAGGCACTTTCGCCCACGATTGTTGGGGACCCGCCTGCAGCCTATTCAAACCGCGCGCCCAAGTAAACATGGCGCAGGCAAAACGGTATACCCATTGACGGCAATATACGATCATATGAAGGGGGCGGAATTATGACCGATCCCATCGACCGGGACCTGTCCCTGCCACCGGGGCTCTATGTGGTTGCCACGCCCATCGGCAATCTCCGCGACATCACGCTCCGCGCCCTCGACACGTTAAACGGGGCGGACGAAATTGCCTGCGAAGATACGCGGGTCACCGGAAAAATCCTCTCTCGCTACGCCATAGACACCAGGATGACCCGCTACGACGATCATACCGGGGATAGAGCCCGCGACGGATTGACGGCCCGCCTAAAGGGTGGCGCGGCAATTGCCCTTGTGTCGGACGCCGGCCTGCCGGGCATTTCCGACCCCGGCTACAAGCTGGTGCAGGCCTGCATCGATGAAGACATCCCGGTGACCGTGATCCCCGGCGCCAACGCTGCGCTGACTGGGCTTGTCCTCTCCGGCCAACCGACCGACCGGTTTCTTTTTGCCGGCTATCTGCCTTCCAAACACGGTCAACGCACAAAAGTCCTAGAGAACATTGCAGGCGTGCCGGCCAGTCTGATTTTTTACGAAAGCGCTAAACGACTGGCAGCGAGCCTGACAGACATGGCTGTGGTGCTCGGCGATAGGCCCGCCGCGGTCGCCAGGGAACTCACCAAACTTCATGAAGAGCTTCGCCGGGACAACTTGTCCGGCCTGGCGGAGCACTACCAAAACGCGGGTGCGCCCAAGGGGGAGATTGTGGTGGTGGTCGGCGCGCCGGAGAAAAATGCAGAATGGACCGAAGAGGCGGTAGATAACTTGCTGGCCGAGCTCTTGACCAGCATGAGTGTACGTGACGCTGCCCGAGAGGCGGCGGCGCGCACTGGCCAGTCCCGTAAAATTCTCTATGACCGCGCCCTGGGATTGGCGAAGAACAAATGACCGCCGCCTCGGCATCCCGCCGCCGAGCGTATCAACGGGGGGCGCGCAGCGAAATCTTGGCCGCCTGGTATCTGCGACTAAAGGGTTACCGAATTTTGACCCGCCGCTATAAGGCCACCGGCGGTGAAATTGATTTGATCGCCGCCCGCGGATCCGTCGTAGCCTTTGTCGAGGTCAAGGCCAGGGACGACCGGGCCCAGGCCCTAGCCGCCGTTACACCCCGTCAGCGACGGCGAATCGAGTCCGCCGCGGGTACATTTATCAGTCACAACCGGCGCTATCACCGGCACCGCCTACGGTTCGATATTATTGTCGTGGGCCGGCGGAATTGGCCGGAACACTTGATTCAGGCGTGGCGGCCGGGTTGGGACTAGCGGTCCGGCCCACCGGGCGTCATCAAATTGACAATTTTTTAACCGAGACTGGGGAATAACCGGCACACGCGGGGTGCGCTCCGCGCGATCAAATTTTACTAGGATGTCCAAGATGAATGCCCTGTTCGCCTCCTACCGGAAAGTTATCCCCCTTGTCCTGATTGTCCTGATGACAGGCGGGCTCAGCGGCTGCGGCGCGGTCGTCGGCGCAGGCGCAACCGTCGGTGTGGCCGCGGCGCAGGAGCGGGGCGTCAAAGGCCGGGCCAAGGACCTGCGGGTGGAGGCGCTGGTTTTAGACAAGTTTTTGAACGCCGGACTTAAACTGACGACCACCATCGGCGTCGAGGTATATGAAGGCCGGGTTTTACTAACCGGCTCGACCACCAATACCGGTCTCTCCGACCAGGCGGTTAAACTCGCCTACCAGGTGGACGGCGTTACGGAGGTCATCAACGAAATTCAGATCGATAAGGACGGAACCGCCAGCGCCTATGCCCAAGACACCTGGATCACGGCGCAGCTCAAATCCAAGATGACCTTTGATGAAGACATCCTCTCCATCAATTATGTCATTGAGACAGTCAACGGTGTCATCTATTTGATCGGCATTGCTCAGGATCAGGCGGAACTGGACAAGGTAGTCGCCCACGCCAATTCGGTGGATCACGTGAAAAAGGTTGTCAGCCACGTGCGCCTGAAGAAAAAGGCTTTCGAAGAGAAAACCTGAGACCGGACGGCAAGACCTGACACGGCAAAACGCCGCACGTTTTTTCATCGTTGTGTAGAGACCTCCCTTCTTAGACAATAGGCCTGCATAAAAATTATTCAGCGGGCCCGATCATGAGTCTTCTTGTCGCCATTCAAATGGATCCAATCGACGCGATCGATATCAGCGCCGACAGCACCTTTGTGCTCGCCCTGGAAGCGCAGAAACGAGGCCACAGCCTATATCATTATCTGCCCCAGGACCTGGCCCTGACCAACGGCCGGATTATGGCGGGCGCGCGGCCGCTACAGGTGCGCCGGGTCGATGGCGATCATTTTACCCTCGGCCAACAGGAATGGATCGATCTGGCCCTGGCCGACGTGGTGCTGATGCGCCAGGACCCGCCCTTCGACATGGCCTATATCACGGCCACCCATTTGCTGGAGCATGTACACCCGGAAACCCTGGTGGTGAATGATCCGGTCAGCGTCCGCAACGCGCCAGAGAAACTGTTCGTCACCCATTTCCCGGAACTGATGCCGCCAACCATCATCACCTCGAACCAGGAGCAGATCATGGCGTTCCGCGAGGAACACAAAGACCTGATCATCAAGCCCCTTTTCGGCAATGGCGGCGCCGGCGTGTTCCATATCGGCCCGGGCGACGAGAATATCAATTCGCTGTTGGAACTGTTCACCCAGCTCTACCGGGAGCCCATCATCGTCCAGCGCTATGAACCCGCCGTCCGCGACGGCGATAAGCGTATTATCCTGATCGACGGCAAACCGGCCGGCGCGCTTAACCGGGTGCCCGCTGCGGGGGAAAGCCGGTCCAATCTACATGTGGGCGGGAGCGCGGAGAAAACCACGTTGACGACCAGGGAACAGGAAATCTGCGAGGCCATCGGGCCCGCGCTGCAGGAAAAGGGGCTGATTTTTGTCGGCATCGACGTGATCGGCGATTACATGACGGAGATCAATGTCACCTCGCCCACCTGCCTGCAGGAGATCAACCACTTCGACGGCACCTGCCTTGAAGCCGACATCTGGGATGCGATCGAAAGCAAGCTCCATCGAACTGAGGAGTAGCGCTTACCTCCCCCCATCCGGCCCTCCGGGCCACCTTCCCCCGCAAGGGGGGAAGGCAGACCGGGGCGGCCAGGCATTCACCCATTCCTAAAAATCATTAGTGATGTCCAGGTGAGAAATTCTTCCCCCCTTGCGGGGGAAGTCCCTGTGGACGGGGCAACCCCGGACACAGGGGATGAGGGGGTGCTCTGTGACGCCATGGCATATGGACCGGCGTTGACCTACTCCGCTTTCCCCACATAATCCTCTGCGAAAGACCCCCCCGCCTCTTTGCGCTCGCTGCCTTTGAGGTGGTCCATATACTGACCCAGGATCGAGTTGACGAACGGGTGATCCGACGGCGGCGCGGTGGCCGCGATATCGAGGCTTGAGAACTTGCCTTTTTCCTCAAACGTCCGGCGGACCAGATCATAGACATATGAATCATGCCATTCCGGCAGCTCAAATAATGTGTCGTTCAGATAGAGCCCTCGCCAGAAGGTCATGAACTCGGCGTGCGCCGGATGATCCAGCCGGTAGCCCACAAAGCCGCATTCGGGATAGGCGTGGGGCCGGCCCAGGTAACTCGTATACACATGATCCGGCAGGATGGCGGCGAACAGGAAATCCGGCACCGCCGAATGGGTCACCGTATCCGCATCAATCCAGAACAGCCGGCCCTCGGTCCCCGCCGGGCCCAGCGCGCAGCCGGTCAGGGCGAACACCTTGTGGGCGAAGCGCACCGCGTCCCAGCGGTAGCCATAATCCCCATCCTCCAATATGCCCCGATGTTTTGGGGTGGCCGCGTGGCGTTGTTTGAACGCGGCGAGTTCAGCATCGTCGGCCAGATCGTGATAGACGAAGCGGGCACTTTGTTCCGCCGGCGCGATGTCTTCGCAGTAGATATGGAGCATCACGTCGGCCGGCCAGTGAGCGTCGAAGCTCTCCAGAAACCTTTTTCCATATTGGTCATAACCGTCCGCGTGGAAGGTGGTGACCGCCTGAATTTTTTCGGAAGACATGCCCCTGTTTAGGCCGGGCGCAGCAAAGCCGTCAAATTAATTACGTGGTGTGTCCCCAAACACCCCTCTGGCCCCGCCATAGGGGGGATATGGTTGCGCGGATAAATACGGTCGCCTTTCAAGGCATTGATGTGCTTGCCGTCGATGTGCAGGTGCAGATGGCGGCGGGAAATCCGGCTTTCACCATTGTCGGCCTGCCCGACAAGGCAGTCGGCGAATCCCGTGAACGCGTACGCGCCGCCTTGGTGGCCATCGGTCTCGATCTACCGCCGGACCGGATCACGGTCAACTTGTCGCCGGCCGACCTGATCAAGGAGGGCAGTCACTTCGACCTGCCCATCGCGCTGGCCTTGCTGGCGGCCATGGGGGTGATCCCCCAAGACGAATTGGCGGGCTTTGCGGCGCTGGGTGAGCTGGCGCTGGACGGCAAGCTGGCCGCTGTCGCCGGCGTTCTGCCCGCCGCCATTCACGCTAACAGCAAAGATTTGGGGTTGATCTGTCCCGGCGTGCAGGGTGGCGAGGCGGCTTGGGCCGGCCGGCTGGAGGTCCTCGCCCCGCCGACGCTGTTGTCATTGATCAATCATTTCAAGGGCCATCAACTCCTGTCCCCGCCCGAACCCAAACTGGCGGCCGCCGATCATCATCACCTCGACCTTGTCGATATCAAAGGCCAAGAAAGCGCCAAGCGCGCCCTCGAGATTGCGGCGGCCGGTGGCCACAACATGCTGATGAGCGGGCCGCCCGGATCGGGCAAATCCATGATGGCGGCGCGCCTGCCCGGCATCCTGCCAGATCTGGACCCGGCGGAGGCGCTGGAGGTCAGCATGATTCACAGCGTCGCCGGGGTGTTGGAAGGGGGAAGACTTATCCGCCAGCGCCCATTCCGCGCCCCCCATCATTCGGCATCCATGCCGGCGCTGGTCGGCGGCGGCTTGCGCGCCAAACCGGGCGAAGTGTCCCTCGCGCATCTGGGCGTTTTGTTTCTAGACGAGCTGCCGGAGTTTCTGCGCGCCGCCCTGGAGGCGCTCCGCCAGCCGTTGGAGACCGGCCACACGATGGTGGCCCGCGCCAATGCGCATATTTCGTATCCCGCCCGGTTTCAACTGATCGCGGCGATGAACCCCTGCCGCTGCGGCTATTTGGGGGACGCGGCGCAGGCGTGCAACCGCGCGCCCCAATGCGGCGCGGATTATCAGTCCCGCATTTCCGGGCCGTTGTTCGACCGGATAGATCTGCATGTGGAGGTGCCGCCGGTCCTGCCCGCCGATCTCAGCCTGCCGCCCCCGGCGGAAAGCTCCACGGACGTGGCGGCCCGCGTCGCCAATGCACGGGCGCGTCAGTTGGCGCGGTTCAAAAACACCGGCGGCGAACAGCCGATCCGCACCAATGCCGCCGCCGACGGACGGCTGCTGGAAGACGTCGCCGCACCCGATTCCGAGGGAAGGAAGCTTTTGACGGAGGCGGCGGAGCTATTGCACCTGACCGCGCGGGGCTATCACCGGGTGCTGCGCGTCGCGCGGACCCTCGCCGACCTGGTCGGAGAGGGAGATGTCCGCCGGGTCCACATCGCGGAAGCCGTGAGTTATCGCCGGGTCATGCCGGGGCGGAACAATGCCCTGCTCCCCACCGTCAATTTGGAGCGGCCACCGGCTAAAGCATGACCTCGCCGCCGCAGCAGGCAATGGTCTGCCCGCTGATGAACGAGCTGGCCGGCGAGGAGAGAAACAGCGCGAGGCCGATCAGGTCGTCGGGCGTCTCATGGCGCTTCAGCAACCGGTGGCTGGTGATCATTTCGTGCAGATCGTCGTTCATGCTGGCGTGGTCGATTTCGGTCACCGTATAGCCGGGCATGATCGCGTTCACATTGATATTGTGATCGCCGAGCTCCCGCGCCATCACCCGGGTCATGCCGATGACCGCCGCCTTGGAGGTGACATAGTGCATGAAGCCGGGCGCGCCCTGGGGCACGGTGCCGGAAGAGATATTGATGATCCGTCCTTCGCCCGCCTTTCGCATGGCCGGCGCCACGGACTTTCCGCAGAGGTATGAGCCGGTGATGTTCACATGCAGCACCGCCTGCCATTCCTCGAACGGGATTTCATCGAACGGCCGGCTGGGGATGGAAGCAAAAATCGCCGCGTTGTTGATCAACACATCGATCTTGCCGTAGGCCGTCAAGGCCTGGTCCACCATGGCCTGCGCCGATTCCGGATCGCCCACGTCGGTCTGCGCAGCGAGGCAATCACCGCCCGCGGCACGCACCTCGTTGGCAACGCTATCGAGATTGTCGGGGTTGATTTCCGCCAGCACCGGGACCGCGCCGGCCTCGGCAAAGGCCAGGGCGTAATCCCGGCCAATCCCCTGCCCCGCGCCGGTGATGATCACCACTTTCCCGCTCACGTCGAATCTGTTGTTTGTCATGGACTGCCTCCCCCACTGATTGGTGTTCTGAGGGAGAGACTAGGGGCGAAAGTCGGGGGAGTCTATGCCACAACCAACCTCTCCGCCGCATCCTCGAAATCGGTGAGGCCCAAGAGCGCCAGGGTGCGGTCCACTTCGCTCGCCAGGATTTCGATCGCATGGGCCACGCCGGGTTCCTCGCCCAGGCTCGCGGCATAGAGAAACGGCCGGCCGGCGAAGACGAAATCCGCGCCCAGACCCAACGCTTTCACCACGTCGGTGCCCCGACGGATGCCGCTGTCGAGGATGATGGTGAGATTGCCTTTCTCCGCCACGATGCCGGGCAGCGCCTTCAGCGACGGCAGCGCCGTATCCAATTGCCGCCCGCCATGGTTGGAGACAATCAACCCGTCCAGCCCGATCTCGTTGGCGCGCTGTGCATCTTCCGGCGCGAGCACACCCTTGATCAGCAGCCGGTCTTTCCATTTATCCCGTAGCCATTTCATATCGTCCCAGTCCAGCGCATCGCGCACATGTTTCCGTTGCGGCGCCGAGGTGGAGATCATGGGGATGCCCCGGCCCGCGCCGTAGTTCTCGATATGCGGCATGCCGGTGGTCATCAGGGTACGGAAGAACGTGCCCATCAACCATCTGGGATGGGTGAGCCCGTCCCAGGCGATCCGCGCGCTCGGCCGGATCGGATATTCGAAGCCTTTGCGCAATTGGGTGCGGCGGTTGCCCGGCACCGGCACATCGACGGTGACGACCAGAGTCTTAATGCCGGCATTGCCGACCCGGTTGGTCAGCACCTCCATGGACTCCCGGCTGGCCTCTACATAGGCCTGGAACCAGACCTCCGGGTTGGCCTGCGCCACTTTTTCCATGGGGATCAGGGCGCTGCCGCTCATGCAGAACGGGATGTTCGCCGCCTTGGCCGCCCGGGCAAAGGCCAGGTCCGCTTCAAAGCCGAACATGGCAGAGGCCCCCATGGGGGAAATGCCGAAGGGCATATCATAGGTATGGCCGAACAGGTCTTTTTTGATCTCCCGGTTGGAGACATCTTTCAGAGTCCGGGGCTTCAGGAAAATCTCGTCGAAGGCCGCGCGGTTGGCGGCACGGGTGATGTTCGCCTCCACCCCGACCACGGCAAATTCGAACAGGGATTGGGGCAGGCGGGCGCGGGCCCGGGCCTCCAAATCCTCCAGGCAGGCGATTTTCTTGAACACGCTGGGTAGGCTCATTCTAACTCTCCTTCTCGGGCGCGGAGTGTCTCCGATCAGACCGTCCCGGTCCAGCCCCTTACCGCTAGATGCCGCCCGGAACTAAATGGGCCTATATGTGATTTACCTCATTGATAAAGGCGGATGGGCCGGGTAAGTCTGCACGTATGGATATTGAGCTTGTTCATTTCTTCGACGCCACTGTCACCCTGGATCCGCCGGTTGATATTGGCCAAACGCCGCAGGGCATCCGGCAAATTATCAACATCACCGGGGGCACGGTGGAGGGCGAGCGCATCAACGGCACGATCCTCAATTCGGGCGCCGACTGGCGGCTGATCAAGGAAGACGGCAGCGCGTTCCTCGACACCCGCTACGCCATGGAGACCGACGACGGCGCGGTTATCTATATCCAGAACATTGGCTTCCGCCACGGCCCGCCGGACGTGCTGGAAAAACTCGCCAAGGGCGAAGACGCGGACCCGAACTCATATTACTTCTGCTCCACCCCCGTTTTGGAGACGGCGACCAAGAATAAGAAATACGCCTGGGTGAACCACACGATCTTTCTTGCCACCGGGGCCCGCCTGGCGGACGCGGTCAAGCTCTCGGTCTACGAGGTCAAGTAGCCCGCAAATTCCGGATAGGGTCTTTTGTGCGGGACTGTTAGTCTGTTCCCATGATCCGGCATTCAGATATTTCCGATCAGGACCTCCGTACGCATCTTAAAGCGGGGGTCTTGCGCGTGGGCGGCAACAGCCGCTTAAAAATCTACGGCGCGTTGGACTGCGGCTCGGGCAAGCGGATGACGCGGGAAAACCGGGTGTTCTTTGAAGATGAAAACGAGGCGCGGGACGCGGGCTACAGGCCTTGCGGCAATTGTATGAAAGAGGCGTATCAGGCATGGACCTTTTCGAACCCGTAA
>Ga0181589_10001526_pt1 | contig 18048 bp, 17 predicted proteins | sample 071ome_25_FD_132444 | JGI IMG/M metagenome (GOLD analysis project Ga0181589, IMG submission 132444) | Coastal salt marsh microbial communities from the Groves Creek Marsh, Skidaway Island, Georgia - 071410BT metaG (megahit assembly) | ecosystem: Environmental > Aquatic > Marine > Intertidal...
GCGAGAACGCGTCCGACTGGAGGAAGTATTCCACTGCCAAGACGCCGTCCGATGCCGGTTCCAAGCCTGCGACGGACTTGACGTCTGTGCCAGACACGGAGAAAGAGAACAAGAGGCCTCGCCGTGCGGCGAGCTCGGGTGTGGCCGCCGCGGCCGCCGCTGCAAAGCATGGCGTCAGCCACGAGCGTTTCGGCTTCGAGAAGAAGTGGGACACCATCACGCCGCCGTGCCGCGTGCGGAGGAAGCGGGGCTCGAAGAACGCAGACCCGCTCGCGCCGCTCAATGGCACGCTCACCGGCGACGGGTTTGGTGGCAAGTTCGTCTCCAACAGCCAGAAGGACATCTTTGCTTCCTTTTGCGGGAATCCCAACTCCCCTGACCTCTCTGGCAACCCCAAAAAGGCAGAGGCCAAGTTTGAGCTCATGAAGGCCCTGCAGAAGCAGCAGGCCCGGAGGGCGAAGGAGGAGGAGGCCGATGCTGCCGAGCTGCTCTTCAGCCTCGCCCAGTAGAGGAGAATGAGAACGATAATTGAGCGATTCGGGTCAATACGTATACCGACCGATCTTCAAGAGTACACCTATTGTTGTTGATGTTGTTGAAAGAGAGATAATCTCGTTCGGCGGCGGGTGGCCAGTCGTCGTCGTCACCCAGTGACAACGACTCGTCGATTCAACCCCGAGTTTGGTTGGCGGCCGTTTTCGGGTCATCTGGAGCCCAGTCTTCAGCCAGCAGCCTGTCCGACCGCGCGCAAGATCCGGTCTCTCGCTCCCAGCCCCGCTTCTCCCATCGGGGCAACCCTCTGGGCAGCAGTCGCCAGTCTCGGAGATGCCAGAAACTTGTGGCCCCGATCGCCTCTGTCACATACATTTTCACTCAAAACATACAAAATGCAGACTTCCTTCGTTAACTCCGTCCGTGGAAAGGCCCTGAACGTGCGTCGATTGAATGCAAGTTTGCTGGCTGCACTCAATCAGCCTCCTGCTGTCCGACTCATTTCCTCCCGTTTACCGCCCATTGGACCTTCCCTGGGGCCATACGGGACGATCGGTAGACGATGGCAGCCGAACAACGAACATCCCCCCAGCATTGCGCTTTATCCTGACACGAAATCTCGCTCCCTTACCAGGTCCGCGCCTCCGTCGCCAAGCCGGTGCGCGCCCAGCGCATGGTCGTCATGGCCGTCGTACGTTCTTCGATGTCTCAATTGGCGCGGCGGAGCCCAAATGGAGCTCCCGCTTTTCGTCGCCGAGACTTCAGGCTCGCCATTCTGCTCGTCTCCGTCTCACTCTGCCCGCCCTCCGTCGTCGATACCATCACATCACACCAGGACAAGGCCCAGGTCCTTTCCGATGTCCGTGAGATCATCGCCGAGCAGCTCGGAACCGATCTTGACTCTGTCACCGCCGAGTCCAAGTTTGTCGACCTCGGTGCCGATTCCCTCGACACCGTGGAGATCATGATGGCCCTCGAGGAGAAGTTCGACCTCCAGCTCGACGAGGAGGGTGCCGAGAAGATCTCCACCGTCCAGGAGGCCGCTGACCTCATCGCCGAGCAGTGCTCCTAAGTGCGTTTTTTTCTGATGGCTGTGTGCTCATGCGCAGGTCTAAACTGTAATCATTATTGACAGAGCACTGTCGCGTGGTATATCTCATGCTTCCCGTAGCCTACCGACACCCGGTCCTCACCAACCAGCACAGCTCGTCCCGGCGCAACGACGACGACTGCCCACCTCGGACAAACTCTGCAAACTCCTCGTCGGGCATCATGACTTCGACGCAGTACATCTTTGCGCCCATACCGTTGTCAATGCCGTGCTCCGACCCGGGATGGAAGGCGACGATGTCCCCGGCTCGCACCTCGAACCGCGCTCCGTTGCAGAAGCCTTCGCCACACCCACTCAGGATGAAGAACACCTCGTACGCTCCATCGTGCACGTGTGGCGTGGTGCGATGTCCCGGCTCGAAAATCTCGACGCCAAAGACAAACGGCACGGGCGTATCGGCAAACGGGTCGAAGAGCAGAGCCAGCCGGTTTGTCTGGTTGGGCAACACGTAGGTCGCCGAAGCCGAGATCTGCTTGTGGTAGATGTCATTGACGTCCGTGTCCTGCGCGATCGTGCTATCTGGCGTGGCAAACGTCGCCTCGACGTCGTCCAGAGACTCAAAGGCAACGTCGTCCTCGTCGCTCGACAACTCCATCGTCGTGAGCATCGTCTGTTCGTTCCGCTCCATCCACAGCGCCGCGCCGCTCAGCATCGATTCCAGCACATCCGTGTCCATGACGGACGACAGGCTCGAATCGCCCCTTCCCAGCCACACGCACCGGTCCCCGAACGGCGCAAAATCCCCCAAGATCTCATCCGATGCGCCTTCGGGCTCCACCAACGCCCGCGGCATGTACGTCACGAACGTCGACATCGAATACAATCCGTGCTGCTCTCCGCCTTCACCACGTTCTCCGCCTTCTCCACCTTCTGCGCCTTCTCTGAACGCTTCTCCCTCGAGACAACCGAGCGTGGCGACGCCATGCCGCATCAGGATCGCGTCCCCGGTCGACACCGTGGCATCCTTCTCCGCGTCCGAATGATGCCGCAGCACCCCTTTGCCGTGCAACACGAAACGAACCTCAAAGACGTCCGGGTCAAACTCGGCGGGCGATCCTCTTCGTCCCCCCTCTCCTCCCTCCGCCCGGTGAAGCTCAATCCCGGTCATAAATGGCACCCGCTCGCTGCAACCACCTGTAGAACGAGCGAAGAAAGCGCTTAGAGCGAGTGAGAGACTCAGGGCGCGCGACGAGCGAGCGCACGTCGGTCGAGTTCAGTACCTACCGACGCACAGCGGATCCAGCAGCGGAACGACACGAGACCCCTGTCCCGGCAGCACCGTCGCCCGCCCCAGCCGATTGAAACTGTATCCGGGGCGTTCCATCTCGCCGGGAGCGCCGGCGGCGCGTATCCGCCGGTCAAGGGCGCGCTGGGACGTGGACGTCCGCAAGCGCGCGAGGGCAGCGGGAACCATTCTTCTTCGGGGTCTTCCTCCCTTCCTCTCCCCGTTACTTACCAGACAGCCGGCTTATACATCGTGAACAACAACCGTCGGTAGGTTCCCGTTCTCAGTTGTCACGTTCTCAGTCGGTGAAGGGCAAAAAAACGTTTTCGGGTTTGCCGCTAACACATCTATACACAGATGGCGCTTCAAGACCTCCGCTTTCCAGCCTGGCCACGCCGACAGGTGGCGGACTGGCTCATGGCTATCGAGGTACGCCCGTCTCGTGCGCTCTCCCGTCTCGGACAAACTGCTCCGACGATCTCACTGCTCCCACGATCTTGGCCTGCGGTTTCCCTGAATACGCTCACGTACTCACGCACTCGTGACCCCCTCGTACTCTCGTTCGCCCTTTCTCGTGCAGCTAGTTTGCGCGCTGATCGTGCTCGCGACCTCGGCCGCCGTCGTCTCTGACTTCTCGACCTGGTCGGCGTGCACGACCTCAGCCACGTCGACGACACAGTACTGTACGATCGCCGCGGACAGCCCCCAGGGTTATATCAACATCGCCCTGTTCACGAGCATCATCGGGTTGCTCTTTATCGGCACGCTCGCCGTCGGCGAGTACGTCGTGCGCGGCCAACACGGCGCCTCGGGCCTGCCCCGTCAGTCCACGCCCGCACGGTCGCCGTCCTCTCGGTCGGCGTCCACGCCGACGCGCGCGACTGCGTTCAGCACGAAGCATATGGACCATAAAGTGCTGTTTGGCGCGTCGCTCGTGTTCTTCCCCCTCCTGTGGATATTCTGGTTCACGTCGCTCATCACGACGACACTGCTCTGCAGTCAGACGGGCAGCAAGTGGGACACGCTCAACGCGGCGTGTGCGTTTACCTGGTTCAGTTGGTTTGCAGTCTCCGGCAGCTGCTATATTGTCGGAAGAGATGTTTGGGACGGGCGGACGGGCCGCGATGGGGCCAAGGGGGCGATCGGGACGAGTGGGAGCGGGCGGGAGCAGCTCGAGTCCACGACCAGCGTCGGGGGCAAGTCGAGGAGTCACATGAGTGCAAACGAAACGAGCGTCGAGAACGGTATGAGTCCGAGTGCCAGTGTGGAAAGCGGCCTGAGTCGTCGGGAGGGCGGCGGGGAGCCGCGGAAGAAGAGCAGTAGCAGCAGTCGTTCGAAGGGTGACGGCACGAGGAGCCACGCTCACAGTCACAGTCGCAGTCGCAGTCGCAGCGGTGGCCGGCGAGAAGACCGGTCAAGGGAGGCCGCAGGGAAACCGCGGAGCGATACAGTGGCCGAGGCAGTTTGAAGGTTCCCAGACAAGCGGCGGCTTTCTCGCGGGTCTTCGGCCGGTTCTACTTGAATGAATTCCTAGTTTAGGTCTTGTAGATAGTACATCCGAGTAGCGAGAGTAGCTAGACCATCGAAGAGAGAAGCGCGACGGAGGGAAAGCGCTCGATCGAGGGAATTCGGGCGATCGTCAATCAGCGGAGGACGCCAGATACGAGAGAATGGGCTTCAAGACAGCAGTAGCAGCGATCGCGCTGTTCCATACGACGACATCTACGACCCGGTGCGTACATTGGCCGGGGGGCCGCGCTGTTCGGACTCGGACGACGAATCGTTCGCTCGCCCTTGTTCGCTCGCTCGCTCACTCGCCCTCGTTCGCCTCGCAGCTCGCTCTCCGGGGAAAAGGATCCTGCGATACGGATCACCCCTCTTCCCTCCCCCCCATCCCCATCCCCATCCCCTTCTCCACCCCCGATTGCCGACGCTTCGACCGACGCCATCAACTCCCTGGACGCCTGCTTGGAAGGGCCGGCGTTCAACGCGACGCGATGCCGCGACTTGGATCGCGTGTATAGGGCGTTGTACTGTTCAGACATCTCGCCAGGTCCGACGTACACGTGTGCCCAGCAGGCCGCGCTCGGCAAGTGTGAGGCGAAGTGGCTCTGGCAGGACAGCTTCTGTCTCGGGGCGTGCGATCGGTGTGGCGAGCGCTGCGAGGACAACGTCCCGCCAGGGTCCGAGGCGTGCGATCCCGCGATGTGCGACAGCGAACTGTATCTCGGGGACGGTGCCGGGGCGGCCGGCCAGTGGTGCATGAAGACGTGCCGTCGGTGCAGCCCCAGTCCACAGACAGGGGGAGGGACAGAGGAAGGGGCAAGTGCAGAGGGAGGGGCAGATGCGTAGATTCGGTCGTCGTGCGGCTAGTCTTGCTGGGTGGACCATTTTGATTTAAACCTCAACCTCTCAATGAGCATTTTTGACGAAGAGGGGCTCATTCGCGAGAGTTACGCCCTGGCCAAGACCGCCCTGGTGCATTATGGCACGAAGGGGAGCCAGTATGCGACGATCGATGCGGTCGCTGGCGGCCTGGCCCTCTTTTTCTTGGCCTCCAACATGGCCTACTCGGATCACGGCCGGACCATTACCAAGAGGGGCGACGTCGAGCAGTACGCCTGCCTCCCGCTCCTGTCCAAGTGTCTACGGCTCTTCTTCCCGACACCCAAGCCCGTCTCAATCGTCTGTACCGACGCGGCCCTGAAGAACCTTCCGGCGTCGATCGGCGGCCTCACGCGCCTGCGAACCATTGTCGTCCGCGGCAACAACCTGACGTCCGTGCCAGATATGTCCGGTCTTAAGCAATTAGAGGTCATCGACGTGTCGGGAAATGCCATCACGTGCCTCCCCGACGTCCACACGCTGCCCAAGCTCAAGACGCTCAACGTGCGTTGATTGATTGATTGATTGATTGATTCGAGCTCCACGGTCGACACGCTCGCTTGGTCGGTCGCTCTCACTCGCTCCCCCTGCTCGTTTGCTCGTTTGCTCGTTTGCCCGTTCTCCCGCTCGCCAGGCGATGAACAACCGCCTCAAGGAAGTCCCGGCGCTGCCGCCGTCACTCGTCGTCCTCGGGCTGAAAGGGAACGACATTGAGACGATCGAAGAGCACGTCTTCGAGCGGGCCACTGCCCTGGAGCAGCTCTACCTGACGGACAACTGCCTGACGGCGCTCCCGTCGTCCATCGCCACGTGCCGGAGCCTGCGCAAGCTCCAGGCATCGCACAACAGGCTGACGGCCGTGCCTGCGGACCTCTCCAAGCTCCCCCACCTCGAGCTGCTCCGTCTTGCCTGCAACGAGCTGACCGAGCTGCCCGAGGGGCTCCTGCACTCCCCGGCGCTCGCCTGGCTCAGCCTTCAAGGCAACCCGTTGACCGACTCGAGGCTCCGACCGGTGAAGACCTCGACGCGGATCATCGACGAGCGGGAACTTACTATCGGCCGCGTATTGGGCGCTGGAGCGAGCGGCGAGGTGTACGAGGCCACCTATCGGCGAGTCAGGGTCGCGTACAAGGTCTTCGTGGACGACAAGTCGCCCGACGGCGACTGGCAGGACGAGATGAAGCTGGCCTGCATATTCAACCACGACGGTCTGGCCAGGGTAATCGCCCGGGTGCGCGACGAGCACAAGGAGATCCGCGGCTTCATCATGGAGTACCAAGACGGCGCCCCGCTGGCCGACCGGCCGACCCAGGCGCAGCTGCTCCGGTGCACGTGGGCACAGGGTCGCTTGTTCGACGTGAAGTTCGTCGTCCGCTCCCTGCTGAGCGTCAGCTCGGCGCTCGAGCATCTCCACTCGCGGTGCGTCGCCCACGGCGACGTGTACGCCCACAACGTATTGGCACGAGCAGACGGGACGAGCATACTGTGCGACTACGGCGCGGCCTTCGTGTACGACAAGAAGGACGTCACGTACGAGAAGCACGAGGTCAGGGCGTTCGGTCTGCTGGTGCGGGACCTCATCGAGCGGGTGGAAATCTCATTTGCCGAGATGAACGCGGCGCTGTTCTGCCAGAAGCAGCTGCTGGTAATGGCGCAGCGATGCCTGTCCGTGAGCGTCGAAAACCGGCCCCGATTCAAGGAGCTGACCACTACGATAAAGAAGCTGCACAAGACGCTGAAATTGTCGTCTTAGGATATAGGAGGCGGTGGGAGATATGTCAAGCGATTACATGCATGCAACCTCACATCTTGTCTTTCAGCGCGTCCCGAACATCGGCTGAGGCGCCCGCAGCCATTCCCTGCATCAGCATCTTGCCAATCGCGTCTCCGCCGCTAGAGCTCTCCTCATCAAACTCCACTACAAAGCATTCGTTTCCCTCCTCTCCGAAGCACAACGTGGCGTTCGACGAGACAAGGTAGTCGATCCCTAACCGCATCTGGGTTCCGGCCAAGAACACGCCCGAGTCGGCGGCCAGCTGCGACATGCCCAGGTCCAGGATCAGGTCGTCGGCGTCGGCGTCTGCGCTCTTACCAGCGTCGACCCGCGCAAAGACTCGTCCGGACTTTGCGTACACGGCGCAGCTCACTTGTGGGTCCAGTCTCGGGTGGGATGCGACCTTCATCTCCGCCGAAGAAGAAGGCCCGACCGTCGTTCGCCGCTCGCTGATCGGCGTCACCGCATCGGACGATTGCCGCCGAAGGACGGGCGTCTGTGATGATGCACCTGCTGCTATGACCGTCAAGACGCGCATGCCGATTGATGGTTTTACAACAGAGAGGGAAATCAGGATTCGCCGTCGCCCACCACGGCTTCCACCAGCGCCAGCGTGCTCAGCATGTACCCGGCCACGAACTTCGCTCCGGCCTTGTACCCCGACTCGTACGCCTTGCTCTCGGCAGACTGCACGCCTTTGATGTCCTGCGCGGCGTCCGGACCCCCGTCGTCGACCGGAACGCACGAGCACGCCGAGGCAATCGAGAAGGCCCCCAAGCTCATGTCGCCCTCGGACTCACATTTGAAGTCCACATCGAGCACCCCGCAGGACGACTCGCACCTGGCCTTTCGCTCGTCGCAGGGGGCAGAGGGCGTGGGCGTCCCGGACGCCTCGGTCGTGCTGGTCCCGGCGGTCGCATTGGTCGCATTGGTCGCATCGGTCGCATTGGTCGCATCGGTCGCATTGATCGCGTCCAACATCGCTCCGTTGCAGAAGCAGCTGCTCGCGACGGCAAAGCTCATGCCGTCCTCTGTCTGGCTCTCCTCGCAACTGAACGTCGGGAAGGGCGTCTCGGCCTCGCTCTCGGCAGTCGGTGCATTGGAGGTCGCGTTGGAGGCGAGCGACGCGCACACGCTGACGCACTTTATCCTCTTGGAGTCACAGTACGAGCCATCGACGGACTCTGCCGGGTTTTCCACGACGTTGGCCCCGGCATTCACCGCCGAGGCGTCACGGGCGGTGGACTCGCTCCAGCTCGATGCATCAGCGGCGGCCGTGGAGCCACAGGCGCACGCAAACGCTCTCGCTAAACCATCAGTCGTCTCGTCGCAATCGAAGTCGACGTTCTCCTGGCCCCCGCATCTTCCCACGCAGAACTCGCGTTCCGCGGCGCAGGTGCGAGCGGCGGTGCACGAGGCGGACAGCCCCACGCAGACCAGGAGGCCGAGGAGTGCTCTGCTGGCCTTTGAGATCATCGTGACGGTTGGCCTGGACTGGGACGGAGCGAAGCAGAGAGAGAATATGTTGTGAGAGGTCGCGTTTTGAGAGGTCGACTCCACGCGGTTCGGGCTGGGGTCAATGCGTTGGAAAAAGAAATCGCGTTTTTTCCTTGATGGCATTATGCACGCCCGCGCGATCATCATGATGAGACATGCGATCTCGTTCTTGCTCCTCGTCGTCGTCGCCACCCTCCTCTCTCTCTCAGCTGTTGGCTTTGCCAGTGCCGACGCCGATTTCGATCGGGGACCTCCCCGCCGTGTGACCTGTGGGAGCCTCGTGAAACTGCGCAACCAGGGCGACGGGCGGCACGTGCACAGCCTCGAGATGAACTACGGGACTGGTAGCGGACAGCAGGCGGTCCTCGGCACCACCGCGGGTGACTCGGCCGAGTCCATGTGGATCGTCCGGAACGACGGGACCGAGCCGTGCCCACAGGGCACGGCCATCAAGAGCGGGTTCACGTTCCGGCTACAGCACTCGATGACTGGCAAGTGGCTGCACAGCCACCTCCACAGGTCGCCGTTGTCGGGCAACCAAGAGGTCAGCTGCTATGGCGGGGGAAGTGGGAACGAATCGGACGGCGGAGACCTCTGGATTGTCGAGTTCGATGGAAACGAGTGGTGGTTCCAGGACCAGCCGGTGAGAATCAAGCATCGAGATACCGGCGCCTTCCTCGGCTCTCACAAGAAAGAGTACGGGCGGCCGATCGCGGGGTACTCGGAGATTTACGCCGCCAAGGGGAAAGGGAAGGGCACGGAACACGCCTTCATGGCGACTGACGGCGTCTACTTCTGACGCTGTATCCGGCTGCGTGACGAAGCATGTTGTCGTCGTCGTCGTCGTCGTCGTCGTCGTAGTCGTCGTCGTCGTCGTCCTGCGTTTTTAAGAGAAGATTCGTTCGTGTTGTGTGTTTCTCCCCCGCGTCTCGGTCCGCGACTTGAATAGGTGTTCCGCATCTGTCCGAGGTCGCGAGCATGGCGAGGTCGAAGAGGCCCGCCGTGCGGATTAATTGGGGGCAGAGGGAGGATCTTGAAGCGAGCAAAAAACCCAAACCGGACGACACCAAGCCGAAACCGGGAGCGGGTATTGCTGCAATCGGAATACCCGGCCTGCCTGCCTTGGAAGACCTGTGCGTACCGTTGAGACGGACGTCCGCCGTGCGCTGAGTTTCTCACTCGCCCGCTCGATCCGCAGCCCGCCTTCGAAGCACGTGTCGGTCAAGCAGTGGAAGAAGCTCCAGGAGAAGTGGCACACAAGCCTGGGACAGGCCATCGAATGGAAGAAGACCAAGGGCAAATGGCCAAAGGTGAACAGGAAGGGGGACCGGGAGGAGCAGCGGCTGTACGACTTCCTGTACCGGTCTACGCCGGGAGAGAACGGCTGGACGAAGGACCGGTGGGCCAAGCTGAACGCGGCGTTTGGCGAGGGGTGGGAGATGGATTGCTTCCCGTGCCTCGGAACTGGCGGCTTGCTCGAGAAAGGCCACCAGCGCAACCCCAGGGACGAGATTAAGTGGGATGCGACCCTCGCCGACCTGGTTCGGTTCGAGAAGGACAACGGCAGGTTCCCGAAGGACAAGGGTGGTGAGAGCGAGCGAAAGCTGTACTACTGGCTGTACAATACGTCGGATACGTCGGGGACCATGTACAGCAAGGAGCGCGCGGCCAAGCTCGACGCTGCCTTTGGCGACCGCTGGCAGTCGCGCGCGTTCCCCAAGAGCTTCTATTACTGGTAGTGGTGGTATTAGTAGTAGCAGGAGTAGTAGGAGTGGCGGCCACCAGAGCGCCACGCGCGGGTTCCCCGGACTCGGGACTCGAGTCCGACCGGCGCCGGCAGTCCAGGAAGAAGCGGGAGGGGAAGACCCTAGAGGTATGTTATATATAATAGACAGAGTAAAGAACCAGACACTCAGCGTGGTGGGTCGATCTCGGCGAGCTCGAGCGCCAACCGCACCCACTCGGGCACGTCTCCCTGGGGATAGTGCAGCGCGACGGCCTTGCGCACGTAGTCGCCATAGTTCCCTCGTTCGATAGACGCTCTGATCTCCCGCGTTAATCGCTGCGTGTACGCGATGTTGTGGTAGCTGATGAGCGTGCTGGCAAACCCGATATTGCGGTGCACGAGCGGATGCAGGTAGGCTCTGGTGTACCGCTTACACACCATGCACTCGCACGTCGGATCGAGGGGGCGTAGATCCGTCGCACATTCCTGGTTCTTCACCCGCAGCACCCCCTCTGGCACCAGCGCGGCGCCAAAACGCGCCGTCCTCGTGGGGTAGACCGAGTCGTACATGTCGGCGCCGAGCGCCGAGCACAGGATGATATCGAGCGGATAGCCGATCCCCATCACGTACTTGGGCTTGTTCATGGGCAGTCCCGCCGTGCACTGGCTCACCACGCGAATGAACGACGTCTTGTCTTCGCCACCGGCAAGACCGCCGATGGCATAGCCCGGCGCGTCCCGAGCAATCAGGCCCTGCATACTGACTTCGCGCAGCCGCGGGTCCAGTCCTCCTTGCACTATGGGAAAGAGATTCTGCTCGTGCGGGCGAGAATGCGCGGCGATGCACCGGTCGATCCATCGGGTCGTCCGATGCGTGGCCTCTTCGAACCTGGCCGGGTCAGCCGCGGTGCTGGGAACGACGTCATCGAGCGCCATGATGATGTCGGCGCCGAGACGATTTTGAACCTGGATCGAGTGCTCCGGAGTCAACAGCATGCGGTGTCCGTCGGTCGGGCTCTGAAAGGTGACCCCCTCTTCCGAGATATCTGCAAGGTGCAGCAAGGATACCATCTGAAAGCCGCCCGAGTCCGTGAGCATGCCCCGTGGCCAAGCGGTGAACTCGTGAAGACCGCCCATCGCGGCGACCAGCTCCGACCCCGGCCGGTTCTCGAGGTGATACGTGTTGCCGAGGACGACGTGGCAGTCGAGGTCTTGCAACTGGCGGGACGTCAGACCTTTCACCGAGCCCTGCGTCCCTGAGAAATGCGTAAATACAGAGATAGAGATAGAGATACGGGTCAGGGCTCGGGCTCGGGGCAGACGGCGAGCGAGCGAACACGTGAGTCCAACGACGCACCGACGGGCATGAACATTGGCGTGTGGCATTCGTGGTGGGGCAGGGTCATGCGCGATGAGCGCGCGCGACCGCACTGCGCCACGACTCGGAACTCGAGGGCGGGGGAGGAGGAGGACGGCAGCGAGGCGGGTTGTGGGTCGTCGCGCTCTCCTCCCTGGTGGCCTTCTCGCATGCTGCTGCTCGGTGGGTTATCGAGATGGCGAGTCGCGAGATGGCTTTCCGCTGAACCCGCGTCGCCTGGGGGCGTGTATGTGTAATAGATGCACAGTACGACGAGTCGATGACTGTGTACGCGATGGTTTTGGAACGAATTTCCGAACAAATTGGAAATCCGAACTAGTCCGCAAAAAATCGAAGCGGGATAGAAACCAAACCAAAACCCACGCCGACGACGACGCCATGCAGGGTCTGATGACTGCGTCAACGAACGCGAGGGAGGCGGTGGGCGTCGCGTAAACGGCCGAGGTGTGATATGTCCCACAGAGAGAACCCCGGCAGCGACGCGCCCCTCAAGCGGGCTTCGTCGGTCTCCTCGTCGGTCTCGCTCCCGAGCTCGAGCAAGGCGCGGACACGGGAATCGTGTCGGCATTTGACGAAGCGGGTCGGCAAGTACCTGGTCGGCCGCACGATCGGGGAGGGCACCTACGGGAACGTGAAGTACTCGCAGCACTCCGAGTCGGGCACGGCGTACGCGTTGAAGGTCTTGAACAAGGACCACCTGGTGCAAAGGGGTATGGTCGATCAGATTAAGACCGAGATTGCCATCCTGAAGAAAATCAAGCACCCGTTCATCGTGAACATGCACGAGATCATGTCTAGCCGGGACAAGATTTTCCTCGTCATGGAGCTCGTGACGGGGGGCGATCTGTTCGATAAGATTGCCGTGCAAGGCCCACTGAAGGAGGAAGAGGGAAGGTACGTTTGCGTCGGCGTCGGCTCCCACGCTCGCGCTCCGGCCCTCACTCGCACGCTCGGCCGTCGCTCGTTCCCAGGGACCTCTTTGCGCAGCTGCTCGCGGCGGTCGCCCACTGTCACGATAACGGCGTCTGTCATCGGGACATCAAGCCGGAGAATGTACTGATGACGTCCGACGGCTTTGCGAAGCTGTCCGATTTCGGACTCGGTGCGATGCGGGACGAGGGACAGGATATCGACGCGATGAAGACGGTATGCGGGACGCCCAATTACGCCGCCCCGGAGGTGATCAACAAGCTGACCTACGACGGATGCTCGGCCGATATTTGGTCGCTTGGAGTCGTCTGCTACGTCATCCTGGCCGGCTGTTTGCCCTTTGACGGTACGTACCGTGCCGAACCGACGCCCCATGTTTCTTTATCTCTTTCTCTGTCTCTCTCACACACCCTCCCTCCCTCCGTCGGCCAACAACAGAGGAGAACATGGTCGCGCTGTTTGAAAAGGTGTCTGCAGGGGAATATACGATGCCCATGTGGCTGACGGAGGAGGCGCGCGCGTTTCTGCGAAGCATGCTGCAGGTCGACCCGAGCAAGAGGCCGACGGCGCACGAGCTGATGGATCACTCCTGGATGAAAGGCTCCCGGCCTCTCTCGGGGCTGGGCCGGTTCCCGTCCCTGGGCGTCCCCGGGGAGACACTGCTCTCCGACAGCGCGGTTATGATGCGGCAGTCGTCGTTGCAAGAGCTCAAGGCGTTCACTGCGAATCGGTCGATGTCGTCGAGCAGCAGCGACCGGGAGAAAGACGACGCTGTTCCTCGCCGCTTCAACGCGTTCCAGCTGATCAGCGACTTTTTCGACATCTCGGCCATTTTCGAGGAGAAAGACGACTTGATCCGGCGGCACACGCAGTTCACAACGACAGCGGAGACGTCCTACGTATTCGACGAGATCGAGCAGGCGGTGATCGCGTTGGCCAGCGGGCGAGCCGTCAAGCGGACCGACGACACCCTCCGGCTCTACATCAAGAGCCTCAAAGGCGTGATCCACGTCACCATCACTATGATATACCTGAGCCAAGGCGGTTCCATTGTGGACGTGCAGAAAGTCTCCGGAAACACGAACGAGTTCTACAAGTGGTACGCCGAGCTCGTCAACGTGCTTTCCCTGGACATCTTCGCCGAGGCCAAGAGCAAGAACGGCCGCATGTTCGGCATGAACGCATTTGAGCTCATCAACCGAAACATCTCGTTCAATGCGATCTTCGAACACGAGGAGGAAAGCATGAGCGGCCACGTCCAGTTCTCGACGCAGGCCGAGATCGAAGACGTCCTGCTCCGCATCAAGCAGGGCACGCTGTCGCTCGGCGGGTTCATCGACACCGACGACATAGAACGCGGACGCCTCGAACTCATCCTCCCGACCAGCAGCAGGCGCGGCATGGCGGTGACGGTGCGGCACATCGAGGTCATGAGCGGGTGCTATGTCGTGCAGCTGACCAAGCGACAGGGAACGATGATCGACCTGGCCAAGTTCTACAACAAGCTGACCGCCGGATACCTCAGCGATGTGATGATGCGCAGCGACGACGGCGTCGGCCGAGTGGCCCATCCCCGCGCGCTCAAGGCGAGGAGCCTTCTCGAGCCAGCCTTCTTGGGCAGAGGTGGGTCGAGGTGACAACCTTTTTTGACTTGAATTTGAGCAATCGCGTATTATCGAGATAAAAATGCCTGCCCAGAAGGACGTGTAGAAGGACCACACGTCGACTACGAAGGGACGGATTCCAAGGGAAAACGAGGCTATGGTGCCAATCCCTCCCCGGCAAGCCAACCTGTGCCCGTCGGCAGCGACCCAGGCCCAGCATGTGGTTCTTTATGGGTATAGAATACAATATGCATGCCCGGGGCGGCCATCGACGAGCGCGACGAGCGCGGACAGAGCGGCGTCGACGTCGGGTTGGAAGTGGCTGGACACGGCGGGTGTTCGAACGGTGGGCAGCGTGGCGTCGAGAACGACAGCCGTCGCGGCGACGAGCGCGGCAGCAGAAGACTCTGCCAGAGACGCACATGACGCACATGACGCGGGCGACGCGCGAATCGCCCTCCCGGACTACGTGGCCCGGCTGATGGACCCGGCCGCGCACCCAGAGCTCCCGGCGGTCCTCTCTCCCGGCGAGCTCGGACCAGAACACAACGCGTCTCTGGACAGAATTGTGGCGACGATGGCCAAGCATCGCGCGACCTGGAAGCGATCGATCCTGTTGTTCGACTGGCTGGTGGAGGGGGGCCACGAGGTGGACGAGCGGCTGTGCGGGACGGTCATCAGGCTGTGCACGAGCCGGGGGGACTCGAAGAAGGCGCTGCAAGTGTACAAATGGATGCGGGTGAACGGTGTCCCGTGTTCTTTGTTTACGTATACGTCGGTGATGAAGGCGGCGCTGGTCGGTGGGGACTTTGAGTACGCGCTGGACGTGTTCAAGCAGGCGAGCGACGCCATTCCCCTCGAGAAGATGGACTCGCATATACACACGTTGCTGATCGAGGCGCTGGATCGGAAGGGGGATATCGATCGGGCACTGGAGATTTTTAGCGACGTGCAGGATCGGCCAGACCGGACGAGCGTGCAAGTGTACACGGCGACCATCAAGGCGGCGACCAACGCGGGCAGGGTGGACCGGGCGGTGGAAATATGGAACGATATGGAGCTGGAGGGCACCAAGCCGTCGGCTCATGCGTACGCGTCTATCATTCACGCGCATGGCGCGGGGGGAGACTGGAAGGAGGCCGTGCGGAAGTTCAACGAGATGATCAACAGCGGCGTGCGGGCGGATGTCGTCTCCTGCACGGCCCTCGTCGGAGCGCTGGCGAGTAATGGCGCGTGGTCGCGGGCCGAGAAGTTTATCGACTGGATGCGAGGGAATAAGGTGTATCCCAACGTGCGGACGTACTCGATCCTGGCAGAGGCGTACGTCAAGCACGCGGAGTTTGCGCGGGCGTCGAGGCTGTTCGAGCAGATGCGCAGCGGGGCTTTGGGATCGAAGAACCGGCCGAACGAATTCACGTACTCGCTGCTGATCAAGCGGCTCGGGGAGAAGGGCAAGTGGAAGGAGGCCGAGGGCATGTTTCTGTCCCTCCAGCGCGACATCCTGAGCGAAACGGCGCGCTTGGACGAGGTTGATGGCGAGTCGAGCGGTGACGGGGCGGGCGATGGCACGCTGGTGTCTTCGTCGTCGAAGCGCCAGCATCACCACAAGCCTCCAAAGGTGAACGCCGTGCTCTGCTCGTCGATGATGTACGCGTACGAGCGGGGCGGACAGTGGGAGAAGGCCACAGACTTTCTCGCCGTCTCGGACGCCCTGGGCTTCCGAGATAACATCGTGATCCGCAACATTCTCCTTTCGGCGCTCGCCAAGGCCGGCCAGATGGCCAAGGCCGAGGATGTTTTCGGCACGATCGCGGAGCCGGACGGCATCTCGTTCGAGACGATGGTCGCCGGGTACGGTCTGGCGGGTCAGTGCACTGAGGCAAACGCTTTCATAAAGGGCATGACCGCGGCAGGGTTCAAGCCGAACGACTACTCGTACTGCGCGCTGATCGCCGGCCACAGCAGGAACGGCTCGTTCAACGACGCCCTCGACGCCTTCAACCGGGCTCGCGATGCCGGCATCGACTCCGTCCATCTGTACAATGCGATGATCGCGTCATGCGACCGCTTCTACAAGTACGACAAGGCCGTGCAGCTGTTGGAGGAGATGACGTCGGCCGGCGTTCAGCGCAACGGCGTGACCAAGCAGCTGGCGATCGGCATCGGCTCGAGCGGCGTCGCCACCGTCCAGAGTCAGCAGGAGGCCATCTTGGCGCTCACAGCAATCACGGCGGCGGCCGGCGGTGCCCTCATGCGCTTTGGGGTGTTCTGATCGCTGTCCTCCACGTGGGCGACCGACGACCACAGCCCCCTTCCAATTTCATTGTTAACGGTACCGCATACCCGCATTCTGATGATGCCCAACATGATGGCTACTACGAACGCCAGGCTGTTGGCCGGTCCGTCGCTGCATTGCCGAGCTCGGACTCCCTTGTCTGTGAATCCATCTCCCAACTCGAGGCCAATCGCGACGCCCAGGGGCATTGGATTCGACAATGCGCCGACGGAGATACTCATCGGAGGCGGCGTGTTCCTCACGGCCACGATCGCGTTCATCGCGTCGCAGGCGATCGGTATGGCGAAGAATCCGGCGCAGTCGACCTCCCAGCAAGCCCCGTCCTCGGACGAGCCCGAGGTCCTCCCCAGGGAGAACGCCGTGATCGTCTTCGGTGCGGCGGGACGTTCGGGTCGCCAGATCGTGAGCAAGCTGCTCGCGAGCGGTCGCACCGTGGTCGCGGCCGTCCGTGACAGCGGCAAAGCCCTGGATATTCTTGGCGAGCAGGGCGTGGTCGAGGGAAGGAACAGCAGCGGGGGAATCCTCTTCGTCGAGGGCTCCGTCGACGTGACCGATTCGTCGTCGCTCACGCCGGAGCTGTTCAGCGGCGTCACGTCGGTCGTGATCTCGACTGGTGCAGTCTTTGGGCGCGACGAGCAGGGCAACATGGGCTACCTGAACGGAATGACCCCGGAGAAAGTCGACTCGCAGGGCGTGGCTGCGATTGCCGCTGCTGCGGCCAAGTATGTGGCCAAGCAGGGCAAGACTTCGACGGTCGTGATGCCGTTCCAGTCTGCCGGAGACCTCGAGGCCTGGCAGAAGCTCGACGATGTCATCATGGGAGGGAACAGCGACAGCGCCCTGAGTCTCAGCGAGGCGGGCGATGGATTCACCTGGAGCGGAAAGCTCGTGCTCGAGGGTGGCGGTTTCTGTGGCGCCAGGAGCTACGAGAAGGGCGTCATCGATCTCAGCGCGTATGACGGTATCTCGCTCCGTGTCAGGGGATCCGGAGAGACCTTGAAGTTGAATATCAAGACGGCGGATCTCAATGAGCCCGAGGACACGTATCAGGCCACGTTCGATGTGCCCGACGGTGAGTGGGGTGACGTCTTCATCCCGTGGCACGAGTTTGTCGCGGTCAAGCGGGCGCGCAGCGTTCCCGACGGCCCGGCCCTCAACCCCGCAACCATCAGCCAGTTCGGTCTGGTGTACTCGAGGTTCTCGTTCAACGGATTTGCCAACCCGAATCACACGTTTGGAGACTTCCAGATCGACTTTGCTCGCGGCATCAAGGCGTTCAGGAACCCCAAGCCGCAGATCGTGCTCATCTCGTCCGCGGGCGTGGAGCGCAACGCGCTCGTCGGCAACGACGAGGAGAAGAGGAAAGCCGAAATTCCAATCGTCCAGCTCAACCCGGGCGGCATCTTGAACCATAAGTACGACGGAGAAATTGCGGTCCGCGCCTCCGGTCTGCCGTACACCGTCATCCGTCCGACCGGCATGATCAGCGACGACGACCAGCCGGAGCCCTGTCTGCTCGAGATGTCCCAGGGTGACTCGTTCACCGGGAAGATAACCCGATCCGACGTGGCCCAGGTCGTCGACGCGACCCTGTCCTTCTTCCCGGCCGTCGGCAAGACAGTCGAGGTCA
>Ga0181589_10001534_pt1 | contig 18031 bp, 18 predicted proteins | sample 071ome_25_FD_132444 | JGI IMG/M metagenome (GOLD analysis project Ga0181589, IMG submission 132444) | Coastal salt marsh microbial communities from the Groves Creek Marsh, Skidaway Island, Georgia - 071410BT metaG (megahit assembly) | ecosystem: Environmental > Aquatic > Marine > Intertidal...
ACCTGAAGAAACTTTACGGAAAGTCGACGCTCTGCTTTCTGGCAAGCAAAAATCTGATGATTCAAAGAGAGAAGAGCAAGAGGATTTAAACAACGATAAAAATGGAACCACTACCGTGGTTGCAAATGTTATGATTGGCATTGGTAATAAGCCATTTTTGCGGGGGGAAGGCCCCGGATTAAACTGGGACGAAGGAGTCTCAATGAACTTTGTTGAAATTGGGAAATGGGCTTGGTCTCCTCCACGAAAGAATGCCCCTCTGATTGTTCAGGTCTATCGCAATGATCAAGATCCCGACAAAGGAGGAAAAATTGAAGTAAAGCCAGGTCAGAAATTAGAAATTACTCCTGATTTTTCTTAAAAAAGAGATTCAGGATACTCCCCTCTCGAAATCATTTCCACAATGGCTGCTTTCACAACTGGTTTATCTTCTCGGTAAGTAACCCCCAACCATTTGCACTTGGCAAGCCCAGCATGAAACAACGCGTTTCCCCCAGATATCCAATTATCCACCGCTGCTGGTAAATAAAACTCGTCTGTGGACAAATCTGGGGAACTTTGAAAAAAATCAACAATTCCTGAAGTTAGAAAAGAAAAAACTTCGGGAGGGAAAGCCCATACATTCATAGATACAATTTCGTCACCAGAAAGTTCACATACATTTCCCTGAGAATCTTTCCCAAGAATGCAGTTGTTTGATCGAGCAATTCCTGTCCACTCCTCAACTGAACTCAACAAATTTTCATTAATTTTACAAATACCACGGCTAACTTTTCCGTGTTCAGAGAGGGTTTCATTTAAATAATAACCAACTATGGATCCGTAAATTTTCCCTGAGTTAAATTCTTGATGATTAAATTGAGATATTGAGGTAATCAGCTCTTGAAAAGTTGCTGCACCATAAAAGTCGTCCGCATTGATTACCGCAAAAGGAGAATCTGCCAAATTATTACGAGCACACCAAACAGCATGCCCAGTCCCCCAGGGCTTTTCTCTCTTGCCGCAAAAGTTAACTTCTTGCGGCAGGTCATTGATTGATTGGTATGCATACTCAACATTGATCTTGCCTAAATATTTGCTACCAATTTGCTGATGAAAAACCTCGTGCATTTCTTCCCTTATTAAAAAAATAACTTTAGAAAACCCCGCCTTAATTGCATCATGGAGGGAATAGTCCATGAGGGTTTCCCCATTCGGACCCACAGGATCCACTTGTTTTAATCCGCCGTACCTGCTGCCCATACCGGCGGCCAGCACAAGTAATGAAGGTATCTCCCTAGAAATCATTTCGAAGTGCAAAAGATAAATAATCGAGAACTTGTGTGGTAGTAACTGCTTCCTGTCCGTGCTGCCTCGAAAGTGCTTCTGCAGCACGACCATGCCAAAGTGCACCAAGAGCAGCACAGTCAGCCAGCGACAACTTCCCCCGGGCCATTAAAGAACCAATAATTCCGCTTAACAAATCTCCACTTCCTCCCCTTGCCAGTAATGAACTCCCAGAAAAAAGATGGAGGACGGAACCATTTGAAATCACCTTCGAATGCGGGCCTTTTTGTAAAATTACCCCCGGAAAACTGGCAATAAATTCTTCCGTCTGACCATATCCCGATAACCGGTCCAGTTCACCCCCATGTGGTGTAATAATAATTTGAGCATAATTTTTTAATTTAGAAACAATCTCGGGTCTTAATGCGTCAGCATCCATTAGCAAGCTCTTGGGAAATAATTTGCAAGTTTCGCGAATTACGGCATGCGATTCTTCCTCTTCTCCAATCCCCGGACCAACGACTAAGGCATCGGCACGGTCCAAAAATTGTTTTATTTTACCCAAGCCTTCCAAGGCAAGCCCACCATTCGGCGTCTCGGGTAAAGGTATCCACATCGCCTCCGGGCAATTGGCGACAAAGGAGGGATGCAACGATTCAGGTACACCGCATGTTAGTAATCCAACCCCAGCACGCAAGGCACCACGAACACACATCAGGGCTGCTCCCCCCATATCTCGGGATCCTGCAATGACCAAGAGATGACCAAAGCTTCTTTTATCCGAATTTACTGGGCGCAGTTTTCGCAAAAGCGGCAGGGCAGAAGAACGAAGAACCTTCTCAACGGAACAACTGGCATCATTTGGTGCATTTTCAAAAAAACCAAGATCAAGGTATCTCAATCTCCCAACCCATGGTTGATTAGAGTTATCAATCACTGGTTCTTTTACGATTCCAGTGCAGTATGTGAAGTCAGCACGGAAAGGCTTGATTTCATCATTGATTGAAGCACAAAGACCAGTGGGCAAATCAACAGAAACACGTACCGATATTTTGTTGGAATGATTCAATAATTCGATCCATTCCATGAGTGGGCTTTTCAGCCCTCGTCTCATTTGCATACCAAGAAGTCCATCAATAAGTAAATCAAATCCCCTTTCTTTACAAACTTCATCCAAGTTGTGTTCTATCTCGGCGGGATCCATTCCATTCACAACAGGCAAAATTAGTAGTCTTTTGGATGCAAATTCAATCAACTCCTCAAACGCTCTTTGAGTAAAGGGCTTGCATTCGTCCTTAGGGGTCCACTGCCAAACAACCGCACTAGCTGTAGGTATAGTACGTAAAAATCTCCGGACTGCAATCAGGGCATCCGCACCGTTATGACCTTTGCCCACTAAAGCTAAGATTCTGGGGCGGTGAGGAATAGTTCGAAGTTCCCTCATATCCCGAAGTGCAGCATCAGCAACCCCCTCCCCAGCCTTTGTCATTACCTGCCATTGCAAGTCCTCATTTCCACGGAAGTAATTCTCTTCAAATGAAAGAGCTTCGGAAAGGGAGAGGATTGGATCTTGGGGAAGCATGGACTTCATTTAACCAGTACGACTAAGGCGGAAGCGATTTCATTGAGGTGAGAAAGGCTAATTAATGCAGAAGACGCACCCTTTTCAGACAAGGTGGACAGCCCCTGCCTTGAAAAGATCGCAATCGGCCGACCGCTGGTTGCCTTTTCGACTTCAAGGTCAAGCCAACCAAATTCTTTGCCAATACCTGTACCTACGGCTTTGGAAACTGCTTCCTTGGCCGCAAACCTCGCTGCAAGACAGGGAGCAGGATCTCTTCTTTCCAAGCAAAACTTCTGCTCATTTTGGGTAAATACTTTGTCGAGAAATGAGGCACCATGACGCTCAATGGATTCACGGATACGGGATACTTCTATTTGGTCAATTCCAACTCCTACGACATTGGAACCATTTGGAATTTGGGGGAGATCCATCAAGAGTTGAGAAGATTACGCATCGATGATACGGCCTCGCTCATACCATGTCTAAGTGCACGGCAAATTATACTATGCCCGATATTAAATTCCGTCACCCTGTTAAGTCTTTTTGCTCCTTCGACATTTTCATAATTAATGCCATGTCCGGCATTCACCCGCAACCCAAGATCAAGTCCAGTTTGCATACCTTGGCTGAGAACTGATAATTCTTGCTCACGCTTTTCCTCAAATGGCCATGATCTGGCAAAACTACCTGTATGCAACTCCACCCACGGGGAACCAATTTTTGCAGAGGCTTCCAACTGTTTTACATCCGCGTCAACGAACAAACTCGTAGGAATGTTTTTTTTCTGAAATGCAATAACTGCATCCCTTGCACGCGAATAGTTTGCAACTACATCAAGGCCCCCCTCAGTGGTTACCTCCATCCTATTTTCTGGCACTAAGCAGACACTGTCGGGGCCAAGGGACAAAGCAAGCTCTACCATTTCATCAGATAAAGATACCTCCAAATTGAGACGCGTCTTTTTACGCTCCATGTACCGTTGGACATCCTCCAGTTGAACATGCCTACGATCTTCTCGTATGTGCATGGTGATGCCATCGGCTCCGGCATCCTCGGCCAACCAAGCCATCGCTGCGGGATCCGGCTCGACAAACCCACCAAAGGTGTTGAGTTCATCGCGGTATCGTGCCTGCCGGAGAGTCGCGACATGATCCACATTAACTCCTAATAAAATCATAACCTCATGTTTAAGTTTTTTTAAACCAAACTCAACCGGGTTTGCTCTAAATTACTACCCTTTGCTTGCCCAGCTTGATTGATCAAATTACGCAAGAATTTAGGACGATGATGATTCGTGGGGCCATATTCTTGCAAAGCCTTGATATGAAAAGGTGAACCGTAGCCTTTGTTCGAAGAAAAATCATAGCCGGGAAATTCTTTACACAATCTCTTCATCATACAATCACGGGTGACCTTTGCCAAAAGAGAAGCCATTGCCACGGCCAGTGAAATGCTATCTCCCTTAATCAACCCTTCGTGCCTGAAGTTCAGTCCTTTCATTCTTCTTCCATCCACCAAAACTTTCCATTTTTCTACCGAACCAGTCGCCTTGCCAAATAAATCCTGATCATCATGTGGGCAAGGAACCCAAGTACTGTTTGACATTAGTGATGCGGACTCCATCGCCCGACGCATTGCAAGGCAAGTCGCTCCGACAATGTTATATTCTTCAATTTCATCAACCGAAGCCAATCCAGTTGCCCCAAAAACCTTCTTCTCGTCAATCAAGTATTGAATGACCTGATATAGTTCTTCCCTCGTGGATTCGTTAAACTGTTTTGAATCGTTTATCCGGCAGGTTAGTTTTCTATTTTTCCCATTCGAGAAAAATCCAGCAGACAAAATTACACAACCAGCAACCACTGGTCCCGCCAAGCAACCCCGGCCTGCCTCATCCACGCCAACAATACCAACATAATTCTTGGCAACCTCCCGGTCGTGAGTCCAGCGGGGATTAACCCTTTTTACCTTCCCCGACTTTGGTTCCATACTTTCTTGACCGGTGGGGACTTGCCCATCGATTCATAAGCAGTTTTGAAATGTAATTTACAAAATTCTCCCATTTTTTGCTCCCCAACTTTATGGAATAAATCAATCGCAGCCTGTTTTGCCTGAGCACCGGATCCTTTGGGAAGTGAACATCCAGCATTTACTTCCAGTTTTTTTAATTGTTCAAGCCAAGTGGCTCGGGCAATAATAGATGCAGCGGCCACCACTGGATCCTCCTCTGCCTTAGTTCGCATTTGGAGATCAAAATCGCTATTCTTAACATATTGCTGAACAAGAGGTTGTTTTGAAAACTGATCGAGAAGCCCCCACCTTGGCTTTTTAACTTCCAAAGCATCAAGAAGTGAACGTCCATGTAACCAAGCTAGTAACTTATTTAAATTTTGTCCGAACTTCCCATATAGTTCATTGTATTTTATCATACCCGTGTAGGCAGTCTTTACGACCACTCCCTTAGTACCCTTGATGCTTTTGGCCATTTTAATAATGGCACCGTCAGTAATGGTTTTGCTGTCTCGAATTCCCGCCGCCATCCAGTTGCGAACCATTTCTCCATCGGCGATTACACAGGCGGTAACCACTGGCCCAAAAAGATCACCCTTTCCACTTTCATCCAATCCAGCATGGGGCTCAAACCATTCGGGATGGTTCACCTCTTCATATCCGAGCAAGAATTCACCGGTTATTTCGGGCTCTAGAATATTGCTCACAAAATCCTCAGTCTTCCCCCCCTGTACCACCAGCTTACCGCTCTCATAAACAACAACTTTAACCCCATCCCCATCAAATGCATGACGGGCATAGGGAACTTCACGGGTTGGCCATCCACGGTTGCCAAGAGCATCAGCCACCTTATCCATCTGCTCAGAGGATAATTTGAGCGTGTAAGAACTCCTCTTTTTTGGTTCAGATTCACCACGGTTATTTGCAGGACTTGCCATCTCCCCCCTATCCATGAGAAAGAGATGAGAAAAACGCAACCGCCAAGGATGGAAAATTTACCAAGCACTTCATGGATAAAATCAGAAACTGAACTTGCAGACTATCAAGCTGCTCTTTTGGACTGGTATGACCTTAATCGGCGCGATCTGCCATGGCGTCAAAATTCTTCGCTTTATAAAACCGTTGTTTCTGAATTCATGCTTCAACAAACCCGGGTATCTACTGTGCTGCCTTATTTTGAAGACTGGTTAAAAGAATTCCCTGATTTTAAGAAGCTTGCTCAAGCATCAGAAACAAAAGTTCTAAAAATGTGGGAAGGATTGGGATACTACTCACGGGCAAGAAATCTCCACAAGCTCGCCAAGATTGCAAGCTTCTGGAAAGAGCCGCCAAAGTCGCTATTAGAATGGAAAGCATTGCCGGGAGTTGGTCCATACATTGCAGCCGCAGTATCTAGCATATCGATGAATCAACCAGAAGCAGTGTGCGATGGAAATGTAGTTAGGGTGATGAGCAGAATTTTTGCTATTTCAAAAAGTTTCAAAGATGGCGCTACTGCTCAAAAAAAAATTCAGCCTCTTGCACAATTGCTTATTTCGGAACAAAGACCCGGGGACTACAATCAGGCTGTCATGGAACTGGGAGCCACCGTTTGCCTCCGCTTCAATCCCCTGTGTTTACATTGTCCGATTCATAAAAATTGCAAAGCAGGAAAAACTGGCAAGTGGCAGCATTATCCAGCTCTGAAGGCCAAGACCAAAAAAAATAAGAAAATTCGCCGGTTCTGGATGGAAAATAATAATAAATTACTCCTGCGAGCCTCTGATGAGGATCGACTTATGGGAATTTTCGAACTTCCTTTGGAACTTCCCTCCTCTTCAGAAGGCTCTCAGATTAGTTCCACTATTATAGCAACCCGCAAACGCTCCATTGGAAATGTCAATTACACCGAGGAAATTTATAAAGTCACCTCAAGCTGTGATGAGGAAATACGCTTACCCATAGGCTACAGATGGGTGGAATGGTCAGAAATGAAAAACATTACTCTTTCAGCCCCACACCGAAGGTGGATAAATGAACTTAAAAACAAGGACGAAAAAAACCAGCTTCAATGATTCAAGAATCATCACCCGATTGAATGAACAAAATCTTGAATCACTCCGTCAAAAGAACCGTTGGAAAAAAACACCACCAGTGCTTTCTTATGAATAAAATCTTTCAAGTTTTTGCCTAGGAATTCACCTAATTCCCCATTGGTGGAAAATGCGTAAGCTGACTTTCCTTGGTTCTCAATCCATTGAACCATCTCATCAGGGCTAATTCGTAAATTTTCGTCAACCCGTTCGGCACGATGAACTTCACCAATTAAGGATTGATCAGCCAAAGAAAGGGCCTCCGCAAAACAATCCTGAAAGATATTGGTTACCGCGGTGTTACTACGTGGTTCGAAACAGGCGACTATTTTTCTGTCAGGCCAGCGCAAACGCAAGGACTCGAGAGCACCTTTGATTGCAGTGGGGTGATGGGCAAAGTCAGAGAGCACAGTAAGATCCTCGGAATTAAACAATATCTCCTGGCGTCGCTTTACCCCTAGGCAATCTCCATATTCAATTTCTGCAATTCCTGAAAACGGGTTATGCCGAACCTCGCATGGATCTCGGTTTAATGATTGCACCAGTGAAGACGATAACAAAGCCATAGCTAAGTTTCTGGCATTAAAAAGTCCGGGCATTTGCCAGGAGACATGCTTTACTTTCGTGCCTTTCCAAACCAAGTCAAACTGTGTACCTGAAGAATCTTCTAAAAAATTCGCAATAACCAGATCATTTGAGGCATCCAATCCCACCGAAAGTATCTGAGTCCATGAAGCGTATGGAAGAGCCAGAAGGTTAGGGTCATCGCCATTCAAAATAATATATCCATTACCCGGGACAATCCGCGTGAGATGTTGGAAAGTACGGGATATATCCTGAAGGTCCCGGAAAATATCACCGTGATCAAATTCTAAGTTGTTTAGAATTAAGACTCTAGGCCGGTAATGAATGAATTTACTTCGTTTATCAAAAAAAGCGGAATCATATTCATCCCCTTCAATTACAAAAGGAGCTGACAAATCTCCAAGTTCATTTCCAGATGGTAAATCAAGGGGTACGCCCCCGATCAAATAACCCGGATTTAATCCACATGCTTTTAAAGAGAATGCAGTTAAGGCAGTGGTGGTGGTTTTCCCATGAGTGCCGGCTACCACAACAGAGGGTCGATTACCAATCAAGTCTTCCCCAATTAATTGAGGTAATGAAACAAAAGGTAATGTTCGATCATTTAAGAGTTTCTCAACCTGTAAATTTCCGCGTGATACTGCGTTGCCCACAACAACCCGGTCCGGTTTCCACGCAGTCATTTCATGCTCGGAAAATCCTTCATACAGCTTAATTCCAGCATCCGCTAAAACATTAGACATCGGTGGATATACAGCCGTATCGGAACCGGCCACTTCAAATCCCATTTTTTTGAGCAAAACTGCTGCATTGCCCATTGCCGTACCACATAAACCGATAAAAAAAACCCGCATACCACTACTCAAAATAGGGCGTGTGCAAGATTGGCAAAGACAAATTGCCTCGACTTCATCAATTGATTGAAGAAAACAAATATGGAATGAACAAAAAAGATCTGAAGATTCTTGTCATTGGCAGTGGTGGTCGCGAGCACACTTTAGCCAAAATATGCTCACAAAGCCCACTCGTCGGGGAGGTAGTCATAGCTCCAGGAAACGGGGGAATGGAAAGGGAATTTCGTGTCATTCCATTATCCGTAAATGATAATGATGAAATAGTGAAGATTGCCAAAGAAGAAAACATCGACCTAGTGGTAGTAGGGCCAGAAGTTCCATTATGCAATGGTGCAGTCGATGCATTGAGCGATGCCGGCATTCTCGCATATGGTCCGGATCAGCAGTGTGCCCGACTCGAGGGCAGTAAGGCTTTCACCAAGGACTTTTTAGCTCGGCACAAGATTCCAACTGCAGAATATGGTAATTTTTCGGAAATCGAACCTGCCATTGAATACTTACAGTCCTGCTCTCTTCCAGTGGTGGTCAAAGCAAGTGGATTGGCAGCAGGAAAAGGTGTGATTATTTGCCAGAGTAAAGAGGAGGCGGAGAGTGAAGTTAGGGACATGCTTAGCGGAAACAGTTTTGGAGATAGTGGAAGCGAAGTGGTTATTGAAGAATTCCTCGCGGGAGAAGAGGCATCCCTACATCTCATTTGCTCAGGAGAGGAATATGTTACCCTGCCCTTGAGTCAGGATCACAAAAAAATAGGAGAAGGAGACACAGGCCTTAATACCGGTGGAATGGGTGCTTATGCACCAACTTCTTTGGTAAGTGATGAGATGCTTCGTGAGTATGAAAACACAATAGTGAAGCCAACTCTTAATGGATTAAAATCTGAGGGTATGAATTTCCGGGGAACCTTGTATGTCGGATTAATGCTAACTGACAAAGGCCCAAAAGTCCTTGAGTTCAATGTTCGATTTGGTGATCCTGAAACTCAGGTCATCCTGCCATTGGTCGAAGATGATCTTGTTCCCATTCTCATTTCTTCTGCACAGGGGCACCGACTTCCTCAAAAACTGAAGATTAAAGAAGCATTTGCAATGGTAGTTGTAATTGCAAGCAAAGGTTACCCTGGGCACTACCCCAAAGGTGAAAAAATCAAAACACCTGAAAAACTTCCTGATTCAACTATTCTGATCCATGCCGGCACCTCTACCGAACCTTCGGGAGAGGTGGTATCCTCAGGGGGAAGGGTTTTAGGAGCGGTGGGGACTGGCATTTCCCTCGAAGATGCTAAAGTCGCTGCATACGCGTTGTGCGACTCCGTAGAATTTTCCTCTAAATATTACCGTAATGATATCGGTTACCGAGAATTTTCAAGAATCTGATTAGCTTCAACCTTGCCATTATTCAAGTGGCGGTTGAAAGTTAATATTCGCACATGGGTAAAAAGGGTCGTCCAAAGAAAGTTAAGTTGGAACCAAAGAGAGTTCTCTTTGTCTGTACAGCAAATGTATGCAGAAGTCCGATGGCCGAAAGACTTTTTGCCCAGGCAGTCAAAAAGTCCAACCCCTCTCTTCCTTGCCTTTCATATTCAGCTGGCTTATCGGCAATGGATGGAGACAGAGCCTCTCAAAACTCAATTGATGCCTGTGAAGAAGTTGGGCTAGACATTACCGACCATTGTAGTGCAAGCCTTACCAGGGCATCACTCCAAGAAGCCTCAGTCGTTTTTTGCATGACTGAATCGCATCGGGCACTCATTAATATGTATTTTGAACTCCCAGCGGGATTCCCAATTTTTCTCATGCGTGAATTTATGGAGGATTCCAAAGAGTTACCCGACCCCTTCGGTCAGGATATTGTAGCCTACCGGGAATGCCGAGACCGAATGATTGAAGCCGTTCCAACATTAATAAACTGGGTTGAGAAAAACCTATAATATTTTATAGATATTTTTTACAATGACGACTGAAACCGACTTAAACACGATCACCCTTTCTCAAACGCTGGATTCCCGTCCCCTATCCGAGATCGATCCGCAAATTCACCAAGCGATCGAGCAAGAAAGGAAAAGGCAACAGACTCATATTGAACTGATTGCCTCGGAAAACTTTACTCTTCCAGCAGTAATTGAGGCAACTGGCAGTGTACTGACCAACAAATATGCGGAGGGATATCCTGCTAAAAGATATTACGGGGGATGCGAGCATGTTGATGTCGCTGAGAGTTTGGCAATTGAGCGTGCGAAGCGTTTATTTGGGGCTGAACATGCCAATGTTCAACCACACTCCGGAAGTCAGGCAAATACTGCGGTTTACTTTGCCATGCTTCAGCCTCGAGACAAAATTCTTACCATGAGCCTGCAGGATGGCGGGCACCTTACCCACGGACATCCGAAAAACTGCAGTGGCATGCTCTACAATGTCGTTAATTATGGCGTTGACCCAGAAAATGGACGAATTGATTACGACTCAATCCAATCCTTAGCTGAACAGGAAAAGCCCAAACTAATCACTGTGGGTGCTTCCGCTTACTCCCGTACCATTGATTTTGAAAGAATGGGACAGATTGCCCGGGCTAACAATGCACTACTGCTTGCTGATATTGCTCATATTGCCGGACTGGTTGCAGCGGGCTTACATCCTTCTCCTGTTCCCCATGCAGATTTTGTAACCACTACAACGCATAAGACATTAAGAGGTCCAAGGGGCGGGTTAATCTTGTGCAAAGAAGAATATGCAAAAGCGATCGATTCTGCTGTATTTCCTGGAAATCAAGGTGGTCCACTGATGCATGTAATTGCGGCAAAAGCCACTTGCTTTCAGGAAGCAGGAAAACCTGAATTTCATGATTACCAAAAACAGGTCAAAGCAAACGCTCATGCAATGGCAACTGCCCTTTCTGATCTCGGTTTTCATGTTGTGAGTGGAGGTTCAGACAACCACTTACTGCTACTCGACCTTCGCCCATCCCATCCAGAAATGACCGGAAAAGAGGCTCAGCTAGCACTTGAGGGTGCAAACCTTACGCTTAACCGAAATACTGTTCCAGGTGAAACCCGTAGTCCTTTTCAGACTAGCGGTCTTAGAATTGGAACACCCGCCGTTACTTCAAGGGGAATGCTCGAAAAAGAAATGGAAATAATTTCCAGTATCATTCATGAAATCCTCCAGAATCCTAGTTCTGAAATAGTTCTTCAAACTCAGAGAGAGAAGTCGCTTGCACTTTGTTCAAAATTTCCATTACCATACTAAAAATCAGCTCAAGATTATTTACTATCTCATGAAAAAAAACCGTTCCACCCGCAAGGGCTTTACTCTTATCGAACTTTTAGTAGTCATTACCATAATTGGAATTTTAGCAGGCATTGCATTCGTAGGCTTTGGAGATGTTTTTGGAACGGCGGGGCGTACTGCTGCCCAGAAAAACTTAAAGACAGTATATGAAAGTTTAGCCGCAAAAACGCGGAATTTTCCTACCTCTGACGAAGTTTCCTCCGCAGAAGAATTCGCTGCTTGGTTCCGCAAAAAAACAAAGGATACAAGGCCAGAGCTTTGGTTTCTACCTGATGATGAAATGGTCGTTGAACTCAACGAAGATGGAAACGACGGAGTCCCTGCAAATATTCCAGCTGATGGAAGCGAATTCACTGCGACCCAAAAAGAGGCTTTAGGATATGCGGTCGCTATTCCCCGCTCTGGAGAAGCGAAAAGTCGTAGTTTTGTGACAAACCTAGAAAGTGGACCTTTCCCGATCATGTGGACTGCTGGGTTGGAGGGTGAAAGATGGGGAGATAATTCAGCGTGGGCTGGTGAGGGTGGTCATGTTCTCTTTAGTGACGGAACAGTCAGGTGGTTTGAAGAAACAACTCAAAATGATACTGGTGTCTTCACAAAAGCTGTAGACAAAGGAGAAGATGTGCCTGAATCATTTGAAAGCACTGAATCCATTAGAGACGCAGTCCCAGCATCTTGGGAGATTTACGACGCACGCAAATAGTTCCGTTTAGAAATTTCAATTCGTGGGCAAACCCACAGTCCGCGGAATCTTATCTTTTGGTCGCAACGGTCGTTGTAGAGTTCTTCTTGGTGAAAAAGCAGGGGAATTCGTTTCCCTTGCACGAGGTGCCAGTGGCACTGGACTACACGGTGACCTAGTAGAGCTCTTCAGTTTACCACCAAAAAAAAGAGACCGGAAAAGAAAAGGACTCAAACCAAAGCCTCCCCGTTTTGAGGTTCGAAAAATAGTTAAACGAGAAACTAACGAATTCCTTGGGTTTTTTAGCCAAGAGCACAACAGACCAGTAGTTCAATCTGAAAATTCGCGAATCCGTATTCCTTTTAAAGTGATAGGGGATACAAAAAAAGCACAGGAAAACGATAAAGTGCTAGTAAAATTTGTGCGTTGGGACCCACCTGCACGCATACCTAGCTGCAAAATACTGAGGGTTCTTGGACCCAGTCATGATGCACGGACTGATCACAAGGGTATTCTCGTTAAATATGGGCTCTCCCAAGCTTTTCCTGACAAGGTGGAAGAGGAGGCAAAATCTTTTGGAGAAAAGATATCCACCAAGGATTACAAAGGGAGGAAGGACTTCCGGAATACTTTTACCCTGACCATTGACCCATTGGACGCACGCGATTTTGATGATGCCATATCTTTGAAGGTATTGGATCAGGGGGGCATGGAAATTGGGGTACATATCGCGGATGTATCCCAATATGTAAGAAGGGGTACTGCTCTCGACAGTGAAGCGAGGAAGAGGGGGAACTCCACCTATCTTGTGGGTGAAGTGGTTCCGATGATACCACATTCTTTATCCAGCGGACTTTGTAGTTTAATAGAAGGCGAGGACAGACTGGTAAAATCAGTTCTCTTTCGATTCTCTTCTGATTATGAACTCCTCGGTCACCATATTTATGATTCTGTCATCAATAGCGACAAAAGGTTAACCTACGAGCAGGCACTCCTTTTTTTAGAAAAAGAGAATCTGGCAGATATATTAGAGGCAACTGCTCCACCAAGCCGGTATTCAGGCAACCCGGGACGAGCTCTCACAGAAATCAATGAATCTGGGCTGCAAAGCATTCACAAAACCATCAGATTGCTCGGCAAGGTGGCTAGTAATCTCCGCAAAAAAAGGATGGATCATGGATCTCTCGAACTGGCTTCTGCTGAAGTTAAAATTTTGGTCGATCAAAGGGGAGAACCCGAAAAGATTTATCAGAACAAAGATGATGAAAGCCATCAACTGATTGAAGAATTTATGCTCCTCGCAAATCAAACAATTGCCCGAATTGCCCGTAAAAAAAGACTGCCCGTGGTTTACAGAACGCATCCAGATCCGGATCCGGAAAGTCTGGAGGAACTTAGACATTTCCTTTCGCTGTTTGGGATTTCATGCGGGGAACTCACCTCCCGGAAGGAAGTCAAGAAAATGCTTTTTCAAATCAATCGCTCTCCGATCTCGCAAGTTCTGAGAATTAAATTTTTAAGGAGTCTCCAGCAAGCTTGTTATCGGGCAAGTCCTGATGGACATTATGGCCTGGCGATGAATGATTATCTTCACTTCACCTCCCCTATCCGGAGATATGCAGATTTAATTACGCACCGGGCACTGGAGACTCTGTTAACCCCAAAAGACATCCCAAAAAAATCTGCTGAATCAATGGAGGGATTGGCGAAAAAATTGTCGATGAGCGAAAGAAACAGTATCGATGCTGAGCGTGAATCAATTAAAGATAAATTGCTTCTCTTTTACAAAAGGGATCTGAAAAAGAAAGAGGTGGTTAAGCACAAGGCACTGATCACTGAAATTAGCCGACGGGGTTTTTTCGTTGAGTTAACTGACACCTTGGCTCGTGGCTTTGTGAATGCTCGTACCCTCCCCCGTGAAATCGGATACCGGTTGGCATCCAATGGATCTGCCCTGGTAGGCAGAAATCCGAAACATAAATTAAAGATTGGACAGGAAATCGAGATTCAAATTGACCGCATAAATACTCTCGATAAACAAATGGACTTTCGATTGGCCTGAACTAGCTTGGCCCTATCCCGGTCCTTTTATAACCGTTTATTTAATCATGTCCGTCATATTCAATACACACCTTTCACGCATCTGGAATAATGCTGTAAGTCTTTACCAAGTAGGTAACACGGACGCCGATTGCTTCCCTATAGAAAATGATCTTCGATTGCTTGCTGAATTTGGCATGAACAAGATGGATGTATTTGATTATGCCGAGGACTGGTGCCTTCATCAAGAACCTGATTTCATGACCTTTTTACTGGTTCATTATGAAAGATGGAACTACTTCACCGAGGAACAAGAATCTGTTTCATCCAGTCAGTTACTCGATCCATCTTCCCTTCCAGATAAAACGGATGAAGCGAAAGGTATTGTTTGGCTCCCCAGAATTATTCCCAAGGCTAAAGCCAAACTGCGGGGCGAACTACCTCCTTCAGTTATGTATGGTTGCGGGGGTGACCGTTTGTTTTTTCAGACTAACCATGTTCACCCTTCACAATTTTTAAGAATTACCAGACGGTTCTGGAACAATGAACAAGCGATCATCAACTGGGTACTCGATTGCAAATCATCGCCAAAGTCCCATTATTGATCGCTTAACCTTTAGTAGATATGATTTTCGAAAAATACCACGCACTGGGAAATGATTACCTAGTTTTTGACCCCCGTAAGGATGATCATTCTTTTACCACATCTGAAACCGTTCGGATTTGTCATCGGAATTTCGGCCTTGGGTCCGATGGTATTCTGGTTGGACCACTTCCCTCTAAAAAAGCAGATTTTGGTCTACAAATTCTGAACCCAGATGGTAGTGAGGCGGAAAAGAGTGGTAATGGCCTGCGCATATTTGCCCGTTATTTATGGGATTCGAAATTGGTAACAGAGAAACCTTTCACCGTGGATACTCTGGGGGGAGTTGTAACATGCGAAGTTTCAGCCGATCAATCCCTCATCTCCGTGGAAATGGGACAGGTTAATTTCCAAAGCGAAATCATACCTGTTCGAGTGGATGGTTCACCACGAGAAGTCCTCAATGAAGAGATCCTTCTCTCCGATCGTAACTTTTATTTTTTTGGGGCTACAATTGGTAACCCTCACTGTGTTGTCCCATTGGATGAGATTGATCAGTCCACCGCTTGCAAATACGGTCCAGAATTGGAAAACCACCCTCTTTTTCCAAACCGTACTAATGTTCAATTTCTCCAAATTATTGATAGAAATCGTATCAAGATTGAAATTTGGGAGCGCGGGGCTGGATACACTTTAGCCTCTGGAAGTAGTAGTTCAGCTGCTGGAGCGGTTGCCCGTAAGATGGGAGCTTGCGATCAAGATATTACGGTGGAAATGCCCGGAGGTGAAATTGTTCTGCAAATTGATGACGAATATAATGTACTTATGAAAGGACCCGCTACCAAAGTTGGCCGAATGGTTCTTGATCGTGAATGCCTGAACTAAGAATACCCTTTTTAAAAAGCACCGATTACAACACCAAGATCAGTCTTGCCAAATCACCAATAAATTGGTTTTTTAAACGATTTCCCAAAATTATGAAAGCCACTATCCGTACCCAAGGCAGTCAGTTCGTCGTAGAAAAAGGCGACAAACTATTTGTTAACCGCTTCCCTGAAACCAAAGAGGGCGACCAAGTGAAGATTGAGGATGTTTTGATGGTTGTTGATCAGGGTAAGTCCACTTTCGGTTCTCCCACCCTTGAAGGTGCTACCGTCACTGCAAAAATCCTTGAAAACAAGAAAGACAAAAAGGTCATCGTTTTTAAGAAAAAACGTCGTCAAGGTTACAAAAGACGTCGTGGCCATCGCCAACTTTTATCAGTGATTGAAATCGAATCGATTGATCTAAAATAACATTTTGTTAACTCCCTAAATTTAACTCTTAGTCATGGCACATAAAAAAGGACAAGGAACCTCAAAAAACGGACGCGATAGTAACAGCAAACGCTTAGGAGTTAAGAAATTCGGCGGAGAATCTGTCCTCGCGGGTAACATCATTCTTCGTCAGCGCGGAACTAAATACCACCCTGGAAAAAATGTTGGGCTTGGCAAAGACTTTACTCTCTTCGCACTTACGCCCGGTAAAGTTCAATTTGATAAGCCCCATCGCTTGGTCAATGTTTTGGCCGACTAGTTCTTACAAAAGCTAATTTTACCGATTGGTTGCCATACCCACGGGAATGATGGAACCAAAAGAACAATTTCCAAGTGAAGACATTTCTCCTTCACATGATTTGGATGAGGCTGTAGTACAGTTAACTTTCGAAGAGACCCGTGTACTCGGATCTCTCATTGAAAAAGAGTTAACCACCCCTGAATACTACCCCATGAGCTTAAATGGGTTGGTCAATGCATGTAATCAAAAAAATAATCGCCTCCCCAAAACTAATCTATCCGAGGACGAGGTAAATCGATGCATTGAGGAACTACGAATCAAAAGGCTTGTCCATCGAGTCGACCTGGTCGGGTCCCGAGTCCCAAAATTCCAGCACAACGCTGAGAAAGAACTCGACCTAATAAAAGCAGAGCGGGCTTTGATTGCTGAATTGTTAAACCGTGGGCCCCAAACGACCGGTGAACTAAATAATCGGGCAGATCGGATGTTTGACTTCGATGGAATTCAGGATGTAGAGGATACGCTGACAGACATGATGGAGCGCTCCCCTAGCCTCGTAGGGATGATGGAAGCAAGACCGGGACAAAAGGAACCCCGTTGGTTCCACAAACTCGCACCACCTCCAAAGCTTGAAGATCTACAGGATGGAAGTTCGGTCTATGTTCCCGCTCCGGACCAAAGGTTCGATCAGTTGGACTCCGTTCTCTCTGAGTTCAAGGACTTAAAGGAAGAGGTGGAAGCTCTTCGTTACCAGGTAAGGGAACTGACCGACGACTTTCGCGAGTTCCGGAAGCAGTTCGAGTAAATGATTGTATGGTTATAATCGGGTGGTGCCCGATTTTAGCCCCCCAAGAAAGTCTTCGTAGGCGGAAACGATCCCATCCTCAAAAGAAATTTTTGCCTTCCATCCCAATTTGTTGATACGGGAAACATCCAGTCTTTTAACCGGCATACCGTCCGGTTTGTTTGTATCATTGGAAATCGTGCCCTCATAGCCCACTGTCTTTTTAACAAGCTCGGCGATTTCCTGAATGGAATGATCCACCCCTGTGCCAAGGTTTACCCAGTCCGGGGGTTGGGACATCTCCAGCAGGAAGAGAACTCCGGCCGCCAAATCGTCCACATGCATAAGTTCTCGTCTCGGTGTACCCGTGCCCCAGATGACCACTTCCGGAGTATCCGCTTCTTTGGCCTCATGAAACCGTCGAATTAAAGCCGGGAGCACATGGGAATTTTCGCCAACATAATTATCTCCCGGGCCATATAGATTTGTGGGCATAGCACTATGAAAAAGCACTCCATACTGATTGCGATAGTGCCGACACATTTCCAGACCAGCAATCTTGGCAAGGGCATAAGCTTCATTGGTCTTTTCAAGGGGTCCCGTGAGTAAATATTCCTCCCGGATCGGCTGTTGGCACGCCCGCGGATAGATGCAGGAACTTCCAAGATTTAGAAACCTACCCACTCCGTGGACCCAGGAAGAATGAACCAAATTTGCATTGATCAGTAAATTTTGATGAATAAATTCTGC
>Ga0181589_10001547_pt1 | contig 17969 bp, 21 predicted proteins | sample 071ome_25_FD_132444 | JGI IMG/M metagenome (GOLD analysis project Ga0181589, IMG submission 132444) | Coastal salt marsh microbial communities from the Groves Creek Marsh, Skidaway Island, Georgia - 071410BT metaG (megahit assembly) | ecosystem: Environmental > Aquatic > Marine > Intertidal...
GAGAGCCGCAGACTGCAACGCTTTCCGGACAAAAAAATGCAAATTTTTTTATTGACAAAATTGTGAAATCAAAAATGTCACGACTCTTCAATCAGTTGAGAGACTATCCTGAATTCGGGTGGCATCGGATGCCCCTAAACAGCAACGGGTCGTGCCGGAGAACAAAAAAACCCGCTCCAGGGGAGCGGGTTTCGAACTCTCGTTTTGCGGTCCGTCAGCCGAGCGCGCGCACCTGAGCCGACAGGCGGGAAATTTTCCGCGAGGCGGTATTCTTGTGCACAACACCGCGCGTGACCCCGCGCATGATTTCAGGTTGCGCCGCCTTGAGCGCCGCTTCCGCGCCGGACTTGTCGCCCGCCGCAATCGCCAGATCGACCTTCTTGATAAAGGTGCGGATACGGCTGCGCCGGGCGCGGTTTACGTCGGTTTTGCGGGCGGTCTGACGCACGCGTTTCTTGGCAGATTGTATATTCGGCATATTCCAATTCCTGGCGCCACCGGGCGCGAAGCGAGCGTTTTATAGCGCCGGGGCCCCGGCGTCAAGCAATTCCACCGCCAAAGCCCCGGTTTTTTCAGCCTTTTTTACCGAATTCCGGCTTTCGCTTTTCGGTAAAGGCCGCCATTCCCTCAATCTGATCGGGCGTGCCGAAAAGCGACTGGAACAGGCGCCGTTCATAACGCACCCCCTCGCTCAGCGTGGTCTCAAAGGCACGGTTGACCTGTTCCTTCACCATCATGGCGGCGGGCAGGGACATATCGGCGATCGATTGCGCGGTTTTCACAGCCTCCTCGACAAGGTCATCGGCGGCGACGATGCGCGAGACAAGCCCGGCGCGTTCGGCCTCTTCCGCATCCATCATCCGGCCGGTGAGGCACATTTCCATCGATTTGGCCTTGCCGACCGCGCGGGTCAGGCGCTGGCTGCCGCCGGCGCCCGGCGTCACCCCGATCTTGATCTCCGGCTGGCCAAACCTGGCGGTTTCCGCGGCAAGGATGAAATCGCACATCATCGCCACCTCGCACCCGCCGCCAAGGGCGAAACCGGCGACAGCGGCAATGACCGGCTTGCGGCATTGCGAAACACGTTCCCAGCCATCGGTGATAAAATCCTGAACAAAGGTTTCGGGATAGGTACGGCTCTGCATTTCCTTGATATCGGCGCCGGCGGCAAAGGCCTTTTCAGACCCGGTCAGCACGATGGCGCCGATCGCGTCATCGCCCTCCAGCGTATCCAGCGCCTGGCCGAGCTCGCCGATAAGCTGGTCGGAAAGCGCGTTCAGCGCCTCCGGCCGGTTCAGCGTCACCAGCCCGACATTGCCGCGGGTTTCAACAAGGATGGTTTCGAAAGTCATGATGTCTCCGATTATCAGGGTTTGTGATCGATGGGTGTCAGCACAAATCCGGCTTCGAGCCGTCCATTCTGCTGTTTGAGTTCTATAAGCAGCTTTTCCGCGCCGCGCCGCCAGACCGCCGTCGCCTTTGATCCGCTGCGGCGCCAGACATTCTTGCCGGCGGCCGACCAGCCGAGTTGCGGCAGGCTAGCGGTGTAAAATGACATTACCGCGTCAATAGCCGCAGTGCCCGTGGCGGTGACTTCGGAAATGCGCCCCTGGCCGGTATCGAAAACCATGGCGGAAGATTTCTGTTCGGTAAGTCCGTCGGCCAGCGGCATATCGTCTATAGCGGTCAGAAAACCGCCATCGCTGCGCACCGGATGGGCGAGAGTCATCAGCGCCGCGAGCAGCAATGCTATGGCGAAGAAAAATCGCATGGCGGGGTTCTAGAGTATTTCTTTGCGGAACGAAACAGCCCGGCCCATCAACGTTGGCAAGTGGCGCAAAAAAATGTGGATCGCCCGGACTGAACGATCCGGCGCAACGGGCGCGCGCAGGACGGGCAGGGCTCGCGTTCGCGGCCATAGACCTTGAAACTGTGCTGGAAATAGCCGATCTCGCCGCTCGGGGCGACATGATCGCGCAATGTCGAGCCGCCCGCCGCGATGGCGTCAATGAGCACCGACTTCACCGCATCGGCGAGACGCAGGGCGCGTTGGCCCGATACCGTGTGGGCGCTCCGCCTCGGCGACAACCGCGCGAGCCAGAGCGCCTCGCACACATAGATATTGCCGAGCCCGGCGATAATGCGCTGATCCAGCAAAGCCGCCTTGATCGGTGTTTTCTTGCCCTTGAGCGCGGCGGCCAGAAACGCCCCGTCGAATTCATTGGATAAAGGCTCCACCCCCAGCCCGGCGAGCAGCGGATGCTCCGCCAGCACGACTTCGGCGCAGAGATCGACCAGCCCGAACCGGCGCGGGTCGGCGAAGCGGATGGCGGTCCCGTTGCCGACCAGAAAGGTAATATGTTCGTGTTTGGATTTCGGGTCAGTATCCGCGAATTGTTGATCGATCACCATTCTCCCCGACATGCCGAGATGGGCCAGCACGACCTGCCCGTCATCGAGAAAAATTTGCAGATATTTCGCCCGCCGGCCGAGCCGGATCACCCGCCGCCCCTCTATCGCCGCGGCGAAACCTTCCGGCACCGGGCGGCGCAAATCGCCCCGGTGAACGCGCACCTGCGATATCGGTTTACCTTCCATGACGACGGCAAGGCCGGTGCGAACGGTTTCAACTTCGGGCAGTTCGGGCATGGGGTTCCTTTTGCTTGCGGTTCCAGCCCACTCCCCCCTCCCGACCACCCATAAGGGGATTCCCAAGGTTGACCGGGAGGAGGGAGCGGGCTGGAGCGCGATCCTTTCCATAATGCTAGCGTGAAACAGACCGCTGGGCTATTGTCCGCCAATGAACGCAAAAGCGGATTCCAACAACAGAGTCAGGGATTTCGGCTTCGAAGAGGTGAAGCTGGATGAACACGCGGCACGGGTACGCGGCGTGTTCGATTCCGTCGCCGGGCGGTACGACCTGATGAACGATCTGATGAGCGGCGGTCTGCACCGGGTGTGGAAAAAGCTGCTGATCGACCGGCTTGACCCGCGACCCGCCATGCGGCTGGCCGATATCGCGGCCGGTACGGGTGATATCGCCTTTCGTATGCGCGCGCGGCTGGAACAGGCCGGAAAGAGTGGCCCGCAGCACCCGATTACGCTCTGCGATCCCAATAGCGCGATGCTGGAACAGGCGGAGAGCCGCGCCATCGATAGGGGGTATCTGTCCGGTTTCGACTTTGTCACCGCGCCCGCCGAATCATTGCCCTTTGCCGACCGGTCCTTTGATGGCGCGACGATTTCCTTCGGGTTGCGCAATGTGACGGACCGCGCCGCGGCAATGGCGGATTTTCACCGGGTGATGGATTTCGGCGGGCATTTTCTGTGTCTGGAATTCTCCCCCGCCGTATTGCCGGTTTTGAAGCCGGTTTATGACGCCTATTCGCTGAACGTACTGCCCTGGCTCGGCCAACGGGTCGCGGACGACGCGGAGTCATACCGTTATCTGGCGGAAAGCATCCGGACATTCCCCGAGCCGGAAACGCTGGCCGGAGAATTCCGCGCCGCCGGATTCGGCAACGTTACCTGGCAGCCGCTGAGCGGCGGCATCGTCGCCATCCATTCCGCCTGGCGTGTCTGACCGATGGGCCGTACCTGGCGCAGCCTGAAACGTCTCTTCACGATCGGGCGGACCCTTGCCCGCCATGACGCGCTGTTCCCGTTGGAACAGGCCGGGGTGAACCCGAAACTGGTGCGCAACCTTCACCGCCTGGCGATGATCGGCCAGAAACCGGCGTCTGAATCGGCGGATAAGCGGGCCGGCGAGCGTCTGGCGCTGGCCTTCGCGGCGCTCGGCCCGGTCTTTATCAAGCTTGGCCAGGCCCTGTCCGTGCGGCGCGATCTGGTGGGCGATGATATAGCCGAGGATCTCTCTTCCCTGCAGGACCGGCTGCCGCCTTTTCCGGCATCGGAGGCCCGGGCCGCCATCGAAAGCGAGCTGGGGCAGCCGGTGGAGGAACTGTTTTCCGAATTCGATGATCAGCCGGTCGCCGCCGCCTCCATCGCCCAGGTGCATTTCGCGGTCACCGCCGAAGACGAAAAGGTCGCGGTCAAGATTTTGCGGCCAGGAATTGAACGCGCCTTCGCCCAGGAACTCGATTTGCTGTCCTGGCTGGGGGAGTGCGCGGAACGCTATGTGCCCAAAACCCGCCGGTTGCGCATTTCAGAAGTTATTGATGTTATTGCGGAAACTGTTTCCCAGGAGATGGATTTGCGGCTTGAGGCCGCCGCCGGCGATGAACTGCGCGGCAATTTTGCCGACGATGAGAGTTTCCATGTGCCGCGAATGGACTGGGCCCGCACGGGCCGCCGGGTGCTCACGTTGGAACGGGTGGACGGGCTGTCGACCGATGAGGTCGAAGCGATCCGCGCCGCCGGGCACGATACGGAAACGCTGGTCGTCAATATGGCGCGGCTGTTTTTCCTGCAGGTCTTCCGTGACGGTTTTTTCCACGCCGACATGCATCCCGGCAATATGATGATCGCGGAAGACGGCACCATGCAGCCGCTGGATTTCGGCATCATGGGACGCATCGACCGGCGCACGCGCTATTATCTGGCGGAAATGCTGATCGGTTTTCTCAACGGCGATTACGACCGCGTCGGCAGGGTGCATTTCCAGGCGGGTTACGTGCCGTCCGGCCAGTCAGAAGAAGCCTTCGCCCAGGCCGCCCGCGCCATCGCGGAACCGATTTTCGGATTATCGCTCAAGGATATATCGCTCGCCCGGCTGCTGGCGCAGCTTTTCGACGTAACCGAACGGTTCGACATGCAGACCCAGCCGCAATTATTGCTGCTGCAAAAGACCATGCTGGTGGCGGAAGGGGTCGGTCGCCGGCTGCACCCCGAAACCAATATGTGGGAACTCGCCCGGCCGCTGATCGAGCAATGGGTGGAGGATCATATGACGCCGGAGGCGCGCGCCGCCGAGATCGCCGCCGAGACGGGACGGGTCATTGAACGGCTGCCCGCGCTGATTTCCGACATGGAGGAAAGTATCGGCTCGCTGGGGCGCGACGGGCTGAAACTTCACCCCGACAGCGTGGCAGCCCTGCTCGCCCGCGAAAAATCCGGATCGCGCTGGCCGCTCTGGGCCGCCGCCGGGGCGATCGCCGTGTTTCTGCTGGTGTTTTAGGCGGTTTCCAATACCTCCTGGCCCTTTTTTGGAAACCCGGCCAGGATTGACGCATTCCTTTCTGGACAAGCCCGGAGGGTGATATGGCACAGCCTCTAGAAGACGCGGCTATCAAATCAATCAAAACCCTGTCGACCGGGTGGGGCGAACAGCACCGGGAACACCGCCATGGCAGCCTTTTGCCCCAAATCTGGTGGGTTTTGACGTCGCGAAGCTGGATCAGGATACCGCTGCATTGCTTCGCGATTGAACATCGGGACGGGTTGATCCTGTTCGATACCGGGATGGACCCGGCTATCAAGCTGGATCCCGGTTATATCGACAGCGCCGTCGGCCGGTTCCTGTTGCGCAGAATTTTCAGGCTGCATATCGGACCGGAAGACGCGCTCGGGCGGCAATTGGAAAAACATGGCCATGCCGCCGCCGCAGTCGCGAAGGTAATTGTCTCCCATCTCCATTTCGATCATATCGGGGGGATTTCCGATGTGCCGCAAGCGGAATTGCTGGTCAGCCAGGACGAGTGGGCGCAACTGTCGCTTCCGCACCCGGAACGCAAATGGATATTGCGGGATCATATCGAGTTGCCGGGCGCAAAATGGCGCCAGATCGCCTTCAAGCCGGTGAAAGATCCTTTATTTGAGGCTTTTGACGGCATTTTCGACGTCATGGGGGATGGATCGCTGGTCGCGCTGCCGACGCCCGGCCATACGGCGGGGTCCCTCTCGCTGCTGGTGCGAAGCGCCGGCATGAAGCCACTATTGTTGATTGGGGACCTCGCCTATGACACGGAAATGCTGATGCGGGGACAGACCCCCGGCACCGGCGACGCAGCGACATTGCGCGCCTCATACGCAAAAGTCCGGGCCCTTAAAGAAAAAATTCCGGATCTCGTTATCCTTGCGTCGCATGATCAGGGGGTTGCGGACAAGGTGCGGGAAGCATCCCGGCAGGGGCCCTGAACAGGATTTGCGCGGGATCGGGGGAAAGGCCGGTCACCCAATTTTCTGGACGCCGCCCGCCATCCGCTCTAGTTTCTCCCCTATCCTGAAAATTGATGGGAAACCGACTGCAATGCTGCATGGCAAGCGAATCCTGTTGATCATATCGGGCGGCATCGCCGCCTATAAATGTCTGGAGCTGATCCGCCGCCTGCGCGAACAGGGCGCGGCAGTGCGCTGTGTGCTGACCCGGGCGGCAACCGAATTCGTGACGCCGCTGTCGGTTTCCGCCCTCTCGGGCGACAAGGTCTATGGCGATATCTTTTCGCTGACCGACGAACACGAGATGGGCCATATCCAGCTGTCGCGCGATGCCGATCTGCTGGTCGTCGCGCCGGCGACCGCGAACATACTGGCCCGTATGGCGCAGGGGATTTGCGACGATCTGGCGACCACGGCGCTGCTGGCGACCGACAAACCGGTGATGGCGGTGCCGGCAATGAATGTGCGCATGTGGGAACACGCGGCGATGGCCGCCAATGCGGCGACCCTGCGCGAGCGCGGAATTATTTTTGTCGGGCCGGATGACGGCGATATGGCCTGCGGCGAATTCGGGCCCGGCCGCATGGCGGAACCGGCGGCCGTGGTCGAGGCGATATGCGATCATTTCAGCGCCCATGCGCGTCTCTCGGGAAAGCGCGCGCTGGTGACCAGCGGCCCGACCCATGAAGCCATCGACCCGGTGCGCTATATCGCCAACCGGTCGTCGGGAAAGCAGGGCCACGCCATCGCGGCGGCGCTGGCGCGGCTGGGGGCGGACACCACGCTGGTGACCGGCCCGACCGTGGAGCCCGACCCGGCCGGTGTTTCGGTCAATCATGTCGAAAGCGCGCGCGACATGCTGGCGGCCTGCAAGGCGGCGCTGCCCGCCGATATCGCAGTCTGCGCCGCGGCGGTGGCGGATTGGCGCCCGGCCGAGGAAGCCGCGCAAAAGATCAAGAAAAACGGCGAGGCGCCCGCGATTTCCATGGTGGAGAACCCGGATATCCTGAAAACCCTCGGCAATAGCGGCAATGACCGCCCCCGTCTGGTGATCGGTTTCGCCGCGGAAACCGGCGATGTGGTCGCCAAGGCGCAGCCGAAGCTGGTCGCCAAGGGGTGCGACTGGGTCCTCGCCAACGATGTTTCGCCCGGCACCGGCACGTTCGGTGGCGAGGTCAACACCATCCATTTGATCCATGGCGCGGGCGTCGAGGACTGGCCGGAAATGACCAAGACGGAGGTCGCCGAAAAGCTGGCCGCGCGGATCGCCGATCATATACAGGAAACCGCGTAACCCGATGAACCAACCGACACTTTCCATCAAGCGGCTGGAAAACAACGAAGATTTACCGCTGCCTTCCTATGAGACCGCGTCCGCCGCGGGCATGGATCTGCCGGCGGCGGTGACCGAAGATCTGGTGCTGGCGCCCGGCAAGCACGCGCTGGTGCCGACCGGTCTCGCCATCGCCCTGCCGGACGGTTATGAAGCGCAGGTTCGCCCACGGTCCGGGCTGGCGGCGCGCGACGCGATCACGGTGCTGAACACGCCCGGGACCATCGATGCGGATTACCGGGGCGAAGTCAAAGTCATCCTGATCAATCTGGGCGACGCGCCCTTTACCGTGACGCGCGGGATGCGGATCGCGCAGATGGTCATCGCGCCCGTCACGCAGGTGCAAATCGCGGAAGTAGACAGGTTGGACGAGACCGAGCGCGGCGCCGGCGGGTTCGGATCGACCGGACGTTAAGGCCCCACACAGAATGGATTTCACCGAGGAACAGCTTCACCGCTATGCGCGCCATATCGTGCTGCCCGAAGTGGGCGGGGTGGGGCAGGAAAAACTGCTGGGCGCGAAGGTGCTGGTGGTCGGCGCGGGCGGGCTGGGCGCACCGATGCTGCTTTATCTGGCCGCCGCCGGTGTCGGCACCATCGGGGTAGTCGATGATGATGTGGTCGATCTTTCCAATTTGCAGCGCCAGGTCATTCACGGCACGTCGCGCATCGGCACGCCAAAGGTGGACAGCGCCGCAAACGTGGTGAGCGATATCAATCCGGACGTAAAAATCGTGCCGCATCACACAAGGTTGAACGCGGCAAACGCCGCCGCGCTGATGGCCGATTACGATATCGTCGCCGACGGATCGGATAATTTCGCCACGCGGTTTCTGGTCGCCGATGCCGCCCATCTGACCGGGCGCACGCTGGTCTCCGCCGCCATCCTGCGGTTCGAGGGGCAGATCGCCACCTTCAAATCGCATCTCGGGCCGGATTTCCCTTGTTACCGTTGTCTCTATCGCGAGGCGCCACCCGACGGGATGGTGCCGAGCTGTTCGGAAGGCGGCGTGCTGGGCGCGCTCGCCGGTGTGATGGGCGCGTTGCAGGCAACCGAAATTCTCAAGGAAATCATGGGGGTCGGCGAAACCCTGGCCGGAAGCCTTCTGCTCTATGATGCGTTGGAAACGACCTTTCGCAAGATCGGACTGAAGCGCGATCCGGCATGCGCGCTATGCGGCGACCACCCCGCCATCACCGATCTTTCCGCCCACGCGGATGTCTGACATGGCAAGGCGCCGCCTGTCCCTGATCCTGCATTCCGCCGATTACGGCCGCATTCATTACGGTTTCGTAATGGCCGCCGCCGCGACCGCCACGGACCGGCCGGTCACGTTATTCTTCACCATGGGCGCGATCCATGCGCTCACGCCGGGTTGGGGCAGGGCAAACGATTCCGCGAATGCGGAAAAAGGCATCGCGACGCTGGCGGAAATGATCGCCGCCTGCGCGGAATTCGAAGCGGATTTTCAGATTTGCGACGCCGGGCTTAAATCCGAGGGGCTGATGATGGATGATCTGAGGCCCGACATCGCGGCCACACCCGGCGGCATGGTGAGCTTTCTCGCCGAAGCGGAACGCGACAACGCGCAGATTGTTTTTATCTAGCCGATCGTAAAATCCGATCAGTTGCCGTTACCGTCGATTGTCACCCCGGCCACCGAACCGGGGCCAAGGTTCAAACCGCTATACATCCACACCGATCAGCACCCGGTCGGGCAAAGCGTGGCCATCGGCGAATGCCTTGACATTCATCACCACCTTTTCGCCCATCGCGACGCGTCCTTCATGGGTGGCGGAGCCGAGATGCGGCACGGCAACGACATTGTCGAGCTCCAGCAGCTTGGGGTGAATTTCCGGTTCGTTGGCATAAACATCCAGCCCCGCCCCGGCGAGCCGACCGGAAGCCAGCCTTTCGGCCAGTGCGTCTTCATCGATGATACCGCCGCGCGCGGTATTGACGATCACCGCATGGGGCGGCAACCGGTCGAGCCGTTCCGCGCTCATCAGGTTGGTCGTATCCGGCGTCAGGGGACAATGGATCGACAGCAGATCGACATGTTCAAGCATCTCATCGAGGCTTTCCCACCAGGTCGCCTCCAGCTCTTCCTCGATCGCCTGATGAACCCGGTTGCGGTTGTGATAATGGACCTGGATATCGAACCCGCGGGCGCGTTTTGCCACCGCCTGACCGATCCGTCCCATCCCGACAATACCGAGACGTTTGCCGTTGACCCGGTGCCCGAGCATGAAGGTGGGGCGCCAACCTTTCCATCCACCGGCGCGGGCCAGCTGCGCGCCTTCGACCAGACGGCGAGGTACGGACACCAGCAGCGCGATGGTCAGATCCGCCGTGTCGTCGGTCAGCACCCCGGGCGTATTGGTGACCGTGATGCCGCGCGCATCGGCGGCGGCGCAATCAATGTGATTGATGCCGACGCCGAAATTGGCGATCAGCCGAACACTGTCCGGTAGCTTTCCGATCAGATCCGCGTCGATGCTGTCGGTAACGGTCGGCACCAGCACATCGGCGCCGTCGCAAGCGGCAATAATCTCATCCGCCGGCATCGGTGTATCCGCCGCGTTGAGATGGGCGTCGAACAGTTCCTTCATCCGCACTTCGATGACCGCGGGAAGCTTGTGTGTAACGACGACAACCGGTTTTTTCATCAAGGGCGATCCCTGTCCCGCTTTTGCGACTTTAATGCGCCTTCTGACGAACGCGCGGTAATCATGCCCATCGGAACTGGAGCCGTCCAGAGGCGCGCCCTATAATAGGCGGGCGTTTTAGGGATTTCAGGCTGGCATGAAAACCATATTTCAAAATTCGCGCTTTCCTTGGCATGCTATTGCGCTGGCCATTTTGCTGATTGCCGGATCGGCACCGCAAAGCCCCGCCGGCGCGCAAAAGACCGGTAAGGTCACCGGGCTGGAAATTCCGCGGTTCGTCTCTCTTCGCTCCGGGAAGGTCAATCTGAGGACCGGCCCCGGCACGCGCTATCCTGTCGAGTGGGTGCTGACCTACCGCAACATGCCGGTAGAGGTACTGGATGAGTTCGATACCTGGCGCAAGATCCGCGACTGGCAGGGATCCACCGGTTGGGTCCACCGCTCGCTCCTGTCGGGCAAACGCTGGGTGATCGCCCCTGATAACCAGATATTGCTGCGGCGCGACCCGCGGCCCAATGCCGGCGTCATCGCCAGGATTGCGAAAAAGAATATCGGACGGCTGGAAACCTGCCGCGGTATCTGGTGCCAGGCGGCATTTTCAGGTTTCGATGGCTGGATCAAACGCGCCGAAATCTGGGGCGTCTATAAGGATGAGACCTTCAAATAGGCGGCTCGCCGCCGGTTCCGGAAAGCAAAACGGCGCAGCGAAAAACGCTGCGCCGCTCCGCCGTGACTGCTGGTTTGCCAACCCCGGCAATCCATTAGGGGACCGTCACAGTATCCGAAACCCGTTCCCCCGGCTCAGTTCTTTAAAGACATCAGCTTGCGCATTCTGTCAAACAACCCGTCATGCGCGGTGGACAGGTTTTTCGCGTGGGCCTGTTGCAATTCCCACTCCACATAGCCGATATCCATCTTGCGCTTCTTGGCCGCGGCCAGCGCGTCCTTGTCGCTGAATATTTTCTTGAAGGCCGCGCGCATCGCATCGACCCGCGCTTTCGGCATGCCCGGAGGAGCCAGCCAGGCCCGGCCGATAATGTCATTCCCGGCGATCAGCTCGACGATCTTTTTATCGGTCGGGTCGGTGACGTAATCCTTGAACAGCTTCTTATGCTCCCAACCGGGCAACGGTTTCAGCGAATTGACCGCCAGAACCTCGATCCTTTTTTCCTCGACCCAGTGCGGCCGGATAAGTTCAATCGAGGAATAACCCGCCTGGAACGCATAAACTTCCTTGCTGTCCAAGGCCTTGTAAATCCCCGCCATGCCGCGATAGCCGAGCACGATCTTGAACTTCGTGCCGATCATGCCATTGGCGAGTTTCGGCAGGATAAAAGTCTGCGACCCCTTGCCGGTGGAGCCGATGATGACTTGCTTTTTCTTGACGTCCTCCAGCGTTTTCACGCCCGCTTCCTTCAAGGCGATAAAAGCCGGCTGCGGCCGTTCAGCGCCGCCGATAAACTGGAATTTTTGCGGATCGTATTTGATTCCCGTTGAACGCAGCCGCGCGGCAAAAGGCGTATCCTGCAGAAGGATGCCGATCACGGTGCCGTCCTGCGCGGCGCGATTATAGAGATAGTTCGCCGCCTTGGTCCCGCCGGCACCGCCCATATTCTGGGTGATGAAGTTGGGCTTTCCGGGCATGTATTTTTCCCAGAACGGCGACAGGAACAGCGACCATTTATGATGGCCGCCGCCGGCCCGCGCGGCGACGACGATGGTAACTGTTTTTCCCTTGTAGAAATCGGCAACCGCATCCGCTTTGGCGGCGGTACCCGACAATGATGCCGCCGCCATCCCGATGGACGCGGCCAGCAAGGCGCTTTGTTTAAGTCCCATTTTTACCTTCCCTGTTTCATTTGTTTCGCTTCCCCAGCGTGTTGCGCGTTGGCAACGCACAAATGAAACAGGATTAAAGCGGCGGGTTCCAGTCTTATTGTTTCAAATTCAACTGAAATCCGATGCAAGAGCGGCGCGCGCGGTTTCCGTCAGCCCTGCGGTGTGACGGTAATTGGGGTGTTCGATGGAAATCCGCACATCCGCCCCGTCGGCGCGGAAGGCCGCGACCTGCGCGTCGGTAAAGGGGAAATGAATGAACTGGACCGAAGACGCTTTGCCGGCGGCATTGGTGCGGTCGACATCTTCTTCAGCCTTGCCACGGATTTCCTCGCCATTGACGATCATGACGACGGTTTCCTCAATTCCGCCAAGGCCGGCCAGCACCTTGTGGCGGCGGCCGGGATCGGGGATTTCGATCATCATGGTCGCGGTCAGTTCACGCCCGTTGGGGATCAGCGGGTTATAGGCGGCGAGCTCATCGGCGATCTGTTCCTCACCGCCTTTTTCGATGTGCAGCATTTCATGCACCTGAAACCACATCGTGTCCCAGCTTTCGAAATAGAAGGTCGCGTCGGGGCCGACCGCGACACGGCGATTCGCCTTGACGGCGGAAATGCGCTGCGCGTGCGCGCGGCGTTCGGCGGCGTAAGCCTCCGGCGCCATCAGATCGTCCCGGGTAAGTTCGGTTTTAGCCATCGAATTCTCCTTGGCGGCTATTTTCAGACCTCGATCCCGTAAGCGCGGGCCATGATTTCGATCGGGTGCGGCGCGGTTTCGGGAATCTTCGCCTTTTCGTCGCCCTCGGCGACATCCTGCATACCCTGCAGGATATGCAGACCGGCGAGCGGACATTCGGAAACAACGGCGGCCTGACCGCCCTGTACCGCCTGCTTCGCCACCGGCTTGCCGACCTTCATCGCGGTGTCGAAATTGTCCTTCATCATGCCCCAGGACCCGCCATGACCGGAGCAGCGTTCGATCACCGCGACACGGGTATCGGGCAGATTGCGTAACATTTCAGCCGCCTTCGGTCCGATATTCTGCGCCCGCGCGTGACAGGCGAGATGAACCGCGACGCCGCCATCGAATGGTTGCAGCCCTTCGGCCAGCCCCTCGTTCTTTGCGATATCGACGACATATTCGGTAATATCGCTGGTCGCCTCCGCCAGCCGTTTGACGTCGTCATTTTCCGGCAGGATCAGCGGCCATTCGAATTTCAGCATCAGGGCGCAGGACGGCACCAACGCGATGACGTCATATCCCTTGTCCACCCAGGGCAGCAGCTCCGCCGCCACGGCCCTGGCGTTTTCGGCGACCGCTTCGATATCGCCATGTTCCAGCTTCGGCATGCCGCAGCACCGCGGATGGACGACCTCTGTCTCGACCCCGTTCTTCGCCAGCACGCCCCGCGCGGCGGCGCCGATCTGGGGATTATTGTAATTCACAAAACAGGTCGAATAGATCACCGCCTTGCGGCCATGGCCCGGCGCGTCCGTGTTGATTTCGGGAATGTCGGTTTTGGCGCGTGCGGTAAAGGTCTTGCCGTGGAATTTCGGCAACTCGGCACGGGCATCGATCCCCGCAACGCCCTGCATCAGGGGCCGGGTCAGCCCGTTGCCGGTTTGCGTCGCCCAGTTGGAGAGCGGCGCGACGGCGCCGGCCAGCTTGCCGTTACGGTCTGTCTCGGAAACCTGTTTCTGGACGAACGGCACTTCGCCCTTTTTCTTTTCCACCGCGCGGTACCGCAGCATGAGGTGCGGAAAATCGAGATTGAATTCATGCGGCGGCACGTAGGGACATTTTGTCATGAAACACATGTCGCACAGGGTGCAGGCATCGACGACGGGTTTGAAACCCGAGGAATCGACCGAGTCCAGCTCACCGGTTTCCGAATCGTCGATCAGATCGAACAGGCGCGGGAAGGAATCACAGAGATTGAAGCAGCGCCGGCAGCCGTGGCAGATATCGAATACCCGCCGAAGCTCCGCATCGAGTTTTGCCTCATCGTAAAAATCGGGATTATTCCAGTCGATCGGGTGACGGATCGGCGCTTCAAGGCTTCCTTCACTCATGGCACGGCTCCACTGTTCAGGGCGCGGGGCCCTGTCTGAATCGATAAATCCTTTGAAAAATGCGGGCGTAGCGCGAAAGTTTCGCGCCACGCTGCCGCGGGATGATTAAAGCTCGTCGAGAGCCTTCTGAAAGCGGCCCGCATGGGAACGTTCCGCCTTGGCGAGGGTCTCAAACCAGGTCGCGATTTCGTCGAACCCTTCTTCACGGGCTTCCTTCGCCATGCCCGGATACATGTCGGTGTATTCGTGGGTTTCCCCCGCGACCGACGCCTTCAGGTTGCTGGCGGTATCGCCGATCGGTTCCCCGGTCGCCGGATCGCCGACTTCCTCAAGATATTCGAGATGGCCGTGCGCGTGGCCGGTTTCGCCTTCCGCGGTGGAACGGAATACGGCGGCGACATCGTTATAACCTTCGACGTCGGCTTTCTGCGCGAAATAAAGATAACGGCGGTTGGCCTGCGATTCGCCGGCAAACGCTTCCTTGAGATTGTTTTCGGTCTTGGTCCCCTTAAGTCCTGCCATCGGTGTCTCCTTTACCTTCTTCTGGCCGCCATCCGGACGGATGGCTTGTATTGTGCCCGTTCGGGCGACGCCGGCCCCATTGTGGCGCCAACATTCCTCTTATATAGGAAAACCCATAAATTATTCAAGTGAACTTTTCATGAAATCAATCCTATACACAATTCTTTACAATGATTATAAATTAAAATCCCCGCTCAGCCTTCGTCTCCGGTAACGCGGACGACCACATCGACGCGCGAAAGCGAAACCCCATCGGGCAGTTCGGGCAGGCGCTCAATCGCAACCTCTTCCGCCGGAATATCGCGGATAACGCCGCTATCTTCAAAAAAGAAATGATGATGGGACGAGGTATTGGTATCGAAATAGGTCTTGCCCGGTTCAACCACGACCTCCCGGACCAGCCCGGCATCGGTGAACTGGTGCAAGGTGTTGTAAACCGTGCCCAGGGACACCTTTACACCGACGGCGACGGCTTCGGCGTGAACATCTTCGGCGGTCACATGCCGGTCGCCGGATTCGAACAGAAGCCGGCCAAGGGCCATGCGCTGGCGGGTCGGGCGAAGCCCGGCCTTCTGCAATATCGCAATGATGCGTGAATAGGGTCTGTCGTTCATGGTTCCTATATAAGCAATCCTTTTCAGATTGGAACCATTCAAAAGAAAATTTTTATTCTTTTCTGTGGCGCAACAGATCGGGCACGCCGACGACATTGAAGCCCGAATCGACATGCATGATTTCACCCGAAACACCGGCGGAAAGATCGCTCAGCAAATAAAGCCCGGCCCCGCCGACATCATCCAGCAGGGTATTACGCCGCAGCGGTGAATATTCGGCGTTCCATTTATAGACCTCGCGCGCGCCGCCCACGGCGCTGCCCGCCAGGGTGCGCATCGGTCCGGCGGAAATCGCGTTTACCCGGATCGATTTCGGCCCAAGATCGGCGGCGAGATAGCGGACACTGGCTTCCAGCGCCGCCTTGGCGACCCCCATCACGTTATAATTCGGCATCACCCGTTCCGCGCCGGAATAGGTCAAAGTGATCAGGCTGCCGCCATTTTCCATCAGGGCCGCGGCGCGGCGCGCAATGGCGGTGAAGGAATAGCAGGAGATGTCGAGGCTGCGGAGGAAGTTTTCCCGCGACGTATCCGAATAGGCGCCGGTCAGCTCGTTCTTGTCGGAATAGGCGACGGAATGCACGACAAAATCGAGCCCGCCCCATTTTTCACCGATTTCGGCGAACACCGCATCGAGGCTGGCGTCGTCAACCACATCGCAGGGGGTGATAATATCCGCCCCCGCCGATTCCGCCAGCGGCCGGACCCGTTTTTCGAACGAGTCGGTCTGGTAGGTGAAGGCGAGCGACGCGCCGGCCCGGGCCGCCGCATCGGCGATCCCCCAGGCGATCGAATGGTCGTTGGCGACCCCGAGGACGAGCCCCTTTTTTCCGTTCAGAAGACTCACGCGGCCACCGATTTAAAGACCAGCGACGCGTTGGTCCCGCCAAAACCGAAGCTGTTCGACAATACGCAGTTAAGCTCGACATTGTCTCGCATCTCGGTCACCAGCGGCATGTCGCCGAGATCCTCGTCCGGCTCCTCGACATTGGCGGAGGCGGAAATAAATCCGCCTTCCATCATCAGCAGAGAATAGATCGCTTCCTGAACGCCGGCCGCGCCCAGCGAATGGCCGGTCAGCGACTTGGTCGAGGCGAAGGCGGGAATCTGGTTGCGGTCGCCGAATACCTCACGCAGCGCCGCCAGCTCCTTTACATCGCCGACCGGCGTGCTGGTGCCGTGGGTATTGATGTAATCGATCGGCGCATCGACGCCATCGAGCGCTATCTGCATGCAGCGCACCGCGCCTTCTCCGGAAGGCTGCACCATGTCATACCCGTCGGAGGTCGCGCCATATCCCGCGCATTCGGCGTAAATCGTGGCGCCGCGCGCTTTCGCGTGTTCCAGCTCTTCCAGCACCACGACTCCGCCGCCGCCGGCAATGACAAACCCGTCGCGATTGGCGTCAAACGGGCGCGAGGCGGTTTCCGGCGCATCGTTATATTTGCTGGACAGCGCGCCCATCGCGTCAAACAGAACCGTCATGGTCCAGTCGAGCTCCTCGCCGCCGCCGGCAAAGACGATGTCCTGCTTGCCGAGCTGGATCAGCTCCGTGCCGTTGCCAATGCAATGGGCTGAGGTCGCGCAGGCCGAGCTGATCGAATAGTTCACGCCCTTGATCCCGAAGGCGGTCGCCAGCGTCGCGGAATTGGTACTCGACATGGTGCGCGGCACCATGAAGGGGCCGACCTTTTTCGCGCCCTTTTCCCGGGCGGTGTCGAAGGCGACCAGCAAATTCTTGGTCGATGGGCCGCCCGAGCCCATGATCAGACCGGTGCGGGGGTTGGAAATATCCCCGTCCTCCAGTCCGGAATCGGCCAGCGCCTCCTGCATGGCGATATAGTTATAGGCCGCGCCGTCACCCATGAAGCGCCGCAGCTTGCGGTCCATCGTCTCATCGATATCGATCCCCGGCGCGCCATGCACATGGCTGCGGAATCCGCGTTCCTTATATTCCTCGCAAAATCCGATGCCGGATTTTCCGCTGCGCAGCGATTCAGCGACTTCGGCCTTGTTGTCGCCGATGCTGCTGACGATACCGATGCCGGTTACGACAACCCTTTTCATTCAATCCTCACCCGTCCTGAGATTCGGTGAACAGCCCGACGCGCAGATCCTGCGCCTCATAGGCGATTGTTCCATCAACATCCAGCGTCCCGTCGGCGATGGCGATGGAAAAACCGCGCCGGACAATTCTTTTCACATCGACCCGGTAGGTCACCAGTGTTGCGTCCGGCGTTACCTGGTCGTTGAATTTCAACCCGCCGAGACCGAGCGCGCGTCCCTTGCCGGGATCGCCGGTCCAGCCGAGAAAGAAGCCGGTAAGCTGCCACAGCGCGTCAAGCCCGAGACAGCCGGGCATAACCGGATCGCCTTCGAAATGGCATTCGAAAAACCAGTTGCCGGGCTTCACATCCATTTCGGCGACCACCTCGCCCTTGCCGTGCGTACCGCCATCCTCGGTAATCCGGGTGATACGGTCGAACATCAGCATCGGCGGCAGGGGAAGCTGCGCGTTGCCGGGCCCGAACAGGCGTCCATGCCCGCATTCGAGCAAATCCTCGTAAGAGAAGCTGTTTCTGTCTTTCACGCTCATCGCGCGCTCGTCCCCGTCATCTATCAGTCCACGGCCCGGACAGCAGAAATTATCCCGTAAATCCCCTTGGGGAAACAGAATTTTACACCAACCGGCCTCTTACCCCTATGTATATGAAAGGATTTCAGAACGACCAGCCCCGGGGGCGATTTTTTTCGATGGCGGAAAACCGGTCCGGCCGGTCGGTAAAGACGCCGTCCGCCCCC
>Ga0181589_10001557_pt1 | contig 17900 bp, 28 predicted proteins | sample 071ome_25_FD_132444 | JGI IMG/M metagenome (GOLD analysis project Ga0181589, IMG submission 132444) | Coastal salt marsh microbial communities from the Groves Creek Marsh, Skidaway Island, Georgia - 071410BT metaG (megahit assembly) | ecosystem: Environmental > Aquatic > Marine > Intertidal...
AAGCCTCAATGACCTTGATGGCTTCGTATGGATTGTCCTCTCCCCCATAATGTTGCGGGTGATTCACTTGTTCTTTCATTTACAACTCTTGAACTTATCTTCTATATATCTCAACATATTGATCCTTGTTGCTGAAAACCTTTCCCCGAACTTTGCCAAAATGTATATCTCGGAATGTTATTCCACATTGTTTGACTGCTTTCTCTGCTACATCCCAAAATTCGTCTGCTATATCCAAGAAATCCTCGTATCTTAGTTCGGTGGAATAATCAATTTCGAGGGGTTCATCGCCAACCGAATACTCAGGGTATGACAATCCGATTATTCCAATTTCACGAGGTAATTCTCTATTCATTCTTTCTAGGATACATAAACCAATTTTTTCCCATTTTTCCCAATCTTCTTCTGCGGTTTTTTTGTTCAAGTATCTGCTTGCCACTCTTTCTTGGATCGTATTGGCACTCTTTTTTGAGGGGATAATCATATTTACTTTTTTGTCGTTCCAATGAACATAAATATCACCTTTTTCACCAATTGATGCTCGCAAAAAATCTTTACCAAACTCTTTGTCTAATTGTTTTTGGGCTGCGTTTTGTGTGGGATCTGCGTAGTTTTTCCACCAAGACTCTTGATCCCAACCATCACCATCATTTCCATAGTGGTCTAATCTCTCACGATATTCGGGATCTATAGTTACCCATTCAATAAGACCTGAACCCCAATTTCCACCTTCTCTCACTTTCCAAGCCTTTCCCGCAGGACCATAATAACCCCTCTTTAAGAAAGCAATTAAATCTTCGATGTTTATGTCTTTTTTAGATTGGCTTGCAAAGAAACCGCCTTGATTTCTCGCACGACTCTTGGCTTGCATTTTTGCCTCATCTACGGCATTGGTGATGAACCGATACCACTCTTGTGCCTCTTGTTCATCCATATTCTCAATACTCGCACGAACCTTGTGGAAAGAATGTCCTCCACGAGTTCTATGCAACAGTGCGTTCAAATGTCTTTTGATACTCATCGTAATCCCTCTAGTTATTCGTTGTGTGTGCTTTCAAGGCTTCTCTCTCTGCAATAGCGATGGCTTTTGATTTAGTCATCCCATCGTAACGAGCACCCCACGCACCCTTCGGACCATTTTGATTCTCAGCATAGACGAATCCCTCATCTCGCCAATGTCTTTCGTTCCCTGTTCTGAGTACCACATAACCATCACTTACCTTTGCCAAACAAAACTGGTACCCATTTGGAAGGCGGATACATGTTCCATCATAGGAACTACTCCAAAGACTCTTAATGTAGGCTTTCTCATTTTGTTCTACACCAGCGGCATCTTGCCCCTCATATTTCTGCTTGATGGTATTGATGAAAGCACGAATGTCTGAGGTACTCAAATCTTTCCAAGTTGGCGAGTACATATTTGTTGGTTCATCGTGCCGCATCCAAGTACCATCTTTTGTTATGGAGTCATTATTAGGTCTTTTGAGAGTGAAAATTGCTACAGAGTTATTATTCGCTTTTCTCCCATGATAACTCCAATACCCTAGTTTTAATACGATCCACCCTTTGAATCCCCCCCATTCCAAGTCCATCCTCACAAAGTTGTCTTGGTGTCCCTTGTGAGCTGTCACTCGACTAAATGCGAATCCCAAAGGGATTAAGGCTTTTCTTATTGTTGCCATATACTTTTTGTAAAGTGTTTCGTTTGTAGCCCAATCAATCCCCCCTGCAATTTTATTCAGGTATTGGTGTGCAACTCTTTGTATAGAGGGTTTCATCTTGATCTCCTAGTTTTGTTCTTACAAGAATATAAATAGAATACCAAAAAAAGACCTCCCAATGAAAGGAGGTCTTGAGTGCCTTTGCCACAATACATACTCGCAAGGCACAAGGAGAGTTAGGACTCGCCCATTGGCAATAACAAACAATGGGGGAAAATATGGTTGTGACTACCCATCCATGACATAGCGCCCCTTAGTCGTAATCTTCTTCCACAAGGATTGAATTGGACATAAGGATGTGCGCTCAACAAAATTCTCTACGATGTATTTCTTGATTAGACCAAAGTTCTGTGGGTCAATTTCTTCCACAACATAATCGAGATATCCCCAAGCCTCCCCATGAGTGGGATCGTATTCTCTCGCTAACCACAGCCCAAAGAGTGCCTTGTAGTAGATATGAAAAGTACCCAAGAGATCTCTGTTATTTGGTAGGTCTTGAAGAAAGCCACTCAAGAGAGTTCTCTGCATCTCAGGTTGAGTGGTGAGGGAGAAAGCCGCGAACATTGTGTCTATGAGGTCTATGTTGGTATCAATCCAATCGTTCAAATCATCTACCAAGACCTCATCTACATCAACTTGTTCAAGAAGATCAACAGAATGTATTAAGATATCCACTACATCGGAGGGATCGATTTCTTCTTGGTCTTTCCTTAGAATATCAAAGACCACCAACTTACAATGGTGCAACTCTTGATCAACTGTTTTCATATTATTCCCCTCCATAGTATTGCCCTGCCTTATACAGAAATTAGGGAGAAATATGATCAAACAATTCCCTCAATCTGAGATAAAAATTCTGTTCGTTCTTGGATGTCCGAGAGGTTGAATGTCTGTGGATTTTGGAGAATCTTTGCTCGGCAATCCTCTGAGAGCTCTACGATTCTCATAGGAACATTATGATATGTCTGAGAAACATACACCACAAAAGGGGGTTGCTTCTTTGATCCAAAGTCGAACTCAGGTTTTCCCTCGTCTATTTTCAAGACGGGTGTCGAACCGTACTTGCGATTCATTCGCATCTCAATCACATCACATATTATCGAAATGAAATCATACATTGTGGCATAAGTTGTCATTATATTCTCCTGTATTTTATAGATGTGCTACGAGCAACGACCTGCTTTCCCACCTCATCCCTAAAAAGATAGAAACCTCGATCAGAGCCCGTAAAGATAAGTCTAACCCAATCTTTCTCTCCAAGCCATTGTACAAGATATTCTTGTCCGATTTCCATTGTTCCACCTACAAAAAAAGGGAGATAAAATATCTCCCCCTTGATATATCCACAAAAAGATTTTATGGATTTTTCACACTAGATACCAATCCGAGTGCTCTCGAAATTGCACCCATCCCGTTCAATCGCAACATATCCTTGAAATGGATTTCTTTCTCAATCTTTGCGAGAACTTTCTTGTCCTGTGCATTTGTGGAATCACTCCTTGAAAGGTATTGCAACTCCGCCCCAATATTTGAAACCCTGCGTCGAATCCGAGTAATCTCCTCAGAGAGCTGAACACATTCTCTTTGGAGTGCAGGGAATGTTTTGCGAATTTTCTCTGCCTGTGTGTTGTAAAACTCTTGAGGATCATAGGCGCTCGCTTGAATGTATCTTTGTGCTACTCGCTTTGCTGAGGGTTTCATGGTTAGAATCTTCTCTTAAAGAAAGCAACAATTTGTTCGAGCATTTTCTTGTCTTTCACTTGAGTGCCATTCACAAAGATAGTCAGATAGACCTTATTGAGTTGTTCTACAGTAAAGTAGTCGTAGTCCCATTCCAATCCTTTTGTGTATAGGACTTTGTCACCTTCAACAGAGTGCTCTAACCAAAGGCTATCTACCCCTTTCTGCTTTCTAATTACTGTTTCCGAAAGGCGGTCGTATTCTTCCGCGATGTCCTCTAAGAAATCTGACATTTTTTCATAGGACTTGACGGGGATAGGATAGGTCGAGTGGAAATCAACATCTTGCATCTTTGAAAAGATCTCAAACTCACCATTGATTTGAAAAGTTGGCTTTGAGGGTTCAACATATTCAAAACGGAACTCGTTTGGAGAAACCATTGTGCATTGATTTCCCTTACAGTGCTTTACGATATGTCTGCGAAGAATCGCGGAGAGGACACCCGAAGAACCACCCAAGAATTGATTGAGCTTCTGCACTTGTTTCTCGCTCAAAGTAAAATTAGGATTTCTCTTGGCTTGCTTACCAAGATCAACGACCATATTCTCAATGAAACCCAAACCTCTTGGATATTTCTCTTGAACCAACGGATCTTGTTTTGCCTCTTGAATTCCTTTCCAAAGACCTTGCAGCATCAAGTGTAGTGTTGCTTGTTTTGATAATTTTTTCATATTACAGCCCTCTTAAAAAGTATTGTACCTTGCAAATGCGAAATGATTTTTTTCCTCAGGATCAAAATAGAACTTTACTGTTCCGGGAAGCCCTCTCCACTGTGAGTATATTTGCGATTCAAAGTCTTTCAGAGATTGGCTTGAATCTTTCTTCCACTCAAACATACTGCTGTCACGATGGCTTTTCACATTCTTTTGGCTATCGGAAAATTCTTTTCGCACATCGCCTAGTGTTTTGATAACCGCACCTTCAAGATCTTTGTCCTCAATGACCTCAAATCGAAAAGAGCCACCATCAATCGCACAACCATTGTCACCACAATGTTGGGTGATATTTCTTTTGATAATTGGACTCATCTTTCCAACCCTAGACCAATGGTATAGCAAGGTATTGAGCTTATCTACTTGTGCCTTTGTTAGTCGGAAACTTGGATCTTTGGCTTTCTTGCCTATACTCACAACGAACTTTTCAAACCACTCAATGCTCTTACTCAATTTCTTATTTATCTTTGGATCTTTCTTTGCTTCTTGGAGTCCTTTCCACACACCTTGCAGTACCAAATAAAGAGAAGGACTAGACGCTGTCCTTTCAAACAAGTATCTATTCGCAACCCTTTTGATGCTATCTCTTTTCCATGTGTTCATCTTGGTTCTCATATCTTAAAAATCAACAAGGCTAAGATATAAGGAAATTATTGAAACCCCTTGGAAAAAAAGACCCTCTCATATTGAGAGGGCATTGATGCAAGAGAGATGCGAGAAAGTTTATGGTATGAGTATGGGGGTGCAAGGTCGTATTGCGTCACACGCACATTCTCGACAAAGACCACGAACGACTGTGTTGTGCATTTCAAACAAGATGGGTTCAAGTTTGTCAGGATCACAGAGATTGGAACATTGGGGGATAGGAATATCCCAAGTGATTTCCACATTGGGATGGATGTGATGTGTCGCCAACCACATCACCGTTTTACCAAGTATGGGAACGACTTTGATACCAACATTCTTTGGGAGATATAAATCCTTTGGACAACCAATCCCCTCATAATCTCTATTCCCTTTCATCATTTGTTCGTGTTCGGCTTTGGAAGCCAACTCATAGAGAGGATGTCGGATTTCAATCTCTTTGCAAGGCGAACAGATTTCATCAAAATTGAACTTGGACATTATGCGTGTGGATGTTTTGCATTGGCATCGAGGACAAGTAATCATAAGAAACTCCAATAAAGAAAAAGCCCCCCACACCACTACTCTGTGATGCGAGGGGGAAAGAAGAAAGAGATTGACTTAGAGTGCGGGGAAATCGCACTTTGTGTATGGTGAGTGCTGAGCAATCAGAGCCCAAATCTCGTTCTCTGTCGCCTTTGGCAATCGCCAAGAAAGTGTCGCCTTGTCAAACTTGGCACCAAGTTTCTTCAAGTCACCTTGCAAGGGACGAACCCAATCGTGATCCCAAGGAACAGGAGTAGCGACATTGATTGACCGAGCCGAAGAATACCAAACCCGAAACTTGATGTCTTGAGGTGTTTTCTTCTTTGGTGCTGACATAAGATTGGGCAAGGGGAGTGCGCTCTGCAAGGGCATCGGAACATCTGTCCCATTGACATAGGCAGAACCATTCCCATTCAGTTCTCCAGCGATCAACCACATCGCCAATGCCATTTCATCGGGAGTACGAAGGATAGTTTGCTTGTAGCGATAGCCATTCACAATCTCAGGGACAACCTTTCCATGCACTCGCAAGCCATTGAACACCTTTGGACAAGGGAACGGATAGGTAAATACCGTTGCACTCAATGAGGCATCAAACTCAAGTCGATAGGCATAGTTGTGCTTGTTGAGAGGTTCAACATAGTTTGCAATCACAGCAGGCTCTGTCATTGTGTCAATGTTCAAGATTGCCGCACCACCATTGATATACACAAGGTCACGAGGAGCGTGCTTTGCACACAACCATTCTGCAACCTCTTTATGTTCGTCTGTGGTGAGGACAAAGCCCTTGCCTTTGAAACCTTTCACTTGTTTGTGGTCAAGATCAAGGTACTTGTTCATTTCATTGATGATTGTGCGATTGTCTGTTCGGAAGAACAAGTCGGAGGTGAGTCCGATTGTCAGAAACTTATGCTTTGTGCGGTCGATTTCCAACTTGTCTGCCAACAAGGTATATCCAAAGGCTCGGATAGCGGGAGTGATCTTAACGATTTCCGCACCTCGCTTTTGCCCCATCAAATAGGTAGAATAAGCAACCAAGATGTTGTTCATCATACGAACAGAGTCCTTATTGGCGAGGACATATTTGAAAACATCCATATCTATTTGGGCTGTAGTGAGGATTGTGAGTGCCGCCATCAGATCAACATTTGAGGCGGGGGCATTTGTATAGCCATATTTCTTACGGCAAACAGGACCAATACCGAGTTCAACGGACTCTGCGTCTCGGAGAGGGGTGTTGCATACGCAACACTCACAATTTGCGAGAGCGTACGCACCCTTGAAGAAATCCTTGAGGGCGAGACCTTTGAGATTGGCGGTCTTGATGTGTGCTGAGTTATCTACTGACATATATTCTCCTATAAATTAAAAAGCCTTTCCGATGTGAAATACCGAAAAGGCTCATTTGAATGATCAAGTTGAAAGGTGGTTTATTCTTCTTCGTAGCCATCGAACCACTCACCCTCTTTGCGGGTTTTGGGATCTCTACAATGTGCTTTTGCCTCCTCAAGAGTCAAGCCTCGCTTGATGATGCGTTTACGATTGTGGTTCTTATAGAACCGAATGATTTTGTAAGTCATGATGACCTCCTGCTCGTTGAACAATAGATATACGGATCAAGAAAGGAATGATCTACACCCCCTCATAATATGGATCGATTTCAAACAGACCTCGTTCCCAAGCAGGAATGAGGTGCTTCTTGTCTTTCCACTCAGGCTTCAGTCGCCACTTGATCTTGCACCATTCCGCCCAAGATGGGTTGAAATCGTTTGGAGTGGCATAGTAGTTTCCATCCCATTTCAGGATGAGCAATTTCTCTATGAGAGTAGGATCAATAGGCTCTACCATAACGCCTCGACATAGAACGCCATCCCTATATAAATAAGAGAGATACCACATAGCGATATCTCTCCCACCGATCTTTCCAGCGATTTCTAAGAAAGTCGTTCCTTTGTCAAGCAACTCAAGAACCATTTCCATTATTTCTGCGTTTGTTTTCATACCGCACCCCCTCAAAGTGCTTTGTAGGTTTCCTCAATGTCCTCTGTAATCAACTTGAAATCTCCACCAGCCGCAAGTGTGTATTGAACCCAACGAGCGATTGGCAACATTCTACGAATGTAAGGCTTGGCCGCCGTTGTTCCCTTTCGAGGAACACTCGCGGGGATTGCTTCATCAGCGACCAATGTTTTCTTGTCCTCAATGAGCCCATAAACATGGATATCACCGACATCGCCAGCCCCATCCCCATCATAGACCTTGATGCCACGAATGGTTTCTCCTTCCCAAACCAAAGGCTTGTAAGGATCAACACGAGTCGTTGCATTGGGATCAGGGTTGAGTGTTTTCTCAAATCCAGCGATTGTTTCCGCAACAGCGATTTCGCAATCCTCAAGGGTAGGGGTTTCACCATTCTTTCCGAAAGTGACACCTTTCTTTGTGATTGCCTCAAAGACTTTCTCAGCGAATCCCTCAGCTTCACAGAGCTCTTTGCTATCTTTGACGAGAGTGGTGTAATCAACGCCAATCTTGACGATTGCCGCGACACGATCTGCACCGCGTCGTTTTTTCTCAGAACCACGACCTGTGACCTTGCCTTTCTTGGTTGTGACGACAAGGACTTTGTCGGCTTTTGCTAATTTATCGAACATAATTCACCTCGAATGAAATTCATCAGAAGGACATCTCCTGACACTATATATACGGATCAAGAACCGATTGATCTATACCCCCTCATTTGTAGATTGCGATATAGGTACTCCCATCAATCCTTTCTTCTTTGTAGAGAGAATACCCCAACAATTTGAAAGCAAGTCGGTAATCGGAAGCATCATAATTAGGGTACGAAATTATGATGGCATCTCTCTTGTTCCATCTGTAATCCATCCGCTCAAAAATATTTTCCAAGACCTCTTTGAGATAGGGCTCTTCATCTTGTGCCTTGTAAAATGGCAAAGCGGACAACAAGAAAACCAACTCACTCCCCTTTGAAATGAACTCGTTCATAATCCCACCCGATGTGATGGGATTCACAAAGATGTGATCTGCGTATCGAGGCATGTGCCATTGTCCATCCCACTCTAGGTCATAGATAAACTCCGTAAGATTCTTGTGGGTGAATCTTGGAATGTCCCTGTGAGATGTTTCACATTTCCAAATCGCCTCCAACAAATCTTTTCGGAGAGCACCCTCACTTTTGTTTCTTGAATACAAGAGCGGTTCATCGAAAGTCAAGGCTTGCGACAAACAAGTACAACAAGCAGAGTAGTCATCAAAAGACTGTGACACATCCCGCAAGGTTTTCTTGAACTTGGAGGATATCTCTTGTGCAGGTTCTTTGACAACACACTTGCCGTTGTAGTATTGAGCTTCCCCAATACCCTTGTCCGAAACCATATAATACTGATCGTTCTTTTTCATTAGTTGCATAATGCACCTCGTTTGTTGATGGACAAAGAATGTCCTGTTGTTAATACCAAAATTGGCGTTTTTTAGTGTTCTCAAAAAAGCACAATTTGTACCTCGAAAGTGTTAAAAGCGTACCTCAAAGTGTAAATCTTGTACCTTTAAGTGTAAATTGCGTACCTTTAAGTGTAAATTATGTACCTTTAAGTGTAAATTATGTACCTCTTAGTGCGCATAAAATTTAGAAGATTCACAAGAAAACCTGAACAAGTGTAAAGTAAATTGACCGATTTGAGATATCTCAATAAAATTGAAAGGTTTTTGTCCAAATTGGGGTGTTTCCCTATGGAAATTTCCATAAAAGTATATGAATCTTGTACTTTTCCTGTGCAACCACCCAAATTGTCGTGTTTTTGCAACCCTGAACAAATTACAAGTAAAGAGGCTCTCAATCTGAATTGACCGAGAGCCTCTAGGGGTGTGTATCTTTGGGTTAAAGTCTAGTTTTCAAATCGGACAGACAAGAAATCACCTTTGAGAGTGTTCAAGACCTCTCCCATATCCACAAGTGAATCCCACTCGTGAAAGAGATGGTTCTCGTTGAAAGTTTCTGCTATCTCAAGATTGTCGATGAGAGTAAGCCCCTCACATTCTTCGTAATCATTCTCAAGGGCTTGCTTTATTCTCTTTCGGCTGAGCAACGCGTAAGTGGCACTCACACCATATTCTTCTTTCAAGGCGGCTTTGAAATCAGCCTTCATTGGAACGGCAACGAACCGATCTCCAAGATTCTCAATGATTGTGTTGATGTCTTGCATTTCATTCTCCTATATGAATTGTTCAGCAAGAACACTCTCGCCAATCTGACGAGAGATACATTAGATACCCAATGACCAACATTGAGGCGATCATTCGGATCAAATAAGAATACACCCGACAGGATTCGAACCTGTGACCGACCGCTTAGAAGGCGGTTGCTCTATCCAACTGAGCTACGGGTGCGTAATGATTTATTTGTAGAGCCAGCCTCTGACCTCAGTACCCTCTTTGGAGGCAGCCCATTTGGGATGGTCGTACCCAAGAACGATTCTTCCTAGTCTATCTCCTTTCGGTGTCTTGACTCGAAATTGGAAACCCCCACAAAAGGCGATTCTGTTCTGACAACCCCGTTCGATGTAATCAATGGCTTGTGGATTAACTTTGTCACCGATTTCAACAATCTCCATTCCATCTTTGATAAGTCGTTCCAACTGACGCATAATCTTCTTCCGATACGAGAGAAGAACCTCTGCGATTCTTCTCTCCCATAGTACCCTGTCGCAATCATAATCTTGAAAGAAATTGGATTCTTCAAGCCACTTTTGGTAAGGCTCAGATTTGAACTCCTCAATAATCTCTTTGTTGTGTATCAAATCATCATCTTCAAGTTCTTTGATCGCCTGTGCTTTCCCCTCAGGAGAGGCATAGAAAATTTCGTTCTCCATATCTTTAAGCATATCCGCTGCGATGTGTGGCATAACGAGATCAATGACCTCTTGAATTGTGTATGACATAATGTTCTCCTTTGGTTTCTTTCTATACGGATCAAGAAAGGAATGATCTACACCCCTTGCTATCTGTTACCTATTACAAAAAGGATGATAAGGGTGATATTGTTGAAATACATCACGCCTCTGATTTCTTTGAAACCTTAGGTATTAGAGCCTATCCTATTAAGAACAGACTCAAGATGAAACATGGTAAATCTTGGATCGTTACTAATAAGAGAAAGAGCAGAAGTTTTGTCAAACTACTCACCTATAAGGCAAGATGGATTAGTGGACTCTTAGTTGAGGTAACTACATCCCTTCCTTATGGTAGTGTTAATGATGATACTCAAAAAAAAAAAAGCCTTGTTGCCGCATTACTTCTACCCATACAAGGCGGGATGGGGTTGGAGGTCTTTTGAGAATTAATGTGCCCCGACTAACTTGCACAAAGGAAACAATAGAACCCTATCTCTGACAAGAAAGGCACCAATGCGACTGCTGATACCTATCTCCACTACTCATCATCACAAATAGATAGTTGCATACCTATCCGATCCCAAAACATTCAACATCAATTGAAACGGAGTGAGCTCACCACCACCCTGTAAGATGTGCTTCATAATGCTCGGTGAAAAACCACTCACCAACATCGTACCTGTTTCATGCACACGAACAGGATAATGGGGCGAACCATTGAGATTCCAAAAAACCACTTGAGGCATAGCGACACCACAATCATCGTATCTCGCTTTCATCTGCGAGAAGAACGATTCACTTGTGTGATGGCGAGCACTCGCTTGATCAAACTCCATATCCGACAAGACAATCAACTTGCTAGGAACATTCGCTGGATCTCGCTGGGCAAGATCAAGGAACATATCAAAGACCAACTCCAAGTTGGTGTTCATCCCCCAATCAGCCATACGAACTTTCTCTACCTTCAAATCAAGAGAACCCTTTGGAATACTTGTCCAAATGGGCGACTCAGAAAAGGTCAAGAATCGGTTCTCGTACAAACCCTTGTTTCTCTCTGCGAGATACATACCCAAACCAATAGCCACAACCATTGGGAGTCCTGCCATCGAACCACTCACATCAATGACAGGGAGAATACTCTCCTCCGAGCCACCCAAGTAATCAGGCAAGTTGTCCCACATAGCCTGAACGGTGTTGTCATACTTGTCCTCAAAACATTTCTGTACCAATTGGTGCGGGTACAAGGTCGAGGCATTGATCTTCTCCCCACCCGATAAGACACCATCAAGATACTCTTGGTATCTCTCACCATCGTTCCGAGCGAAAGCCCCCTTGTATCTCAAACCCGCTTGCGATGGTACGGACTTGTATTCAATCTCACTCCATTCTTGGGAACACATCTGAGATTCCACAACGGATGTGCCACTAGACAACATCTTACGATAATCCTTTGCACTCAAACCCAAAAGATTTCTTAGCTTCTTGGCAAGGTCTTTCTTGCTTGATTTCTCACGAGGCATCCACTTGCACAAGAGGGCATTTCCCAAGCCCAACTCAATGGACAACACAAGTTTCAAGGTGTCCTCATTAGGAGTACCCAAGAGCTCAAAGGTATCGTCCCAGCGACCATAGTGGGCAATCCAATAGACAAACTCTTTCGACAAGGTTTCTTTCTCAGCAAGATCACGAACAATCACTCGGAAAGCAGAACGAATACCCTGACCTCCACGAATATCCCTTGCGTAGAACAAGGCTCGGAGAGCCAATGTCTTTTGTTCCCCATAAGCAGCACCCCAAAGACCAAGAATCTCCTCGTCCCCCTTGTTGCGAATACCACCCAAAGACGAAAAGAAATTCAAGAGATGAGAACCACTACTCTCGTAAGCACCTGCGCCATTCTGTGTTGCTGTCATCATAACTGACCTCCGATTGAGTTGAAAAAAACAGGGTGCGTTTTTTAGATAAGAATGTTGGTATCAAAAAATATTGCTGTTAGCACCCTTGTGAATCCTAGTACCCACATACAAAAAAAGTGTGATCGCTACAACCACACTTTCTTATTTCCTCAAAAACCCCTTAAAACCAAACCTCCGAAAAAAAATTCCAAAAACAATTTCGCAATTCACTAATTCGGGATTCCGTTTTGAAAAATCCTATATATAAGAGGGGGGGTCAAATTGATAACACTATCTCTTAGAATAATCACTCGTCTAACGACCACACACCATCACGATATATGCACCAAGAGGTGTCAGCACTCAGCTCGACTCTCTTGTTCTTCGCTACCTTGTATATATACAGTGATTCAACAAGCACACCCTCTACCATACGCAAAGACCACTCCAAGTTCTGTGCGACCTCCTCTGCCTTGTAGTAATCCCCGCAGATGCTCAGGACTCCTATCTCTTTACACCACACTATATATGCGTACATACTCTCCCCACTCCACACAAATATACCCACATACAAAAAAAGAACCCCACCCTATGAGAAAGGCGGGGTTAAAATGGGGTTAAAAGTAAAAGTTTCAGATTTTCAGTGCAACTTCAATTCGACAATTTCGGGTTGCTCGGATCGTTGCTAGAGTTAATGGATCGGTTTTTTTCCTTGTGGGAGTTGTGCTGATCTTTTCTACCCTATGTTGATGCTGTCTTTCTTGCGGATGAATTGGTCTTTGATTGTTTCGATGTTCATATCTCCATCGAGTTTCTCACAGAGCTTCTTCCAATCTTCTTGCAGAGATTCATTGAGGGGCAGGATGTTGCGGATATCCACTTTCTGAATGGAACGCCACTCTCCGAAGATACTGACGAAGATTCCTTTCTTCTCGATCTCAATGTTAAAAACCGTTCCGATTTCTCCGTTCCAAATGATTGGCTGTCCAATGGAGAGCACGAGTTCAAGATAGGATTCTCCCGTAATGGCTTGTCCTTTGTGTTTAGAGAGAGGATTGAACATATCGACACAAGGTGCGGGATCGACGCCTGAGATCATTTTCTCTTTGACGATTCCAAAGTTGAGGAGTGGATTAGAGTAGAGGTCTCTCTTTCTTCTTACGAGGTCACGAACTTGCATGGGCATTTCTCCTTAGAATGGTGGTTCAAGAATATCTTGTGCTTGAACAGAGGACAGGAACTCTGTGCGGGACTTGATGTCTGTGAGGTCATAGAGGCTATCGTCCGTTAAGGGGATAGATATCTCCCCTGTTCCTCGAATGATGTAGATTGGTTCATTGTCTTGTAAGATGAACCAGCCAAAGTCTTTCACAGAGGATTCGGAAACAGATGGGACGATCTCAAAGGAGTGTTCTCCTAGACCTCTCGCCTCCGAGTTGATTTTGATTTGTTGTAGTATTGTGGGAAAGAGCCTCTTGAGTGCATCAATGCGAACATCGTCCGCCAAGTCTTGTAGTATGCCCATGTGGGTTCTCCTTGGAAATAAAAGGGGTAGATGCTATCAACCTCATAGCACCTACCCACAAACATTCATTCATTGATCGGTATTTTGTGTCTTGATCAAGGACATTCAAACCTTATGCAGGGCGAATGTGACCTAAGCCAATCACCAAGTCCTCGTGCATCTCAATCTCCGCAATCTCATCTTCTGTGAAATATTCACGCAGAGGACAAGGAACATTTGGCGCGGGAGTATGGGGAATACAATCAATAAATCCCGCATCTGTGAAAGGACATAGGTCATAGGGACACCAATCAAGACAAGCCTCATAGACTCCCTCGACATTCTCGTGGAGAGTGGGCTCGCCCTTTGTGGCGACATCCCATTCAAAGGTGACGAAAAAGGGATAGTGACAAGAGTCGCCATCCCACGCATAGAAGAAGCAGGCAATAAATGTTTTCATTATTCATCTCCAAAGTAAGTGTTGTATGTTTCACGACCCTTGTCAGTCACGACCCCATTGAGAACCCAACCGAGTTTCACAAACAGAGCCATTTCGTTTTCTTCCGCAAGTGCGAGATTATCAAAGCACTCGTAAAAGGCAATCAGTAAATCTTTCATTTTATCTCCTAGATACAAGAAAAGGGGGAGGCGATTTCTCACCTCCCAATCGGATTAAGCAGCCTTGCTGACGAGTGTTGCGCCAGCAGGGACTTTCGCGGGGAAAGATTTGTTTAGGGATTTCCAAAGGTCGCCTTTCTCGACAAGCACGGCACAGTCAGGACCATATCCTGTCAAGATAGAGGCGGGAACAGTCAAGCGACGCCCACATCGACAGCACAATCCCTCGTGGTAGAACACGATAGCGTCAGGCAACTCGCCTTTCGCTAGTGTGTCCATCAACCAAGCGAATGACTTGCTTCGGAAATCATCAGAGGGGATAACGGCTGGTGCCAAGTCCGCTTTCTTGAGTTTCTTGGCAAGGAACGCTTCTTGTTTTTCAGAGAGAGTCCAGCCGTTGCGGTAGTAGCGCATCATATTGTTCGCAAAGTCTGTGACATAGGTGTCGTTGGCGTTCTCTGCCCAAGTTTTGAGGTCAGGAAGAAGATCGACAATCCCGCGAGTGGGGTGGAAAACCCCTCTCTCAAACACTCCGATGAAAGTGTAAGAGGTTTTCTTGCTGTTGTCCGAACCTGTGAAAACTCGGACATCGAAGGCATCGTCACGATCCTTGATTGCCTCAACACGATAGGTCAATCGAGTGTTTCGTGCGGTGTTCTCAATAGTAAAGATGGCTTTTCCGCCCAAGATGAATTCGCTTTGGGCTTCCGCGCCTTTGATGATGAGTGCATGATTTGTCATGGTGACCTCCGAATGAATGAATGAATGAATGAATGAAATAAAACCAAAATCCTAGAGAGTGACTATCGCCACCCTCTCACACTATATATACGGATCAAGAACAAAACGATCTACACCCCCCCTCTCCCTACTCAAATTCCACTCCGTACCCCTCTCTATCTTCGGGGGGTAAATCGCCCTCGTAGGACGAAATCTGAGCCGCCAAATCTCGCCAGCGATACTTTTCATGGATTGAGTGCCAAAAGCCCTCTATATTCAATCCTCGCAATCCCATAAGCAGATATATATGGTGGTCGCTTATCGCCTCATTGTGTCGATATGCGTGGAGGGGCTTTCCCAAAAGGAGATGTTTCTCAAGGGTATCGTAGAATTTCAACCCTTCAGGGTAGCCGTAGGCAGAGGCTAAGGGGTACGGAATCTCCTCTACCAGCTCTAGGATTCTCTCATTGGTGCGAACCGCCTTTTCCCAATCGAGAGTGTCTTGAGAGATGTGTTCTGTTTCCCCTGCCCATCCCGCTTGTAAGACCTCGCAGATGGTCTGTGGGAGATTGGCATAGGGCTGGACTGTCCAATGAACATCCCACACACGATGCCAAAGGCGAACATCTTCCCCATCGTGTTCAAAGGACACAATCATCGTGGCTCTCTTATTCTCCACCGAGACAAAAAACCGAACCCGTTTGAGAATTTCTTCTCTTTCTTTCCCGTAATCAATCCACTCCTGTTCGGTAGTGAATTTCTCGTATGGATTGGTCGCAATCAAATCTGCTAGTTTCATTTATCTCTCCGTTCGAGTGTTTTCGATTGTGTCTGAGCCACAGCGAGGGCATTTCCCCTCTTTTGTGACCTCACCTTCATCCCAATGTCCATCCCAAGTGCATTGGGCTTTTTTGGCTTCTTCAATGTGCTTACATTTCTTCCGAAACTTGAATCCCGTACAAGTGCAAGTCCAAGCCCAATCGTGTGGGTTCATTCCAAATGCCTTTCCCGCACCCAATGCCCAAAGGACACGATATCCTTTGGGGGTGGTGTATTCAAAGTGTTCATTTTGAATACAAGCATGTTCTGTCAAGTAGTACATTATCTTCTCCATCGTTTGTAGGTCTTTCGCTTGTAGGTTTTCTTCGGCTTAGGTGTGTATCCTGCCTTCTTTGTCCAACAGAGGTCAGAACAGCAAGTGGTGTCTTTCTTAGTCACAAAATTCATCGCACCGCAGTCCTTGCAGTAGGTCGGATTGCGATATGCTTCCCACGCCTCTGTGTATGCCGTACGAGCTCTCTCCAACATTCGGTCAAGGATTGCCTCAATCTTTCCTGTGCGATGGACTCGCTTTCGCTTGATGCACCCCTTTTCCTCACCATTGGTGAATGTTCTCACACCACAGACTCGAATAGCGTCTTTCGCCACCTTGCGAACCTCTCCCGTTCGTTTATCGACAGAGGTGTAAATGAGCAATCGAATGGGAGTATCAACGGCAGCTCCATTGGCATCCTTTGTTTTGACTCGCCACTCGAAGACTCGTTCTTCGCAATTCGGCATCGCTACCTCAACGAATCCCTTGTCATTCATAATTTTCAGAATATGTGCCGCGAGGAACAAGCGGTGTGCCTTGTCCTCGTGGTTGTATTCAAGTTTCATTAAATCAGCCATATTGACTCTCCTGTTTGGGGGTTTCACTATCTATACGGATCAAGAAAGTTTTGATCTACACCCCCCTATGACACATTTCTTGCGATGCCATATATTCCTGCAAGTTCTCGGAGGAGTTTTTGCTCTTTTGCTCGATGCCACATTACACGAAAGCGAATCCGTTCTTCGGGAGTTTCCCACCCCTCGATCACGAATCTTCTGTTTTCAAACATGAGATAGTTCAAGTTTTCGTATGGCAAGTCCTCCAAATAGATATCTATTGGCTGCCCATTGATCACCACTTTTTTCGCATCCCGTAATCCGAGTCCAAATATCACACGAAAATCTTTGATAATGCTTACTCTGAAATCAGGATCAGGGTTTGTGACTCTGATTGTTATCGGTTTTTCCATAATGACCCCCAAATAAAAAAACCCCCTATCCACAAAGGGATAGGGGGCATATTCCAAAGCAAAACAGGATGATGTTTGGTCAGATTTCCCCTAAGTGCTTAGACAGAGAGGCGATACCCTTGAACCATTTGGTACCCTTTCCATGATTTTTATCTTTAGAAAGTTGCTGTGCATCATCCTTATTTGATAATACCCAAAGACAATCAGAATGTGATCGCTTTGGGCAAAATATTTTAATCCGCAACGACCTCCCACTTGTCCGCATACTCTTTTGAATCTTTTGCGAGTGCTTTAATGTCATCGAGCGACCAAGTGTCTGCTTCCTTGTTTCCACCTGCGAGACAATCTACGAGGCGATATGGAGAACGAGAATTTGGAACTCCCTCCGCATTGGCAAGGAGAGCAATCAAATAATGTGTCGCATCGGACTCCTCAATCTTGACTCGTTCGCTTTCGGGAAGCTGTGGGTCAGCGAGAATCGCATCTTTCGTATAGACAATGACATTTGCGGAGGCACAAGGGAGTGCTTTCTCTCGTTTGAGGAACAGACTCACCTTGCCTCGCCAATTGCGAATGACATAATCGTCAAGATTGTCGGTTCGCTCACCGACCCCACACGAGAGGAGTTCAAGATGTGTGGAGGGAAAGGCAACCATGTGCTGTCCTTCCGCCCAATCTTTTGATGTGTCGTGAGTTGCGATTGCCTCTTTGAGGGCATCCTCGAAAGTTTCAATGCTTTCTGCAAGTACTTTTGAACCGATTGCATTGGGGGAGTAGGCTTGCCAAATGAATGAGGGCTTGAGAATGATAGTCATAGTATCTCCTGATGTGTTGTTTGATGTTGTA
>Ga0181589_10001575_pt1 | contig 17778 bp, 10 predicted proteins | sample 071ome_25_FD_132444 | JGI IMG/M metagenome (GOLD analysis project Ga0181589, IMG submission 132444) | Coastal salt marsh microbial communities from the Groves Creek Marsh, Skidaway Island, Georgia - 071410BT metaG (megahit assembly) | ecosystem: Environmental > Aquatic > Marine > Intertidal...
TAACCTGTACCCCGGTTGGAGCATAGATTTCTTTGGCTGCCTTTAGTCCTGTTAACAGGCGATCCAGAGTAACTTTTTTAAACTCACGATCTAAACTGGACGGCAGATAAACACCCACATCCATAGTGGGTTTAGCTGGAACTATATCGGCGTTTAGCATTTCATAATCGATGGAATCGATCATCACCCATGAGGCCTTTTCCGCAGAAGAATTTTTTAAACTGGAACTTGTAGAAGAAGTAGAGGCATTTTGACAATTAATCCATAGAAGAGATAACGCTAAGTAAATGGTATTGGCGTAATTCATAAAAAGTGGCTTTTTCTCAATTAGTTGGGTTTGCCGTTATTAATATTCATCAACTAATATCAATAAAGGTTGACCAAAACAACAAGCTTTAATATAAAGGCGCTATTTCAAAAATTATTAGATAAATATGGCGGGCACATTTTGATAGCAGAATGTGATTCTTATATTTCTGTAAATAATGAAGTAGTTAGTATTGTATGAACCCATTAAAATCATTGGTTTTATGCTTGTGTTTATGCATAAGTATTCAAGCCAATGCTCAGACCTCTAGTACGCCTTCGGGCTCAGGTACTAGCGGAGACCCTTTTCTAATTGAAAATCTTAATCACTTGTACTGGATAACTACGAATCCAACACAATGGGATAAAGTTTACCAGCAAACGGCTATATCGATGCAAGTGCCACCTCGACGTGGAATGCAGATTTAGTGTTTTCTACTCAGGGAGGAAGTTGCTTTATGGGTGGGACATATCCTGCTGTTGCTGGTAATCCAGAATATGGAGACTCTAATTTTTACGTTTCTATTTCAAACATTGAAAGTCAATACAGTTCTTTCCGGGTCGATTTAGCGGATGGTGGATACGTTACTTTCTATGCGTATTACGGGGATACCTGGGGGATAAATCCCTCTAGTTCTACCAAATCTATTGCCTGTGGAACATCCTACAACTTTGCTACTACAAGTACGGGCATTATGCCTATTGGTAACATAAACACGGCTTTTACGGGTACCTATAATGGAGCTGGCTATTCAATTACCAATCTCTCAATATCTCGAGACACACCTGCCTATTCAGCATTTGATGGAACGGGGCTGTTTGGTAGAACTTCTGGGGCGACCATCCAAAATCTAACTGTTGAGGGAACAGCTATAGTGGGTGAGAATAGGGTTGGGTTATTGGTTGGATATGCCGAAAACTCAACTTTCACTAACGTTTCTTTAGAAGCCACATCCATTACAGGGAATCAATATGTAGGTGGTCTTTCTGGATATGCCGATGGAACACTTACTATTCAGTCAGTAGGTTCTAAAATTGGAACAGTTACCGCGGATTTCGCTCATGCTGGTGGATTATTGGGTATGGTAAGTACCGGTAATACATCGATTAGTAATTGTTATTCAAGAGCCGATGTTACGACCAATGGCGCTTATGCCGGTGGATTATTTGCTACCTTAGAAACTACCGGTGGTACGCTTGATTGGTTGAATTGTTACGCAGAAGGTGATATTACAGTAGGCTCACGAACTTATGCCATTGATGTTGGATTTTATAATGTCGCATCCTCATCATCGGTTACGGTCCAAAATTTATTCATGGATACCACCAACGACCCCATTAATGCTTCAAATATATCGGTGGGTAAATCTGCGTCTCAAATGAAAACACTTAGTACTTTTACGGATGCAGATTGGGATTTTAGTACAGTTTGGGCCTTAGATGCTTCGGTAAATGATGGCTATCCTTATTTGAGTTCAAGTCCTCATGCAACCATTGCTACCCCTGGTTTTCGTTTATTTGGGGTTCCAAGTTCTTCAGCTACTTATGCTGATATTTTGGAAGAATTATGGACACAAGGAAGCTCAAATGCAGATGTTACATCAGGCTCCTCAAATATTTGGACCTGGGATGGAACCAGCTGGAATACGATTACTGATTTGAATACCACCCCTTTGGCAGGCCAGGGATTTTTATCCTATGTGTATTCTGATCCTGATTATGACCAGGGTTCTAAAGAGTTACCAGTGGTTCTTTCAACCAGTGAATCATTTTATAATGCGGATGTGAGCATAACAGGAAGCACCAACGATGGTACAGCTGATGCGGGTTGGACCTTAGTATCAAATCCATTTAATGAATGGCTGAGTGTAGATGAATTATTTAATGGTAGAAACTCGAACTTTTCATCCAACGCATATATCTATAATCCGGTAACCACCTCATTTTCGGCACTTTCTGGTGCCGATGGACAGCAATATTTTATTGCTCCTTATCAGGGATTCTTTGTACAAGACCTGAATGATGGAACAGATGCCGGTACGTTTAGTATTCCATTAGCGGCCAAAACAACAGATAATTCAGGCACCTTTTACAAACGAGCGAATAGAAAGTCTGTTGGCCTAGAGGGCATCGTATTTGAATTACGTTCTAAATCTAAGTCAAATTCTAAAGTCACCGCTGAATTGACTTTTCACCCTGAGGCATTTTTAGATCTAGATGGTATGGATGCTTACCTTTTAAAATCGTATCAGCAAGGTAGTCAATCCTATTTGGCTTGGTCGATAAGCGATATGATTAACAATAGTGACAACTACCGGTCTGCCATGTCTCATAATTTTATTTCAAAAAATGAGACAAAAGAACAGGTGCTACATTTGGATGCCGGATGGCATGTGTCAAATGATGAAGGGAGTGTTCTAACATCAAACGAAATGTTATTAGAATGGAATATGAAAGGCTTCTCAGAAGATGCAAATTACTATTTAGTTGATCAGATTTTAGGAGCTCAAATCAATATGAACGAACAAACTCAATACGAGTTTACTTCAGAAGAAGTGGCATTGCCAATTTCTACAAATCAATTTATTACGGAATCCAGACATCAGACTAGGTTTAGCGTAATCATTCAACCCGTGCAAGGTGTACATGAAGAATGGATTGATCATGGAATGGTATCCAATGAGGGATTTGAGCTTAAACCGAATTATCCCAATCCCTTTAACCCAACCACGAATATTATATTTACGGTTCATGAACCCACAATTTTGGAACTTTCCATCTACAATACTTTAGGACAAACGGTGATCAAGGAAGCGAAAAGCTATTACTCTGAAGGTCTACATTCCTATATATTTGACGCCAAAAACTTACCATCTGGTTTGTATTTTGTTACACTTACTTCTGATAAGAATGTTAAAACACAACCTATGATACTAGCAAAATAAAAGTATATAATAGGTTTGAAGTAGATAGCCCGTCCAAAAATGTGACGGGCTTTTTTTTGGCTCAATAAAAAATGTTACTTATCTAGCGCGGCAAGCACTCGCTCTACCAAGCCATTCATTCCTTCGCCTTGGATCCATCGCGCTACTATAACAAGATCATTTTCAGGGTCTACATAAACCATATTGTTACCGGCACCGAGATGCCAGAATGCAGATTCAGGTGCAGCAGGCATGGCCTCCTGACCGGGATTTAGGAAGTAGTTCATGAACCCATAATTATCACGGGCACTCGTTGGTGAAGTGGCTATCTTCAACCATTCTTTAGAGAGAATCTGTTTATCTTTCCATTGCCCCTCACGTAGGGTTAAAAGTCCAAAACGCGCTTGGTCTCGAGCACTGATAAACATACCCCCGCCCCAGTGACCTCCCCCACTAACACTTTGCATTGCGACCCCATCTATGAGCACCCATGAATTCTCGTAGCCATGCCAACGCCAAGTAGGCGAGGCTCCAATCTTGTCCATCAATTGTTCTTTGAGAATTTGAGGGAGGGGTTTTCGCCACACATTAAGCGCGGCAAGAGCCAATACATTTACCCGTACATCATTGTATTCCCAACTTGTACCCGGTTCGTTGCGTTGTCTAGTTTGCCAATCTGCGCGATCACCTGTAGGACGATCTGCCCAATCGGGTTTTCCAAAGAGCGTTCCTTCCCAATCCGAGGTTTGACGTAATAAATGATCCCAGGTAATTTTTTGATTGTGTTCGGATTGAAAAGGTTCTACTACATGCGGTTCACCAACTTCGGCACCTTTGTCACGATTGTATACCTCATCGAGTAGTAAAATCGGTGCCATATAGGGTCCTACAGGATCATGTATGTCTCGGATGAGTCCTGCATCCCAAGCCAGACCTACCGTGCTGCTTAGGAAACTTTTGGTTACGCTATGGGTCATATCCACCCGAAAGGGTTCACCCCATTCGGCTACGATGTATCCGTTTTTAATGATGATTCCAGTCATCTCTCCACGGCTCTTGAAAGGACCAATGCCATCTCCAAAAGGCTCTCGCCCGAAAGTTCCGTAGTGATTAATCTCCATATTTCTGGGGTTGTTGCTCTCCATTGATATAGCATAGTCAATGGCTTCTTGTAATTTAGAAGCATTAAAGCCCGCCGTTTCTGGGCTCATCATTTCCCATTCCCCCCAGTTACCCGGGTAATACGGCTGGGGGTTAGAAAGGGCTTGAGCGTTTGTTTCAACTCGAAAAAGAAAGAGAAGTAGGAGTAGTGATGTAAGGAATCGCATGCTGGGTGCTCTAGTATTTTGCAGGGGTGCCTGCAGGTGCGAGGCTTTTCTGGATGAAGGTGCGGATATCATCATTGGCGTTTTTGAGGTCCTCACGTCGTAAGTACATCATATGGCCGCTACGATAGCCTTTGAATTCTAGGCGTTCTTTCATTTTTCCGGAAGGATCGAGGTGCCACATAGTGTATTTAGCATCATAATAGGTGGTCGCGCCATCATAATAGCCGCTTTGTATCAGTACATGCATGTAGGGATTTTGAGCCATAGCACCCCGTAATTGTTCCCCAGTTCGATCGCCGCTGCGGTCCCAAGGACTTACGGGTCCAAACATGTTGTATTTCACATCGGTATCATACTTTAGATTCTGTTTGAAATACATGTTAATGGCTGGGGTGAAGGAATGCAGCCAAGAAGTAAGCTCGGAGTTAAAGTCGGGGCGTGTACCAGCATCGGAGCGATCAAGGCCCTTGTAGCGGGAATCGAGACGCCCGACGGTATGACCTTCGTGCCGGAGCAAGTCTTTCCAGAAAAACGAGGTAGGAACATCTAGATTATGCTGACGAATAACCTCTTCAGATAGGCCTGAAAAACGAGCGAATTGGGTGATGGCGTGTTCCTTTTCTTCCGAACTCATCCATGCGCCTTTAGCGAGGATGGGAATGAGTTCATTTTGAGTAAACTCTTCAGATGCTTCGAGTGCATCAAGTAAGTCCATAGACTGAAGATCTTCTGGAAGCTGCTCATGATACCAAGCCGCTGCCGTATAATAGGGGAGTCGGTTGGCCTGATTAACAGGGCCAGATCGGTCGATACCTAAACCCGTAGGTGAGACTAAGATAACGCCATTGATATACATCCAGTGACTATTCTGAAGTTCATTAGCCAAGCCTGAAACACGGGTAGTTCCATAGCTTTCTCCTATGAGGTATTTGGGAGAGGCCCAACGATCGACCCGACTAACAAAAGTATTAATCCATTCAGCTAGATACTCAATATCCTGATTGACCCCGAAAAATTGCTTACGGTTGGCCTCGGGATGTAAAATTCGGGAATAGCCAGTATTTACTGGATTCACGAATACAATATCCGCAACGTCTAAAATAGAGTAGGGGTTATCCTGAAAACCATAGGGTTGAATAGGGTAGCCTTCCTCATCGATGTTCAGCACTTTAGGCCCGGTGTATGCCAAATGCATCCAAACAGAAGCCGAACCGGGTCCTCCATTAAAGGAAATCACCAAGGGTCTTCGTTCGGTGGATTCTACATCAGTACGCTCATAAAAGGTGTAAAACAGCGCAGCTTGCACGACGCCATGATCGTCCCATACCGGTTGCGTACCAGCGGTTGCCCGGTAAGGCACTTTTTTCCCGTTAATGGTGACGGTATGTTCGGTGACCGAGGCCGACTCGGCCGGTAAAATTCGAGAGGGGGTGATTTGTGGGGTGTGGGTGCCTTCATAGGTATCTTCCTGCCAAACGGACGCTTCGGTGCTTTGCTGAGCGTGACCTTGTTGAGGGGCGAGGAATAGCAAGAGTCCCATTATCAGGATATGGGTGAACAAGTACTTCATAAGATTTATTTGGTCTGGTTAAGATAAACGTTGAAACATACCAATGATGATAACGTATCGGTTTAGTGTTGGATGTTTTGAAACAATAATCACTAGAATGTAATGGCTCTTCAACTAAAGAAAAATAGAAATCTAATGCTACCCTTAGCAGTTATACTCGTAGCATTCAGCTTGCTTGCTTGCAATCAAGAAAGCTCTTCAATGGATGGCGATACCCAGAATGATGACCTACGTATTACTCCGGTAGAGGTGGTTCAAGCATTGAGTTCTGATATTTCGGCCTACTATTCTAATACGGTTACCCTTTATCCAAAGGAAGAAGCTACAGTCTTAGCTAAAGTAAGAGGTCTCATCGAAGAGATTCGGGTTGAAGAGGGCGATTTCGTCCAAGCCGGAGACGTTTTAGCTATTGTTGAAGATGCTCCTTATGTGATCGAGCGTTCACGAAGTAAAGCCGAATTAGATCGCTTATCTAACGAATTAAAAAGGAGCAAAGAACTGTACGATAAGCAGTTGATTGCCGCTGAAACTTACGAGGAAGTGCTGTACCGATACGAAGTTCAGAAAGCGAATTTTGAATTGGCCGAATTGAATGTGGCCTATACCGAAATTAAAGCTCCCATCACAGGTACCATTTCGGAGCGATTGATAAAAAAGGGAAACATGATCGGTGTAGATGGTCCAGTATTCGAAATCGTACAATTGAGTACTCTTGAAGCCATGCTCTATGTGCCAGAGCATGAGTTATATAAAATCGCACCAAACCAAATGGTTCAACTCGAAGTAGATGCTCTTCCAAATAAGCTATTTCAGGCTCGGGTTGAACGCATCAGCCCTTCCATAGATGCTAATACGGGTACCTTCCGGGTGACCATTTCAATCAATCAGGGATCCAATGGTTCACGAGCCCAAGAATTAAAACCGGGCATGTTTGGTCGAGTGAAAATCAAGTATGACACGCGAAAAAATGCCACGATGATTCCAAAAGTGGCCGTGGTTAATGAAGACCGATCGAACACTATTTATATAGTACAGGATTCTATGGCATTTAAGCGAGTTGTTGAACTGGGATACGAAGAGAATGGATGGGTTGAAATCGTACAGGGTTTAAGTGCCGATGAAACCGTGATTACAATTGGGCAAACCACCCTTTCAGACAGTGCAAGAATAGAAGTAATTTCGAGTAATTAAGCATGGGTATCGTAGATCTTTCGGTAAAACGAAGAGTTACCATTAGCATGGTAACCGTGGCCATACTACTGTTTGGAGTGGTATCATTTTCAAGGTTGTCGGTGAATCTACTTCCCGAGCTAAGTTATCCGAGTCTCACCATTCGCACAGAATTTGAAGGGGCTGCGCCAACCGACATTGAAAATTTGATTACTAAACCTATTGAGGAAGCGGTTGGAGTAGTTAAAGGGGTGAAACAAATTCAATCCAGTTCAAAGGCAGGTCAATCGGACGTTTTGTTGGAGTTTAATTGGGGCACTTCGATGGATGTGGCCAACTTAGAAGTCATTGGGCGCCTAGATGGAATACAGCTTCCACTAGAGGCTGAACGTCCCGTCACTTTACGGTTCGACCCATCACTGGACCCTATTATGCGCTATGCATTATATATACAAGAGGACCCATCAGCTAGTGTGAAAAACCCTGTTGATGAACTACTGCAATTACGTGTTTGGGCCGATGAGCTGGTGAAAAAGTCTCTTGAATCGGCTGCTGGAGTTGCATCGGTTAAGGTCAGTGGTGGTTTGGAGGAGCAGATACAAATACTTATCGATCAAGAGAAGCTAGCGTATCTCAATATTCCAATTAGTCAAATAATCCAGATTTTGCGGGCCGAAAACATCAATCTATCGGGTGGAACGCTGGAAGAGGGTACTCAACAATATCTAGTCCGTACGGTAAGTGAGTTTCAGAATCTAGATCAGATCAGAGATGTGGTGGTCGCGATTCAAGGTAATAGTGTGGTGTATCTAAGAGACGTTGCAGAGGTGATTGAGGGATATAAGGAGCGGGAAAGTATAAATCGTCTTAATGGAAAAGAAGCCGTTGAAATTGCCATCTATAAAGAAGGAGATGCCAACACCGTTGTGGTTGCAGATGCGGTTAAAGCAAGAATTGCTGAGGTGCAAAATAATTGGCCTTCCAATTTAGAACTTGAGGAAGTATATGATCAGTCTACCTTCATAGCATCAGCGGTTAATGAAGTTAAAAACGCTGGAATAATAGGGGGTATTCTGGCTGTACTGGTGCTCTACCTGTTTCTCAGAAATATTTGGATTACCCTCATTATTTCTATCTCCATCCCTGTCTCTGTTATTGCCACTTTTAATCTGATGTATGGTAATAACGTGAGCCTAAATATTATGTCTTTGGGTGGTATTGCATTGGGCATCGGTATGTTGGTTGACAACTCCATTGTGGTACTTGAGAATATTGCACGACATCGAGACATGGGTAAAGGGGTGTTGGTAGCCGCTCGAGACGGCGCCAAGGAAGTGAGTACAGCCGTGGTAGCATCAACTTTGACGACCATTGCTGTATTTTCCCCACTCGTTTTTGTAGATGGTATAGCAGGTCAATTGTTTCGTGATCAGGCGCTAACGGTGACATTTTCCCTGCTTGCCTCTCTTGCTGCGGCGATTACCCTAATACCAATGTTGGCTTCTATTGATACCCAAAAATCCGATGATGACCACCGCGTACTCCCTGAATTGGAAGCGCCCAAAACCTCGATTGGAAGAATATTTAGATCGATTCGAATCTTTCTTTGGTACCGCCTACCTCTATCTATAATTCGACTTATACGCATTCTATTTAAGGGCATTTCGAAGGTTTTATCCTGGATTTTTTATCCTGTGCTTACGGGTTTTGACGCGGTCTATTCTCGGGTTGAAACTATGTATGAGTCTATTTTGGCATTTGCCCTTAGAGCAAAATCACTTGTACTATTAATCGCGGCATCTACCTTGTTTGGCACGTATTACGTTGCTTCTCAAATAGGGGTCGAATTAATTCCTCAAATGAGTCAAGGTGAATATGTAGTTAATTTAAGCATGCCTACAGGCACTCCTATCGAGGAGACGGATCGGGTCATTCGAAATGTTCAGAATTATTTTGATAGCGATGATCAGGTGCGTTCTACTTTTGCCGTTGCAGGAACAGGCAATAAAATGGATGCCTCAACCGACCAAGGTGGGGATCAAGTGGGGGAGATAAGTGTGCGATTGATGGAAGGGACTACTTCAACCCGTGAAGAAGAGTCTATTGAAAAAGCACGTATTTATTTGGCAAAAGTACCAGGACTTCGCTATGAAATAACTAAGCCCACTTTATTTAGTTTTTCCACACCCATAGAGATTGAGGTGAGAGGTTTTAATCTAGCAGATCTTAAAAAAGTAAGCGATCAACTCACCCAAAAGATGCTGGAGTCCGAGCAATTTGCGGATGTTAGGAACTCCATGGAAGTTGGAAACCCTGAGATCCAGATTCAGTTCGACCGGGCAAAGGCGGCTAGTTACGGGTTACAGGTAAATGAAATTGCAGATCGTATTGTCGATTTGGTTCGGGGTGAAGTAGCCACTCAGTACTCTTATCAAGATCGGAAGATTGATATTTTGGTGCGTTCAGAAGAGAATGATCGGCTTTCGGTAGAGGATATCGGTGGATTGTTTGTAAATCCTGAGGCGGAACGGCCCATCCCCTTAAATGCGGTAGCAACCTTAGAGAGCTCTGTAGGTCCTTCGGAAATAAGACGGTCCTCTCAACAACGGGTTGCCGTGATTTCGGCCAATATTCGACAGGGAGATTTAAGTTCAGCTGCCCGAGTGGTAAATGAAATGATACGCGCCACCCCAATGCCCACAGGAATCTATGCAGAGTTAGCAGGCCAAAACGAGGAGCTAGGGGATTCTTTTCAATCACTCCTATTTGCCCTTGCTTTAGCGGTGTTCTTGGTCTATCTGGTTATGGCATCCCAATTTGAATCGCTTTTACATCCGTTTATCATCCTATTCACCATACCCCTTGCCTTGGTAGGTGCCGTATTAGCGCTCTATCTAAGCAACAGTGCCCTAAGTGTGGTGGTATTTATCGGAGCTATCTTGCTGGCTGGAATTGTCGTGAATAATGCCATTGTTCTTATCGATTTGGTAAATCAGTTGCGTTATCAGGGCATGGGTAAAATGGAAGCCATACAAGAAGGAGCAAAGTCTCGATTACGTCCCATTTTAATGACCACCTTAACGACCACTTTGGGACTTCTTCCTTTGGCATTAGGATTTGGAGACGGCGCTGAATTACGTGCACCTATGGGTATTACGGTGATTGGTGGGTTGTTATTTTCAACCTTACTAACCCTCGTGGTTATTCCAGTTATGTATGCAATCATGGATCGTAAAAATTACGAGGTTATCGAAATTTAAATGAAAAGCATCACTGAAATAGCGATCAAACGACCCATTACTACTATTATGCTTTTTTTGAGCATGTTTGTGGTGGGGTCTATTGCCTGGCGAATGGTGCCCTTAGAATTCATGCCTGAGATAACTTTTCCCGGGGCCTTCATTCAGGTGCCTTATCCTAATGCCAGTCCTAAGGAGGTAGAAGAGCAGGTGGTGCGTCCTATTGAAGAAGTGCTGGCTACGATTAGTAGTGTCGAGCAAATCAATTCTTTTTCAAATGAGGGAAATGCCGGTATTGTGATTACGTTTTTACAAGGCAATGATATTAATCTGAAGGCTATTGAAATAAAAGAAAAAATTGAAAGTATACGCACTTTATTACCCGATGATTTTCAGTATTACCAGATTAACAAGTTTGCCGATGGCAGTAGCAATACACTTCAGTTGCGCATTTCAAGTGAGCGTGATTTATCCAATGCATATGATATCCTAAACCGGAATTTGAAACAAAGAATCGAGCGCGTACCGGGAGTGGGGCAGGTTACTTTGTATGGGGTGGAAAAGAAGCAGGTTCAGATTGAGGTGGCTACCGATCGTTTACTCAAGCACAATGTGAGTATCAATGAGTTGGTGGGTATTTTAAATGCGGCTAGCTTTTCGACTTCAGCCGGAAAAATAAGTTCCGGAGGAATACGCTATACGGTTCGTCCTCTGGGTGAAATCAAAGATGCTGATGAACTAAGTGAGTTAATAATAGCCCAACCCAATATTAGACTCAAAGATATTGCAAGCGTGCGTTATCAAGAGCCGGAGCGCGATTATGCCCGTCATCTGGATAGAGAATATGCTATTGGATTGGATATCGTTAAAGAATCATCGGCGAATACTGTAGAAACCGTAAACGCGATTTTAGAGGAATTAGACTACATCAATACCTTGCCTGAAATGCAAGGGATTCGAATTTTTCAGATGAATAATGAAGCGGAAGGGATTCTATCATCTCTAAAAGAGCTCTTTAATTCGGGCATTTTAGGAGCTTTTTTATCTCTATTCATGCTTTTTTTCTTCCTGCGTCGCGTACGCGCCACCCTTATTGTTGCCTTGGCCGTTCCTTTTTCTTTGGTGGTGACTCTAGGGTTCATGTTTTTCCTAGATATGTCGTTAAACATTCTATCCATGATGGGCTTGATGCTTGCCATAGGAATGCTGGTCGACAATGCAGTGGTGGTTACTGAAAATATCCAGCGTCACTTACGAAATGGGGTGCGGCCCAATTTAGCAGCGGTAATGGGAGCTAAAGAAGTAGGCATGGCAGTAACGGCGGGTACCCTAACATCTATTGTTGTGTTCTTGCCTAATATGGTCAATGAAAGTATGATCAAGCAGCACATGTACTATATAGGTATGCCTATTGTGATTTCATTAGTGTCGTCACTTCTTATTTCCCTAACGCTGATTCCTCTACTTGCTCTGCGAATGAAACCCAGCAAAAAAACGCATAAAGAAACGATAATTGATCGTTTTTCGGTGCACTATGCACGATTCCTACGTTGGTTCATTGCCCGTAGATGGTTAGCAGGAATCAGTATTCTAGTCCTATTTCTAAGCGTGGGTATTCCAGCTTCTATCGTAAAAATTAATATGTTTGAACGGGTTGAAGAGCGCGAGCTGGTCCTTAGATACAATTTGCACACCTCCTACACCCTAGAAAGAGTAAAGGAAACGGTTGACGAAATCGAGGATTACCTGTACAATGAGCAGGATCGGTTTGAAATCGAATCGGTCTACACGTACTATAATACCAATATGGCCGAATCTACCTTATTATTGGTTGGGGAAGAGGATGCCGAAAAGAGTGTAGAAGAAATCAAACAGATCATTGAAAAAGGTTTGCCTAAAATTGCTATCGGGGAGCCTACTTTTGGGTATCGTGATCGAAATGGGGGTGAGGTAGTCCGAGTATTTGTTCAAGGCGAATCCATGCAGGTATTGGAATCCTTGGCAGATGAGGTGGCTAGACGCATGTCGACTCTGGAAGGTTTTGCCGATGTTCAGTCCGAGGCCGAAGCAGGTCGCGACGAAATTCAGGTAGCCATTAAATCGGATCGAGCTCGGTATTATGGGCTAAGCAATCAAGAAGTAGCGGGAGTTATTTCGAGCGGTATTCGAGGGCGTAATCTGCGTAAGATTCGGGGTGAAAATTCCGAGATTGATGTATTCTTGACCCTTCAAGAAGATCAAAGAGAAAACCCTGATGATATGAGACAAATGGTGGTCACCAAATCAGGAGCTTCGCCGGTGAGAATTTCCGAGCTTACCGAATTAGAGATGGGCAAAGCTCCGGGGCAAATTGTTCGTCAAAACCGTAAAACATCCTTGGGTATAAGCATGAATCTTGAGGATGGAACTACGGTAGAAGAAGCTAGAGAGCAGATCAGTTCTCTAATGGAATCCTTAGCATTACCCTCCGGATATCAGTGGAGTTTTGGTAGAAGTTTCGGAATGAATGAGGATGCCGGCACTGCCATGCTTTTCAATATTATAATCGCTTTTGTACTCATCTATCTCTTAATGGCTGGATTATTTGAATCCTTAATGTATCCCGCGAGTATTTTGGCGTGTATTTTATTTGGTGTGGTAGGAATCTTTTGGTTTTTCCTTATCACAGGCACAACCTTTGATTTAATGGCAACTATTGGGATACTTATTCTTATGGGTATTGTGGTGAATAACGGTATAGTACTCATTGATCATATCATCCATTTACGATCCACAGGACTTGATCGCATAGATGCCATTGTACAAGGTGGACAAGATCGAATGCGCGCCATACTTATGACGGCTGGTACGACCATATTGGGTTTGGTACCTTTAAGTATGGGGACCACACTCATAGGAGGGGATGGCCCACCCTATTTCCCTATGGCCCGAGCTATTGTAGGAGGATTAAGCTTTTCTACTCTTATTACCCTTGTGGTTTTACCTTCTATCTATATTATGTTGGATGATGTACGCTTATGGTCTTCACGTATGGTGCGTGAATCCGGCCGGTAGTGAACGTCAGGAATACAAAATAAAAGCCCGACTTAGTTTATAAGCCGGGCTCTAACCATTTGTATATTCGTAGCTATTTAGGGTAGCTAAGAACTTAAAAGAATAGTCAAAGGGTATTTAGCTAGACGTTTTTACCCTTCAACATTTGATTCCAATACATGTATGGAAGCATATATTTTTTCAGCATCCATAATCTCCAGTGTTCTTTAGAGGAGTCGAATACCAGCATCTGCTTTAGTTTTGGATCCGGGGTAAAGTTATTGTCATAGTCAAATTCGGCTAAGACCATTTTTCCGTACCCAGTCACTAGTGGGCATGAAGAGTATCCGTTATAACTCTTATTATCGGCCTCTTTATTCGCCATCAATTTTTTGATGTTGTCTAGCACAATAGGTACTTGTTTACGAATGGCGGCACCTGTTTTTGCCGTTGGCAAGGCGGCAACATCACCCAGCCCAAATACATTTGAATATTTGTTATGCTGTAGCGAGTTATGGTCGACATCTAGCCATCCACCTGCATTTGCTAAAGGAGATTCCCGAACAAATTTAGGAGCAGCCTGAGGGGGTGCTAAGTGTAAGAAATCAAAGGGGATTTCAACCAGATTTTCCCCAATAACTTTGGCCCCTAATGCATTGCCTTCTTCAAATGATGGCATCTCACCTTCTGGAGCAACGTATTTGAAATGAGCAACTTTCTTTTCCCCATCTATTTTAACCGGTGAAAAAAACGGCTTGAAATCAATTCCGTAGTTGTCAATTACTTCCATGAGGGTTTTCTTGATTTCAGCAACACCAAAAATTACAGAGCCAGGAGTGGCAAAAACCAGGTTGGATTTATCTGCAAGTCCATTTTTTCGAATATAATCAGCCGCCAAGTAGGCAATTTTCTGAGGAGCACCACCACACTTGATAGGGGTGGTAGGCTGAGTAAAAATTGCATTACCGCCTTTGAATTTTTTGAGCATTTCCCAGGTGTGCTCTGGATTGGTATAATTGGAACAAACCACCCCTTTTTCCATCGCTTCTGAGAGCCCCTCAATCATAGAGGGTTCCATGACCAGACCAGGAGCAACAATTAAATACTCATAAGTGATCGCCCCGCTTTTTTCGGTTTGAACCTGTTTGTTGTCTGGATCAAAACTAGTCGCATAATCTTTTACCCAGTTTACACCTTTGGGCATGACTTCGGCCATGGGTTTCGCTGTTTTCTTATAATCGTAGGTTCCAGCGCCTACTAAGGTCCAAGCGGGTTGATAATAGTGTGTGTCTTGAGGTTCGAGAATGGTAATTTTAACAGATGGATTATGAGCCAGCATCTGGCTAGCCGACATGATTCCTGCGGTACCACCCCCAATGATGAGAATTTGTGTTTCCATAGTTCCGAATATCTTATTGTTTGGTTAGTTGCTACTAAATAACAAGGCTTTAGTAGAAATAAAAGCGCTTTTTATAAAAAATAACAGTTGTTATACCATGTAAGGTTGATATAAAGTGTTAAAAGCTTCGTATTTTTGATTCAAGCATCAAAAGTTACAAACTAATCTAAATCAACTAAATAATTAATACGTCATGATAGAGTTTTTACAACAACCCATGCCCTGGTACGTTTCGGGCCCCCTCATCGGGTTGATGGTTCCTTTACTACTCCTTTTGGATAACCGCCAATTCGGTATTTCATCGGCCTATCGTCATATGTGTGCTGCGGTATTACCTAAGGGTAAGTTTTCATTTTTCACCTACGATTGGAAAGCGCAACGCTGGAATCTTGTATTTGTGCTTGGGATTGTGATCGGAGGTTTTTTGGTTTCCTTAACCACCCCAGACGGCTACGCCACAGCTATCTCCGAGCAAACAAAATTGGCTTTAGGAGAGTGGGGAATCACAGATTTTAGTGGACTGATCCCTAGCGAGATTTTTAATCTTAGTTTCTTAGCTACACCAGCAGGAGTAGCAATTATGGTGGTTGGTGGCTTCTTCATTGGGTTCGGTGCTCGATACGGTGGAGGTTGTACTTCTGGTCATGCTATTTCGGGCCTATCGAACCTTCAGATTCCGTCACTTATCGCTGTGATGGGCTTTTTCGCGGGGGGTCTACTAATGACCTACTTTATTCTTCCACTCATTTTAAGTTAAGAAGACCATACTCATGAAATATCTATTACCCGGCATATTTTTCGGTTTTGTAGCAGTAAAGTCTGAAGTGGTTTCTTGGTTCCGTATTCAAGAAATGTTTCATTTTGATTCTATTCATATGTTCGGAATCATTGGCTTGGCTGTGATTGTTGGAATCGTATCCTTGCAGCTAATCAAGCGATTCCAGTTGAAAGACTTGAAAGGAGCTCCTATTTCGGTAGGTGATAAAGACATGACCCCAAAACGTTACATCATAGGTGGATCCATCTTTGGTCTTGGATGGGCGTTGGTCGGCGCGTGTCCAGGTCCTATGTATGCCCTAGTAGGTAATGGCTACTGGATGATGTTAGTGCCTATGTTCTTTGCCTTTCTTGGAACGATGACCTATGGAATGATTCGGGAGAAGCTGCCTCACTAGCCCTCGGTTTTTAAGGCCTTTATAAACCCTCGTTTATGAGCTCATATGAAAGCTTGTAGATGAGGGTTTTTTTGTTTGTGGGGTATATGCAGGCAAGGTTTTTGATTACGGAAATTAGTTGGAAACTAATGAATAACAGTATTTATGTATTTATGGGAACCATTTATGCCGTTGGTTATGTATGTGGGGTAACTTTGAATTAAAACCTGTTAAATGAAAAGAATACTACAATCTATTTGTTTTCTTATCGTCCTTTCATCATCCCTATATGCACAAGATTTTGCAGTAGATGTGGACGGTAATCAATATGTAACCACTACAATCGGTTCACAAACCTGGATGGCTCAGAATCTTAGAGTTACCAAATACAATAATGGAGACCCCATTCCCAATGTACAAAATGCCACTTCCTGGTCTGCACAAAATGAAACAGGGGCTTGGGCACACTATAACAACGACAGTTCCTATGACTATGATTTGGGAAAGCTATACAATTTTTATGCAACCGAAGATGCTAGAGGACTATGTCCAGAGGGCTGGAGAATGCCAACGCGAGAAGATTGGGAAGAATTACGTGACTATTTGGGCGGTGAAGCTGTTGCTGCTTCAGGATTAAAGGCAACAGGACAAACTAGTTATTGGGTGGAACCAATGGTTGGCGAAAACACATATTTATTTAATGGGAAAGGTTCTGGGCATAGAGATCAATTTGGAACTTTTAACACCATAGGTTTAAGAGGTGTTTGGTGGTCCTCAACCAAAGGAACAACAGGGTCCATTGCTACTGCAATGTATAATGACACCAATGAATTAAGAATAATAGGTATTCTAAGAGTTGACGGCATCGCCGTACGATGTATAAAAAATGAGACGACAGATACTGAAGATCCAAACTTCAATAATGGTGAAGTACCGCAAGATGGATTAGAATTATATTTTGAATTTGATGGTAATTTAGATGACGACTCACCTAACGGAATTACGCTGCAGCAATCTGTTTCTGACCCTGCTAGTATGTATACAGATGATAAGAATGGTGGGGTAATGTCTGCTTTAAATTTAAGTGGCGTAGATGATTACTTATATTATGACGCTGAGTTTGATGAAACAAAACTCAGATCATCATTTACTATATCAGCATGGGCAAAAATAGATGCTCCCATGGATTATAGTAGTTTCTCAATTTTTGAAATTGGTAGTCAAAAATTGGGCGCTAACAATTTTGGAATACATCTTTTCTTAGATGAAAACTATTTAACTGATTGTGGAAATGGACAAACTTATCGTTTGTTCTACAGAATCATGGAAAATGGAAATGGAGTAACCAAAGGCTGTTTGGATTTCAATTTTTTAAATAATTGGAATCAATATACCGTTGTTTTCGAAACGGGTATTTCGAAATTATATATAAATGGAAGTTTAATTGGAATAAACTACGACTCAGTAACTGAAGTCTTATTTGAAAACAATGATTTCTACATCCTAAATAGAAATAATAATAGCAACATCCCCTCTCGTTCTATCGATAAATTAGGTGTTTGGTCAAGAGCATTTTCTCCAGAAGAAGTAAAAGGTCTCTATCACAGTGTAAATTACAACCAAGTTAGCTGGAACTCAGTTGAAACGGTTACACA
>Ga0181589_10001578_pt1 | contig 17756 bp, 15 predicted proteins | sample 071ome_25_FD_132444 | JGI IMG/M metagenome (GOLD analysis project Ga0181589, IMG submission 132444) | Coastal salt marsh microbial communities from the Groves Creek Marsh, Skidaway Island, Georgia - 071410BT metaG (megahit assembly) | ecosystem: Environmental > Aquatic > Marine > Intertidal...
CCAGATTGCACCCATGGCATGTTAAAATTTTCGATAATAACTAAATGAACATCCGTCAAACACTTATAAAAAAATAATACATTCGAAATCACATAAATAAATATATGTTTCTATTTTTTATTGTTTTTTTCATTCATATTGAACAATTAAGCCATCCACTTACATGCTTGCATGTGTTAATTTTCCTCAACTGAGACTATGCGGCAGAGGTTGTGAAAATTGCGAATATTTTACAAAAAAAATTCAAAAAAAATAATTAAATTTAATTTATTTTTATTTTATTTAATAATATTATTTAAATTAAACTTGGCGCATGCGGAAACAATAAATCACATCGTGCGTTATCCCTCAGGGGCCGGTCCATTCCCTGTGGTAATCGTCTTGCACACGAGCGGAGGATTTCAAACGGTATTGCATCAGATCCCGAAATTTACGAGGGCGGGCTATGCTGTTTACGCGCCGGATTTCTTCAAAAGGCACGGGCTGACGAAACGCAACCGTTTCGAGACCTGGACAACCTATCGAGCCCAGATTGAAGTGGAACTTATTGAGCTTCTTCAGTTGGCGAAGTCAGACCCCAAGGCAGATGCAAACAATATATTTGCGGTCGGTTTCTCCAACGGCGGCTATTGGGCGAGCTTTCTCGCCGCCCGCAAGCATGTTAACGCCGCTGCTTCTCACTATGGCGTTTGGCGCTGGCCATCCAGCAGCGGATGGGACGGATACCCTGTGAAGTATTTCGAGACCGACAGCCATCCTGTCCTGGCCCTCCATGGCGACCGGGACTCGATCCAAAAACCGAGTTTCGTGTACCCGCAGCTCGAAGCGGCCAAAGCCAGAAGCCGGTTGTTCAGCCAACACATTTTCAGCGACGCCGGACACAGCTGGGACTGTGAACGATGCCCCCAAGATGGCTTCGACAGAGCGGTCTCTCAAAAGGCGCTTGAAATGACGCTCGATTTTTTCGCAGAGAACAGACGCTAGCGTTATGAGCACCCGGCCGCTTGGCAAAGCCCGGGGCAGTTGTCCGCATCATTTTTCGCATCAGCACGAATGCATCGGCGTCCACATTCGCCGCTACTAGCGGAATAGCTGCCCTCTGACTGTGTACGCCCCTTAACCCATGGGCCACACAGGCGCTGAAGCGCACGCGTGCCCCAATGGATGGAAAAGGATGGTGGGCGCGGCTGGGATTGAACCAGCGACCCCTACGATGTCAACGTAGTGCTCTCCCGCTGAGCTACGCGCCCCACCTGTGCGGGTCTTGCGGAAGCCGGAATGGCCGGAACCGCGAGCCGGGGCGCGTGATACACCGCACCTTACCCGATGGCAAGGCCCGTAACGCGCGTGCGGATGGATTGGTACAGACGCGCTCGCGTCCGGTGCCGTCAGGCGACTTCCTGTTCGAGGATCGCCTCGACGTGATCGACCAGGTCACGCAGGTGGAAGGGCTTGGACAGCACCTTGGCGTCACCCATCTCCTCACGCGCGCTCATCGCCACGGCCGCGAAGCCGGTGATAAACAGGACACGCAGATCGGCATTCACCTTGTTCGCCTGGCGCGACACCTCGATGCCGTCGATTCCCGGCATCACGATGTCCGCAATCAGCAGATCGAAGGGGCGTTCATGGATCGCATTCAGCGCGGCCAAGCCGTCGGGAACTGCTGTCACATCGTGGCCGCTTCGCTCAAGTGCGCGCGCGAGAAACTCGCGCATCGACTGATCGTCTTCGGCAAGAAGGATTCGTGCCATCGTCTCCACAACCCGCAGGTGCCCCGCGTGGGGCGACACCGCTACTGTCTGCGCCACTGATGTGACGTGAACCCGGAACCTAGCCCGATCGCGTTTCGAAAGGGTGAACGACGCTCCCGCGACGGCGCGGCTGAGTCAAGGGTGACAGGGTCGGACGATTTCGCTACATCAGAACGATTATGGATCGCGAAACCGTCATCGATTCCGACGCCGCAATCGAGATACTCGCGCCGGCAGAACAGCGTGTGCCGCTGGTGTTTTCCTCGCCCCACAGCGGGCGATACTACCCGGCCGCGTTCCTCGCTGCGTCGAAGCTCGACGCGCTGGCGATCCGCCGGTCGGAAGACAGTTTCGTCGATGAACTGTTCGGTCATGTCCCGCAGCTTGGCGCGCCGCTGCTCAGAGCACTGTTCCCGCGCGCCTTCGTCGATCCGAACCGCGAACCCTACGAACTTGATCCGGCGATGTTCACCACGCCGCTACCCGCCTTCGTCAACCGGCGCTCGCCGCGTGTCGCCGCAGGCCTGGGCACGATCGCGCGCGTGGTCGCGAACGGGTCGGAAATCTATTCCGGGAAGCTGGACTTCGACGAGGCGAACGAGCGTATCGAGCGCTGCTACCGGCCCTACCATGACGCGCTGGAAGATCTGATCGCACACACCCGCACCATGTTCGGCACCTGCGTCCTGATCGACTGCCATTCGATGCCCTCCATCGGGGGGCCGATGGAAAACGACGCCGGTCGGCATCGCCAGGTCGATTTCATTCTGGGCGATGCCCATGGCCGGTCCTGCGCACGCACGCTGACCCTGCTGGTCGAGGACACGCTGCGTGGCATGGGCTACTCGGTGGTGCGCAACACGCCTTATTCGGGCGGCTTCATCACGCGGAACTACGGGCGGCCCGAACGCGGCGTGCACGCGCTGCAGATCGAGATCAACCGCGCGCTCTATATGGACGAGACCAGTTTCGAACGGACCGAGGGACTGGCCCGCGTGGCTGCCGACATGCGCGATCTCGCCGTGCGGATCGCCGAACTCGAACCCGCCGCGTTGGCGGCCTGAAGCAGGCCGTCTTGTCTCCGCCTGTCGAGAACGCGCCCATCGTCATCCGCAAGGGATGCGAAGACGACATCCCGATCATCCGCGACATCTATGCTGAACACGTGCTCACCGGACTGGCGTCCTTCGAGGAAGCCGTCCCGGACGTGGACGAGATGGAACGGCGGATGCGTGATACTCTCGAAAAGGGCCTGCCTTATCTTGTCGCTGCATTCGACGGCGACCCGGAGGGCACGGTGCGCGGATTCGCCTATGCCAGCCGGTTTCGCACGCGTTCCGCGTACCGGTACACGGTCGAGGATTCGGTCTATGTGGAGAAAGAGTCCATCGGCCGCGGCCTCGGGGCGATCCTTCTGGGCACCCTGATCGAACGCTGCACGGATCTCGGCTACCGGCAGATGATCGCCGTGATCGGCGACAGCGACAACGCGGCCTCCATCGGGCTGCACGCCCATCTGGGCTTTATTCATGTGGGCACGATGGAAGCGGTCGGCTTCAAGTTCGGACGCTGGGTCGATGCGGTGCGCATGCAGCGCGCGCTGGGCGAAGGCTCGAGCACGCTCCCGGGCAAGATCACGCGGTAGCACCGTGTGCGGCCCGCAGCGGCGCGGGAACCCCGACGCCAAGGAAGCAGGCAAGAAAAAAGGGCCGTGGAGACCACGGCCCGAAGTCTAGGGAGGAAACGCCTTAGAACGGCACCGCAGTGCGGTGCCGCGATGCAATACATATATTTCGCAGGTGCACAAAACAAGCGGGAAACTCGTAACACTTTAAAAAGAAGCAAAATTTAAATGCGTTTCAGATTCTTGAAACAAAATTTCAATCAACTTTGTGCGTCGCACAACATATGTGCAGTCAACGGAATGGACTGCACATCTGGCACGCAGTTTGCGAGGTGTCCGGCATGTCGAAACCTGCCGATCAGTCCCGTTTTTCCACGCTGCGCTGCCTGCTGGCAGCCTTCGCGCTGACCTTTGGCCTCGTGGAAACCGCGTCGGCTTCTCCGAACGCGCTGAAAAGCCGCGATATTTGAGCGTATGCGATTGACCGTGCCGAATCGGGGACATCGCTGCCGCGCGATCTGATGACGGCGATTTCGCGGGTGGAATCGGGCCGCTGGGACCCCAAGCGCAAGGAACTTTCTGCCTGGCCATGGACCGTAACGAACGGTGCAGACGGGCAGTATTTTCCGACCAAGGCCAAGGCACTCGCCCATATCCGCAAGCTGCAGGCGCGCGGCATCACCAACATCGATGTCGGCTGCATGCAGATCAACCTGCGCTACCATCCCGACGCCTTCGAGAATCTGGACGCCGCGCTCGACCCGGTGACCAACGCACGCTACGCCGCGTCGCTGCTCGGTCGGCTGTTCAGCGAACACCGGTCCTGGGGCGAGGCGGTCAAGCGCTATCACTCGTCCAATCCGAAGTTCAACCGGCCGTATCACGAGAAGGTGGCGCGCCAGTGGAACATCGCTAAGCGCGAATCCTCCGCCGAAGCCCGCACCACGCTGGCCAGCGCGGTCAACCGGCCGCAGCCGGAGCCGGAGCTGCGCGACGAGGACGATCCGCGCCGCAAGGCGGCGGAAGCCCACCGGAAGGCCGTGATCGCACGGCACCGCGCCGAGCGCGCCCGCATTCTGGCCAAACGCGACGCGCAGTTCGCGGCGTCCGGCATGACCGCCACGCAATAGCGTCCTCTTTTCCGTACCGCCGTGGCGCTTGGCCCGTTCCGGGCCAGCGTGGCAAGCTGCGCAAGATGCGCAGACACCCCATCAGCCCGCCTGCCCCGGAGCGCCTTCCATGACGGATACTGCCGTTACGCACGGCGCGCGCGCGCAGGCCGAACTGGACACGTCGGACGGCTGGCGTCTCCGGCTCACCGGGCGCTGGACGACGGCCCATGTTGCGCAGGCCGACGAGACGCTGAAATCTCTTCCCCTGCCCGATAGCGGTGAGGCCATATTCCTCATGGGCGATGTGGAATCGCTCGATACCGCCGGCGCCTGGCTGATCCACCGGACCGAACGCGCGCTGCAGGAACGCGGCGTCACGGTCCACCTGAACGACACCGCCCCGCGCTTCGCGGGCCTGATCGAGGCCATCCGGCGCAACGACGACGTCCATCCCGAGCACGAGCCGGCGCGGAACGCCTTCGTCGCCATGGTCGAACGGGTCGGCCGCGCGACTTACATGGTGGCGGGAGAGACCCGGGACCTCATCAACTTCCTCGGCCACGCAGTGATCGTGATGGCGCGCTCGGTGGTGCGCCCCGCGCATGTCCGCATGACACCGCTGGTGCATCACATTGAGCAGTCTGGGCTGAACGCGGTGCCCATCGTCGGACTGATCTCCTTCCTGATCGGCATCGTGTTGGCCTTCCAGGGTGCCGAGCAGCTTTCCAAGTTCGGTGCACAGATCTTCACCGTGAACATCGTCGCCCAGGGCGTGCTGCGCGAGATGGGAGTGCTGCTCACGGCCATCATGCTTGCCGGCCGTTCGGGCAGTGCCTTCACCGCCCAGATCGGCACCATGAACGTGCGCGAGGAAATCGACGCCATGCGCACCATCGGGCTGGACCCGATGGAAATCCTCGTGCTGCCGCGGCTTTGGGCGCTGGTCATCAGCCTGCCCCTGCTCACCTTCTTCGCCAATGTGATGGGCCTGCTCGGCGGCGCCATCATGGCGACCATCGTGCTGGACGTGACATTCTTCCAGTTCGCCCGGCAGCTCAGCGATGCCGTGACCCTGTGGACCTTCTGGATCGGCCTCATCAAGGCCCCGGTCTTCGGCTTCATCATCGGACTGGTCGGCTGTTTCGAAGGCATGCGGGTCAGCGGCAGCGCCGAATCCGTCGGGCGCATGACCACACGCGCGGTCGTCGAATCGATCTTCCTCGTGATCGTGCTCGACGCCCTGTTCTCGATCCTGTTCGCGATCCTGGGGATCTAGCCATGACACCCGCTCCCCAGACCGACAACGCGCCGATCCTCGAAATCACAGGCCTGCGCACCCAGTTCGGCACGGCCGTCATCCATGACGAGCTGGATCTTGCGGTCCTGCCCGGGGAGATCATGGGCGTCGTCGGCGGCTCGGGCACAGGCAAGTCGGTCCTGTTACGAACCATCGTCGGGCTGATCAGGCCCGCGGCAGGGCGGATTGAGATGTTCGGCGAGGACATAACGTCGTGCAGCGATGCCGCGCGCAACCATGTGCTTTCGCGTATCGGCGTGCTGTTCCAGGACGGTGCGCTGTTCAGCTCGATGACAGTCGCCCAGAACATCACCGTGCCGCTGGCCGAGCACACCGACCTCTCGCCCGCGCTGCGCGAGGAGATCGCCGAACTGAAGATCAACCTCGTCGGCCTGCCCCATGACGCGGCCAACAAGTATCCGTCCGAGCTGTCCGGCGGCATGCGCAAGCGCGCCGGGCTCGCCCGGGCCCTGGCGCTCGACCCGGAGATCCTGTTCCTCGACGAACCCACCGCCGGGCTCGACCCCATCGGCGCAGCGCGCTTCGACCAGCTCGTGCTGGACCTGCGCAATGCGCTGGGCCTGACTGTCGTGATGGTGACGCACGACCTGGACAGCCTGCACGCGATCTGCGACCGGATCGCGGTGCTTCTCGACAAACGCATCAGGGTCGGCACAATGCAGGAACTGATGGCGGACGATCATCCGTGGTTGCGCGACTACTTTCACGGCCCCCGGGCCCGCGCCGCGCTTTCGCCCGCATCCGCAACGGAGACCGCTTGAACAATGGAAACCCGCGCGAACTACCTTCTGGTCGGCAGCTTCGTGATCCTGATCGTCGCGGGCGCAATCACGTTCGTTCTCTGGTTCGCCAAGTTCCAGTTCGACCAGCAGTTCACCCGCTACGACATCGAGTTCCAGGGCTCGGTCAGCGGCATGAAGGTCGGCAGCAGCGTGGAACTCAACGGCATCCCCGTCGGTGAGGTGATCGATATCGCCATCGATCCGGATAACGTGGAGAAGGTGCTGGTGACCGTCGAGGTTCCGTCGGCGACGCCCATCCGCGAGAACACCGTGGCGAACATGCAGCTCAAGGGCATCACGGGCGGCATGACGATCCAGTTGTCGGGTGGCACCCAGGATTCACCGCCGCTGATCCCCCCGCCCGGGCGCGAGCGCGCCGTCATCGCCTCGCGCGCATCGGCGCTGGAACAGTTCCTCGAAGGCGCGCCGGAGCTGATGGAAAGCCTGCAGACGCTGGTCGCCCGCGCGGCGCTGTTGCTCGGGCCTGAAAATCAGGATGCGTTCTCACAGACGCTCGCCAATATCTCGGCCATCTCGGGGGCCCTCGCCGAACGCCGCGATGACATCCAGACACTCGTCTCCGACGCCTCGCAGACCATGAACAATCTGCGCGAAGCCAGCGCCGCCATGACGCAGCTTGCGATGCGCGCCGAGACGACCATCGATTCCTTCGGATCCACCGCGAAAGCCGTCTCCGGCACCGTGGAGGAGAACCGCGCCAACGTAACCGCCCTGCTCAAGGACCTGCGCACGACCGCGCAGTCGATGGAGTCCATGTCAAAAGAGATGCAGGCGCTCGTCGCGGAAAACCGGCCGCCGCTGCGCGACTTCACCGGTGACGGCCTGTATGAACTGACCAATTTCATGGTCGAGGCGCGCGCGCTTATGGACAGCCTGAAGCGCGTGTCCACACAAGTGGAGCGCGACCCGGCCCGCTTCCTGTTCGGCAACCAGCAGCAGGGTTATGAAACGCAAAAGTGAATCCGTGAATCTTCCCGCACCCCGTCGCCGAGATGTTCTGCGCGGCGCCGGCGCGCTGTCGGCAACCGCCCTGCTGGCCGCCTGCGGCCTCGACCTTCCGGGCCAGGGGCCGCCGCCGCGGCTGTTTCGCCTGTCGCCCAAGAGCACCTTCGCGCAGGAACTTCCACGCGTGGACTGGCAGCTCGTCATCGAGGAGCCGCTCGCGCCCACGGGCCTCAACACCACGCGCATCCCGCTGCACCGCCGCGCGGTCGAGCTCGAGTACTATGCGCGCGCCAACTGGACGGACCGTGCACCAGCCATGGTGCACACGCTGGTGGTTGAATCCTTCGAAAACTCGGCGAAGATCGTCGCCGTCGGCCGGGAATCCCTGGGCCTGCGCGCGGATTTCGTGCTGAAGCTGGAACTGCGTGAGTTCCAGGCGGAATACAACGACGCCGGACAGCCCTCCGCCCATGTGCGGATCAACGCCAAGCTCGTGAAGATGCCCCAGCGCGCAATCGTCGGCTCCGAGCGCTTCGAGGCCAGCGTTCCGGCGTCGTCCGACACGATGGACGCCATCATCGAAGCATTCGACGACGCTCTGGGCGCGGCGTTGAAACGGCTTGTGGGATGGACCCTGCAGACCGGTCAGGCCAACAGGAACTGACGTACGGCGGTGTTAACCGGCGCTGTTCAACGCGTTCTGGACGAAGCGCACCAGCACGCGCAGCGGGAGCGGCTTATCGACGACAGCGAAGACGTCGAGGCCTTCCTCGGTCGCCCGCTTCACCTGATCCGCATAGCCCGACATCAGGATGATCTTCGGCTTGTAGTCGAGATTGGCCGCAAGCTGGGCCGCCTTGATTCCGTCGAGACCCGGCATGCGGACATCCATGATGACCACAGCCGGCTTTTCGCGCCGCATCGTGTTGACCGCCGCAAAGCCGTTGTCTTCCTGCTTCACAGAAATTCCAAACCGGGACAGGAACGACCCGATCTGATCGGCCTGCTCGCGGTCATCATCCACGATCATGACCAGCGGCTGCTGGCCTGAGGAATTCGACGGCGATCTGGCGGCGAAGCCGGACATGGAGACAAGTCCCATTCAAGTACATCAAGGCATGCTATCGTACCGTCGCCTTGCGGATTCAAAAACCCGAAAAATCGTGAATCTCACGCAACTTTAGGCGAATGGCGCCCACACGTTCCGAGGCTATCGTGGGTAAGCGCTCAGAATCTGTGAAATTTGCCGCAAATCCAATGGCTTCTGCAGAACTGCACTCACGCCGGCATTGGCCCAGACCCGGTCCTCGCTGTCGAGTTCAGTGTATCCGGTCATGACAATGATCGATATTCCAGGCCGTTCGACGCGCACCCGCGCGAGGAAATCTGCACCATCCATTCCCGGCATCTGTAGGTCGGTCATCACAACGTCGAAGTCTTGCGACAGCACGGCCTTGAACGCCTCCGCGCCGTTGGCCGCCGTCGCGGTGACATGTCCGCGCGAGGTCAGGAACTTCGCCAGGGTCACCGTGGCGTCCCGCTCATCATCGACTATGAGGACCCGCAAGGGAGATTGCATGGCCATTCCGTTACTCTCCAGCCCGCCGCGACGCCAATGCCGCCCTACCGGCCTCCAGCGTGTCGGCACGGTCCGATGCATCGGCGAGCGGCAGGCGAATTTCAAATATCGCGCCCTTCGCGCCGTTGGTGACGGAGATCCCTCCCCCCATCGACGACACGATGCTGTAGCCGATCGCCAAGCCCAGACCGGTACCCTTTTCGGCCTTCTTCGTGGTGAAGAAGGGTTCGAAGACGTGGTCGATGACGTCGAACGGAATGCCGCCGCCATTGTCGGACACGGTAATCACAATCTCTCCCGCGCGGATCCGGGCGGAATCGGACTCCGATTCCGAAACAAAGGCCGCCACCTCGATCAGAGCGGGGGCAGCGCGCTGGTCCTTGAGCACGTCGCGCGCATTGGCCAGCAGGTTCAGCACCACCTGCTCCAGGCGGATCGGCTGGCCACGCACCTGCACGGCGCGTTTCGGCAGGGCCGCTTTGATCTCGACCCCGTCGAGCAGGTACTGGTCGCGGACCATGGAGACCGCGGCATCGACGCTCGCGAGCGGATTGAAGCGGCTGTCGCTGGCATCGTCCTGCCGGCTGAAGACGCGCAGGTGGTTGATGATGCTCGCCATCCGCTCGGTCTGGTTCGAGATCCGTTCGAACTCCTCGCGATGACTGTCGAAATCGGCCTGGCCTTCCTCCATGAGGATCAGGCTGGAATCGGCCGCCATCCGGATGATGTTGAGCGGCTGGTTGAGCTCGTGCGCCATGCTCGCCGCCATCTCGCCCAGAAGCGCCAGCTTGGACGTTTGTACGAGTTGCGCCTGGGCCAGCTTGCGTTCGGTGATGTCGCGCCAGATGACAAGGACCGAGGGTTCTCCCTGATACAAAAACTCCGATCCGTGCGCTTCCGCATCGAAACTGCGGCCGTCACTTCTCAGCGCGCTAAATTCCTCGAAGCTCACGGGATCATCGAGGCCGGCATTCGGCCGGGAGCGGAGCGGCGCGCCGCGTCGTGATCCCTGGAATGGACGAAATCGAGCACGCGCCGCCCGACCAGATCATCGGCCGAGGAGACCCCCAGCAGACTTGCGCCGGCAGCGTTCACGAACACAAACCGGCCGCGCCGGTGGACGGCGATCATGTCCGGTGAGGCCTCCGTCAGCCGCCGGTAACGGTCCTCACTCTCCGCCAGTGCGCCCAGCGCGCGGCGTTCCGCCGTGATGTCGGTAAACACGCAGACCCAGCCACCCTCGGCCATCGGGTCCGCACGCAGCTGCAGCACCTGACGGCCGATACGTGCCACCTCGAACTGGAATGGCAGGCGCTCGGCCAGGTTCTCATCCAGACCGCGCCGCGTGTCCGGGTCGTGCGCGGCCGGACGCAGACTGTCCGTATCGGCCCCGATCACGCGCAGGATTTCCGGCAACGAAAGCCCTGCTATGTCCCGGCGCCCTTCCATTACCGCGAGCCGGTCCAGGCGCGAGTTACACAGGACCGCCTGACCTTCCGCATTCAGCACCACCAGCCCCTCGCCCATGCCTTCCAGAGTGGCCTGGAGGAAGGTGGACTTTTCAGCCAGCTCCTCCTGGCTGCGGCGAATCTCGGAGATATCGGTCATCACACACACGGTGCCGCCATCAGCCGTGCGCCGCCCGAACAACTGAATGAACCTCCCGTCGGACAGCGCCATCTCGCGGCGCTGATCGGGCGCGGCGAACCACCGGGCCTGTTCATCGAGCCATTCGCGCTCGCGGCCTTCGGCATCCCGGATGGAATTGCTTTCCGCGCACCCCTTCATAAGGTCGTCAAATCGCGCGCCCGACACGATCAGCGGATCCGCACCCGGCAGGTATTGCGGTGCGTGCGAATTCCACAGGGTGAGGCGTCCCTCCTCATCGAACAGGACGAACCCCGCCGGGATCGACTCGATCGCCTCGAACAACTGCGACTGCGCCAGCCGTGCCCGGTTCTCGGCCCGGACCATCGCCGTGATGTCCGTGCCAGTCCCGCGATATCCGAAGAACGTTCCGTCGGCACCGAATATGGGCAGGCCGTTGATCAGGAAGTGGAAGGCTTCGTCATCGTCGCGCGTGCGCAGAATTCTGATGTTGCGAAACGGCTGACGCTGACTGAGCGCCAAAAGCAGGCGCTCCCACTCGTCGCGATTCTCGCTCGGTTCGAAATCCACAAGCCGCCGCCCGAGATACTCGTCCGGATCTCGGCCTGAGACCTCTGAATACCGCCCGCTGAGATGGACAAACCGACCCTCCGAATCCAGCTCCCACGTCCAGTCCGACGCCGCGCTGGTGAAATCCCGGAAACGCTGCTCGCTCTCTGAAATCTCGGCCTCATGCTGCTTGAGGTCGGTGATATCGGCAAAGGTCGCAACCGTTCCGCCATCGGCGGTCGTGGCGCGGTTCAGCATTAGCCACCGACCGCCGGTCAGTTCGATCTCCAGCGGCAACTCGCCTGACCGGCAACGGCGCAGGACCTGGCTGGTCCAGTCACGGGGGCGGCCGACCGAGGCACGCACACGGCCACTGTCCACCAGCCGGGATATAAAGGTCTCGAAAGACGGATCCTCGAGATGAACGCCCAGGATTTCAGGAATGAGCACCTCAAGCTTGTTGTTCGACTCCACCAGCCTGTCGCCGGCATCGAACAGGACGAAGGCCTCAGACATGCTGTCGAGCGCGCCCTCCAGGCGCGCCTGGGCTGCAGTGAGTTCGCCGGCAAGTTGCCTGTTCTGGATGCCCAGGCGGAAGCTGTCGGCGAAGCTGCGGTGGCCGGCGCGGCCCAGGAAGATCAGTGCCACACAGAAAATGATCCCGGCGAGCCCGAGGATCATGTGCGGCGGTGATTCCCAGATCACCAGCATCACGGCAAGCGGCACGATCAGCGGCACCACATAGGCGACAAGCGCCGGGAAGTAGGGGGCGAAACTTGCCGTACCGCCCGCGCCCATGCCCAGGATGAAGATCACCATGATGGCCTGGATCAGGAACCCGTCCTGCGGGAACATCACCACCGAACCGACGCCCCATACCGCGCCGGCAAGCATGTAGGCGCCGATCCAGATCAGATGCCAGCGACGTTCGCTTCCGCCGCCGTCCGCCAGGGCGGCATCGAACCGTCGATACAGGTAAATGCGCAGCGCGGAACTCAGCCAGACAAAACCGGCCCATCCCACCAGCAGCGCATCGGAGACCTCGCCCCAAAGCATGCCCGCGAGAATCAATGCGTTGACCGGTGGCACGAAGTTGCTGACCCGGCCCTGCCGGTTCAGGGCCACCAACTGCGCACGCGCGAGTTCGTCGGGATAGCTGGGCCCCGGTCTGGTCTCCTACGTTCTCGTCACCGCATCGGACATTCGCGCTTTCCGGCGAAAAAAGCTGCGCACGATTTGTGCACTCTATCGCCAAGCCATTGAATCATAAGGGCAGGAACAAGTCAGCCCCACAACGCACGCTCCGGCGCGGAAAGTCGGCTGCCATCGGCCCGCAGGGGCGGCTCACGGTCCTGCGACAGGAGGAGCGGGCCGTCCAGATCGACGAACCGCGCGCCCTGCGCCACGAGGAATGCCGGTGCCATCGCCAGGCTCGTACCGACCATGCACCCCACCATGACATCGAACCCAGCAGCCCGCGCAGCCTTGGCCGCGGCCAGGGCCTCGGTCAGCCCGCCCGTCTTGTCGAGCTTGATGTTCACCACATCATAACGCCCGACCAGTCCCTCAAGGCTGGCCGCATCATGGAAGGATTCGTCCGCGCAGACCGGGATCGGCCGTTCGAGCGAAGCCAGGGCGTCGTCGCGCCCGGCCGGAAACGGTTGCTCGACCAGCCGCACCCCCAGATCCAGAAACGCAGGCACACAGGCCTCATAGGCCGCCACATCCCAGGCTTCGTTGGCATCGACGATCAGGTCCGGACCCGGCGCGGCATCCCGGACCGCGCGCACCCGGGCCAGATCGTTGTCGCCGGTAAGCTTCAGCTTCAGGACGGGGCGGTGCGCATTTTCCGCCGCCGCGCGCGCCATGGCGTCCGGTGTATCGACGCTCAGGGTGAATGCGGTGTCGAGCGGTTGCGGCGGCGTCAGTCCGGCGATCCGCCAGACGGGTTCTCCCGACCGCTTGGCCTCATAGTCCCACAAGGCGCAGTCGATGGCGTTGCGCGCAGCGCCCGCCGGCATCCGGCTGGCAAGGGCATGGCGGTCGAGGCCCGCGGCGATATCCGGCGCGCGGTCAAGGATGGCCGCATGTACGGATTCCGGTGTTTCGCCATAGCGCGCATTCGGGCCGCATTCTCCGCGTCCGGACACATCGCCATCGGAGACAGTGGCGGTGACCACAACCGTCTCGGTCTTGCTGCCGCGAGAGATCGTGAAATGGTTACGCAGCGCGAAGGTTTCGATGCACGCGGAAAGTTCGGGCATCCGCTAGATAGCCTCGAGCTTATCCGCGATCGGACCGACACCGTCGCGGACCGGGTCCACCGCCGGCAGGCCGAAACGGTCGGACAACTGGCCCAGCAGCGCCTCGCGCGCGCCGTCGCCGTCCATGTTCGAGGTGTTGACGGCAATCCCCACACAGCGCGCATCCGGATTGGTCAGCCGCGCCGCCGCGAGATGTCCGTCGATGCACTCGCCGATATCCGGCAGGGCCTGGTGCGGAAGCCCGCGCATGTGCGTGCGCGTAGGCTCATGGCACAGGATCAGCGCGTCGGGCTGCGCGCCGTGCACCAGCCCCATGGTCACACCCGCATAGGAGGGGTGGAACAGCGAGCCTTGCCCCTCAACCAGGTCCCAGTGGCCCGGATCGTTTTCCGGGGCCAGCCATTCGGTCGCGCCGGAAATGAAATCGGACACCACCGCATCCACGGATACGCCGCTTCCGGCGATGAAGATTCCAGTCTGGCCGGTCGCACGGAAATCGCAATCGACGCCGCGTCCGGCCAGCTCCCGCTCCATCGCCAGGGCGGCATACATCTTGCCGACCGAGCAGTCGGTACCCACGGCCAGCAGGCGCTTGCCCGCACGGCGCGCACCAGTACCCACGTCGAAGGTCCGGTCGGGGTGGCGCACATCGAAGATCGCGCGGCCATTGGCTTTGGCGGCATCGACCGCCGCGGGAATGGCTGCGATGCGTGCGTGCAGACCGGAGGCCACGTCCATGCCGCTTTCCAGTGCCCCGACGATGGTCTCGATCCAGCTCTCCCCGATCACCCCGCCCCGGTTGGCCACACCGATCACCAGCGTGCGCACCCCTGCCTCGGCGGCTTCCGCCACGGTCATGTCCGGAAGGCCCAGGTCGGCGTTGCAGCCATCGAGACGAAGCTGGCCAAGGCACCAGTCGCGCCGCCAGTGCACGATACCGCTCGCGGTCTTGGCGGCAAGCTGGTCCGCGGCATCGCCCAAAAACATCAGGTATGGCTGTTCGATCTGCATCTTTTGGTCCTCTTGCCGGCGCGGTTGCTGCTGCGACCGGCTGCCCGCTATTGTCGAGCCTCATCAGCGCAGAGGTCTCGCTTCATGTTTACCACACGGCCCGAAATCCGTGGCACCCACGGCATGGTCACGTCCACGCATTATTTGGCCACCATGGCGGGCTGGAGGATGCTCGAACTGGGCGGCAATGCCTTCGACGCCGCCGTGGCGACCGGCCTGGCACTACAGGTGGTACACCCCTACCAGAACGGGCCGGGCGGCGACCTGCCCATCGTCTTCTACGATGCCAGGTCACGGAAGACGCAAGTGATCTGCGGACAGGGCGTTTCCCCGCAAGCCGCAACCATCGAAGCCTTCCGCGACCTCGGCCTCGATCTGGTGCCCGGCACCGGCCTGCTGGCGCCCTGCGTGCCCGGCGCGTTCGGCGCCTGGATGCTGCTGCTGCGCGACTACGGGCGCCTGCCCCTGCGCGAGGTCATCTCACCCGCCATCGCCTATGCCCGTGACGGATATGCGGTGGTGCCAATGATGCGCACCATCATCGAGGGCGTGGCCGAACTGTTCCGCACCGCCTGGCCGACCTCTGCCGAAACCTGGCTGCCGGGTGGAAATGTGCCCAACGTCGGTGACATGCACCGCACACCGGCTGTGGCCGCGACCTATCAGCGCCTGCTGGACGAGGCCGAAGCAGCGGGCGGCGACCGCGAGGACACTATCGAGGCGGCCCGCAAGGTCTTCTACGAAGGCTTCGTCGCCGAGGAGATCGACCGCTTCTGCCGCGAGACCGCCTGGCTGGATGCATCAGGCGAGGTCCATGGTGGCCTCCTGACCGGCGACGACATGACCAACTGGCGCGCGACGGTCGAGGACGCCGCGACATACGACTATTCGGGCTACACCCTGTGCAAGCCCGGTGTGTGGAGCCAGGGACCGGTCTTCCTTCAGCAACTGGCGTTGCTCCAGGGCTTCGACATCGCAGGCATGGACCCGCTGGGCCCGGACTTCATCCACACCCAGGTCGAGTGCGCCAAGCTGGCGCTGGCCGACCGGGAAGCCTGGTACGGTGACCCGGTCGTCAACGACGTGCCGCTGAAGACGCTCCTGTCCGACGACTACAACACCGCGCGCCGCGCGCTGGTCGGCGAAACGGCATCCACGGAGTTCCTGCCCGGCACGCCCGACGGCCGCAACCCGGCGCTGGCCGAGTTCGCGATCCTCGATCCCGACGCGCAGGAAAGGACGGCCCCGGGTGCGGGCGAACCCAATGCAGCAAGCGCGGGGGTGGGTGAGCCCAACGCGGCCGCGAACTCCGACGGCGACACCGTGCACTGCGACGCCGCCGACAGCGAAGGCAACATGGTCGCCTGCATGCCGTCGGGCGGCTGGCTGCAATCCTCGCCGACCATTCCCGCACTCGGTTTCTGTCTCGGCACCCGCGCCCAGATGTTCTGGCTGCAGGAAGGTTTCCCGACGACGCTGCGCCCGGGTATCCGCCCGCGCACCACGCTCAGCCCGACCATGGCGTTGCGCGGCGGCAAGCCGGCGCTGGCCTTCGGCACGCCGGGCGGCGATGCCCAGGACCAGTGGGGCCTGACCATGTTCCTGCGCCACATCCATCATGGCTACAACCTGCAGGAAGCGATCGACGCGCCGAATTTCCACACCGACCATTTGCCGTCGAGCTTCTATCCGCGCACCTTCCAGCCAGCAGTCGTGAAGGCGGAAAGCCGCCTGCCGGCCGCCACCATCGAGGAACTGAAGCGGCGCGGACACCGCATGCAGGTCGTCGGCGACTGGGCGCTCGGCCGCATGGTCGCGGTCGGGCGCGAGGAGACGGCGAATGGCACCTTCCTGAAAGCCGCCGCCCATCCCCGATTCCAGGAAGCCTACGCGGTCGGCCGCTAGGCTCAGCCCATGCCACCGGACACCGCACCCACCGGCAAACTCGCCGAGCGGCTGCGGCGCGGGCCCTACGGGCGCATCTGGGCGCTGTCCTGGCCGTCCATCCTGTCGAACCTGACCGTGCCGATGCTGGGTGCGGTGGACACGGCGGTGATGGGGCACCTGCCCGACCCGGCCTATGTCGGCGGCGTCGCCGTCGGCGCGATGATCTTTTCCTTCCTGTACTGGGGCTTCGGCTTCCTTCGCATGGGCACGATGGGCTTCGTGGCCCAGGCGCGTGGGCGCAAGGACGGTAACGAAATCCGCGCCGCACTGGCGCGCGCGCTGCTGCTCGGGCTGGCCGCGGCCTGCCTGCTGATACTCGCGCAGGTCCCGTTGCGCGCGCTGGCACTGTCCATCGTCGAAGCCGCCCCGACCGTGGAGATCTTCGCCGGCGGATATTTCGACACACGTATCTGGGGCGCGCCCGCCACACTGGCGAACTACGCGGTCCTGGGCTGGCTTCTGGCGATGCAGTACGCGCGCGCCACTCTGGCCATCCAGATCATCATCAACGGGCTTAACGCCGCGCTCGACCTGTGGTTCGTCATCGAACTGGGCTGGGGCGTCGAGGGCGTGGCGCTGGCCACGGTGATCGCCCAGTACACAGGCGCGGCGCTGGGCCTTGCAATCATTGCGTCCCGGCTGCGCGGAACGGCAGGCGGCTGGTCATGGCAGGGGATCATGGATGTCCGGGAGCTGACGGCGCTGTTCCGGGTCAGCCGGGATATCTTTCTGCGCACACTGGCCATGATCTTCGCCTGGTCCCTGCTCACCTGGACCGGTGCGAAACTGGGCACCACGGTGCTGGCTGCGAACGCGATCCTGATGAACTTCCAGTCCTTCCTGGCCCACGGCCTGGACGGCTTCGCGCACGCGACCTCGGCACTGGTTGGCGAAGCGGTCGGGGCCCGAAACCGCCGGGCGCTGCGCGATACAGTTGTCGCGGCGACCTTCATGGCCGCCTGCGTGGCGCTCGGCTACGCGTTCGTCTATGGCGTGTTCGGCCGGTCGCTGATCGCGGTCTTCACGGATATCCCCGAATTGCGGGCCTTCGCGCGCGACTATGTGGTCTGGATGGCATTGTCGCCGGTGCTTTCCATATGGGCCTACCAGCTCGACGGCATCTTCATCGGCGCGACACGGGCAACGGAAATGCGCAACGCCATGCTCGTCTCCGTCGCTGTCTATGCCGCATCGATGTTCACCCTGCCCGGAATTCTGGGCAATCACGGCCTGTGGGCCTCC
>Ga0181589_10001579_pt1 | contig 17755 bp, 6 predicted proteins | sample 071ome_25_FD_132444 | JGI IMG/M metagenome (GOLD analysis project Ga0181589, IMG submission 132444) | Coastal salt marsh microbial communities from the Groves Creek Marsh, Skidaway Island, Georgia - 071410BT metaG (megahit assembly) | ecosystem: Environmental > Aquatic > Marine > Intertidal zone...
GGCTTGCGGCGCTTCGCCCGCGCCCACGAGCCAGTAGTTGATGGAACCGTCGAACGCGCCGGAGGTGAACATGGCCTCGTGCGTCGGGTGCCAGATGACTTCCGTGACGTCTTTGCCGTGACCACGATACGTCCCTATTTCCTTTAACATTCGCAAATCCCAAACCTTCAATGTTTGATCCCTTGAGCCCGTGACAAGCCAGTTTCCATTCTTGTTCCACTTTGAGCACGTGATCGCGTTCTTGTGCCCGTGCAACGTCGTCGCACAGTGTCCGCTCTTTGGATCCCACATCTTGACCGCGCCGTCTTTACCCCCGGAAGCCACAAGTCCGAGGTACGGGTGCCACTCCGCCGTCTTCACGTCCCCCGTGTGTCCGCTGAGCGTGTGCTCTGTCTCAGCGCGCGCAAAGTCCACGATCCTCACCGTCGCGTCGTCGCTTCCCGTCGCGAATTTCAAATCCGATCGCGCGAACGAGATGGACGTCACCGGTTCCTTGTGTACCTGAAACGAACGTAAATTGTTAAACGTCGTCTGAAAGTACTTGACGTTTCCTTCGTCATCCCCGGTGAGGAGCCAATTATCGTTGTTACTGAACTCGGCACATCTGATCGGTCCGTTGTGAGCCTGCAAAATTGTCTCAAAGTTGAACGACATCCCGTTCCAAAGCGTAAACTCGCCGTTTTGCGAGCACGTGAGCAGACGTCTCCCATCCGGCATGAACATCACCTTGTTCACGCTCGTTCTGATCTTGTTACTGCTCACGTGCACGAATTTGGTGGCGAACGACGTCGCCGGGAGGTGCGGGTACGCCACCGGCGGCATGAAATCCAACAGCGCGCCGGGCAACGGGCGCGGATGGGGGGAATTCCATGGATCCTTCGCGTACACGCGTTCCTCGACGTATCGCACCGTCGTCGCCGTGTAATCCACCGTGCGACGCTGCACAGCTTTACGGTCGGTACCGCCACCGTCGGCGTCCACGTACACGTACGTGCTCATGACGGGAAGCGACGTCGAGTGCCGCGCGATCCGTCAATCCGTGCGCCTCTGGTTTGGGTTTACGCGGGCGACGTCAAGACGAGGGAACGCGAGAGAACGCGAGGAAACGTGCGCGCGACGCGTCTGCGAGACGATCGGATGAGCGAGAGGATCGTGACGTGACGTGTCGTTACGTGAATATGACGTGATATGAATAACGTGCTTCTAGGTTTGAATGGCTAGGTGCGTCGCGCTGACTGAATGAAGAGCTCACCGAGAGACGGCGACTTCTTCTTGGACGTACGACTTGGTGACGTACTCGACGATTCGGTTCAAAGCGATGACGTAAGCACGGGCGGAGGAGACCACGATGTCGGTATCCGCACCGGTCGCGGTGAACGAGCGGACGGCGGTTTCACCGGTTTGCAAGTTGGTCTTGAAGACGTCCGAGCCGAGCTTTTGTTCGGCACCCTCTCTCGGTTTGATGCTGATGGTGGTCTCAGCCAAGGAGTTGATGCCCTTGGTAACCGCCGTGACTCTGTACTCGGTCAAGACCACGTCCAAGCCGACCACCGCATCGATAGCCTTGAAGGCGGCGTCGACCGGGCCCGTGCCGACGACGGCGGAAACGTGCGTCGTGCCGTCGGCGGCTTGCATTCTCACGGTGGCCGTCGGCAAACCGGTGGTGCCGCACACGACTTGAACAGTCTCCAAAGACCACGCCGGATCTTGCACGGACTCACCATCGCGAACGATCGCCAAAAGTTCGTCATCGTTCACGCCACCGAGCTTGGTCTCAGCAACCAATTTGAAGCGGTTGAACACTTCGTCGAGCTGCGCGCCCTCCAACGGAATGCCGAGTTGCTTCAACTTGGACGACAGCGCGTGACGACCAGAGTGTTTACCCATGACCACACCGCAATCATCCTCACCGCGGAAGTAACCAATCTGTTCCGGAGCGATGATCTCATAGGTGAGCTTGTTCTTCAACATGCCGTCTTGGTGAATGCCGGATTCGTGCGCGAAGGCGTTGGCGCCGACGATAGCCTTGTGCGGCTGGATCGCCATGCCGCTGTACGTCTTCACCATTTGAGAGATGGGATAAATGTACACCGGGTTGATGCCCGTGTACGCACCCATCAATCGCGACTGTCCACGCATGTAAATAGACATGGCGACTTCTTCCAAAGATGCGTTACCCGCACGCTCGCCGATGCCGTTAATGGTACACTCCACTTGACGCGCGCCGTTGGCGACGCCCGCTAAAGAGTTCGCCGTCGATAATCCTAAATCATTTTGACAGTGCGTCGAAATAACCGCACCCTCGATACCCTTCACGTTCGCCTTGATGCCGGCGATGAGCTGGCCGAACTCCTCCGGCAAGCAAATCCCGACCGTATCTGGAATGTTTAACGTCGTCGCGCCCGCCTCCACCACGGCGCTCAAAATGCGATACAAAAATTCAGGATCGGATCTTCCCGCATCTTCCGGAGAAAACTCGACGTCTTCGCATCCAAGCGAGCGCGCATACTTGACGGCGTTCACCGCGATTTCCACAACCTCATCCGGGGTTTTTCGCAGCTTGCTCTCCATGTGGATGGGACTCGTCGCGATGAACGTGTGAATGCGCGGTCGAAGCGCGTGACGCACGCCCTCCCACGCCGCATCGATATCCTTCTTATTCGCTCTCGACAAACCACAAATCACCGGCACGTATCCGTCTTCGTACACCTCGTTTCCCACCTTTTTCGCGATGCCTCTCACCGCCTCCAAGTCGTCCGGGCTTGCGATCGGAAATCCAGCCTCGATGATGTCCACACCGAGCTTCGCCAACGACGTGGCGATATCGAGCTTCTCTTTACTCGTCAACGTCGCCCCCGGAGACTGCTCCCCGTCCCGTAACGTCGTATCGAACACGCGCACGTAATTCGGGTCCGAGATAACCCCCGGCGTGTACGCCGGTCTCGGCGCACGCACCACCGCTTTCGGTTCACCCTCACCCGCGCGCGCGCGCACACATCGCGCGCGACGCTCGGTTCCATCGTTCACGCGCGCGTCCACGCCCGCCCCGCGTCGCGCCGAGACGAGCGTCGCGCCGCGATCGCGACGCCCAGCGCGCGCCACCCTCGCCGTCGTCGTCGTCGTCGTCGTCGTCGCCGTCCTCGCCGTCGTCGTCGCGGGCTTACGTCCAGAGACGATGGCGGAGACACCGCCGGGCATCGTCGCCGCGCGCATCGTCCGCGATCGGTCGTCGACGTGTGCGGCGCGCGGGCGCGTCGACGCGCGCGAGGGCGCCGCCGATCGCGTGCTCGCCTGTGGGTAACGCTGTCGAATCGTGATTCGCCATTGAGTCACGATTCGTCCTCGGGTCCCTCGCGATGATTCCGTTGTGACACTCGTCGGCCTCGACGTCGCGACGGCAGACGACGGGCGACGACGCGTCGAGTCTCGACGACCTCGAGCGAGCATGCGCGAGGACTCGGTGTTGAACGCGGTGGCGTTTCTCACGCACGAGAGCGTGAAGAACTCGAGCGACGCGAGCGCGAAGCGTGGATTTTTAGAGGGGAAGGGATTGACGCGCGATGAGATCGACGAGGCGTTTCGACGCGCGGGGGACGGTGGTGGCGCCGCGGAGGCGCGGAACGCGCGCGAGGGAGAGACGGTGACGTCATCGTCGTCGTCGGGTGTGGGGGCGTTCGGGGGGGTGGCGCGGTTGGCGGCGACGGTGGGGGCGGCGTATTTGGCGTATCCGAGCGCGCGGCGGTGGTTGGAACGCGCGGCGAGACGGGCGAGAGAGACGAGGGACGCGACGGCGATGAAGGATGCGGATGCGATCGTCGTGACGCCGTCGACGCCGGAGGTGCAGACGCCGGTGATGCCGACGCCGGGGACGACGCCGATGGTGACGGGTATATCGCCGGAGATGGCGACGAAGATTGAACGCGCGGTGGAACGTGCGGCGGAGGCGGAGTCGCGGACGGAAGCGTTGCGGGAAGAGATCAAGAGTGAGGTGACGACGACGTTGAGAGAGAGCATGAGCGATATGAGAAAGCTGCTGGAGACGCAGTTGCGGGAGGAGTTGGCGGAGATGAAACGCGCGCTGGCTCGCGAGCGGTCGACGCCTTCGCAGACGTCTTCGGTGATTCAGAGGGAGTGGCCGTTGAGGGCGAGTCCGCCGGGAAGCGAATCTGGGGAGATTTCGGAGAGTCTCGCGTTCACGCCCAACCAGAACGCCGCTCGGAGCGAGGGCGAGTTCACGCTGAACAACGCGGCGAATCAAAACGTGAGCAGTTCGGGCGAGGTGAATTTCTTTTCTGCTCGACAAACGCAGACTCGACCGAGCAGACCATTCGCCGACGCGGAACCGAACGATTTGACAGATCCCCCACACCCTGGAAAGTTCATGGATATTCTTCAGATGATCGAGTCCGGGACGACGCCGCCAGGCATCAAGGACATCGACGATGCTCCACCCAATCCGAACGTCGCCATTCCGCGCTCGAGCTCCTCTCGGCCGGGGAAGCCGTATCCAAAGGCGCCTCAAACAGCCGATGAGGATGAGGTCCCGATCAAGCGTATCAATCTTGACGACGCCGCGGAGTCCCCGTGGAAACCTCCGCCCGCGCCAGAACTATCCAGAGTCATGTCGTCGCAGACGTCACAAACGGTTTCCTCCACCACCACCGGTGGTCCGATGTCGCCGCGTTCTCCCAGGCGAAGCGTGGACGATAGGGATGATAAAACAGAAGCAGCGTCGATCGACGCCAAGTTGCAAATTTAGATAGGCACGTTGTGTTTGAAGCACTTTGTTATGTTACAGTACAAAATATTATTCTCTGGTATTCACTCTGGTAGGTCACTACCACCACGGGCACCAGCCCACGTAACTCACACTAAGATTTTCTGCGCTCATCGCCTCGGCAATCAGACGTTCGACTTGCACTTCAATGGTATCGGGCATCATGGAGTCCGGGTGATGGTGCTCACCGTCTCTCCCTGTCAACTTGGCGCTCATGCGTTGCATGACGCTCACGGCTCTTTCGTTTAATGCATCGTTCTGGCCATATTCGGTTCCGTAAGCTTCCATGGCGTTGATGAGCTCAGTTCTTCGCAAAAGCAAAGACGTCGGCACGACGGTGTCGTGAAGGCTCGAACCCATCGCGGCCATCGCGTGCGTAGCTTCTACACCTATAACGGATGAACTCGACGGAACAGGTCCACTCGGTGTTTCGATGACCCCGACGCTCGGAGGTCGCGATTGGCGCTGTGCCTTTCCGAGCTGCGGCGGCGTATCGCGATCGGTGCCGGCGCTCGGCGCTCGACTCCCGTCGGGCGTCGGCGTGTCTACCGACTGCGGTTCCATGGAAGAGTTCGTCATGGAGTCATCCTCGGCAGCCGGCACGTTGTGCGTCAACAAACGCCAGTTGATGAGAGGATCGTGGACGAACGCCTCGAGCATCGCCATGACGGAATCTTTGTTATTCCTCAACACGGTGACGACGCTCTCGCACGTGTTTCTGAAGTTACCCTCGATACCACTCACTTCCATCGCGTGCACGAGCATGCGCGTGAGACGGAACGGTACTTTTTCTGGGAATTTTTCACGATACATGGATGCTTCGAAACAGTCGCCGAAATCAATGTGCAACACCTTTCCGCTGTATCGATCGACCATCAAATTCGACGGGTGCCGATCGCCGAGGCCAAGCAAGTAACCGACCATCGACATCACCGCGAGAGATCGTGTGTACGCCGTTCTTCGCTCGAGCCATTGTTCGCTACTGCGACTCTTCAGCCAAAGCACTCGAGCCAAGTCTCCACCCGAGGTGTTTTCGACGGCGTGTTGGAAGATTTCAACCTTATTCACGAGTGGAAGATGATCGTAATCGGGCGCCATGGCGAGCATCATTCGATGCTCCAGATTGAGAGGAATCTTATGCGCGTCACGGTACTCGCGAATCAACGCGTGCAGCGTGTCGCAATTTGGCACCCAGCCAATGAGTCCGCTATTCGGTGAGAGCGGCACGACGGCGTAACGCGCAATGCCCAAATCCCGATGCGCCGTCGCCATGTTACTGTTGAGCAGAGTGTTCACCAAGCCAAACAGCTGCATGACGCGCTCATCCTGGCGCAAATCTTCGTGACCCTTGAGGAGATATCCGTAGTCTTTACCGTCGGAACCGTGAATTTGGAGTCGTCTGGGTCGTTGCTTCGACGTGATGACGTGCATGGTCGGCGCAAAGGCTCTGATTTTCGCCTGTTCCACTTGTCCAGGAATGTAGTTACCAGGAACACAGAGTTCCAAATCACGTGAGTTGAGCAAACGCGGGGATACGTACCTCAACTCTAAAGTCGTCATCGTCGGAAGCTGTTTCGTGATTCGTTTGAAGACGTGATAGTACAAATCCCAGGCTTGATTCAGTTCCTCCTCGCGCTTACTCTTGCGATACTTTTGGCAGAGGTCATGCGCCTCCTGAAGTTCTCGACCGTAGTTTTGCACGAATCCCATCTCTTGGAGAGTCTCAGCGCCTTGTCTCTCCAGGATGTGATGGAGCGGTGTCAAGATTGACATCATGGCGTCGACGTTTTGTTCGCCAAAGTAGAGTCTAGACGCTTCCTCCAACGCCTCGTGCCAGGCTTCGTGCCACACGATGGCGACGCGAATCAACTCGAGTGAAACAATCTGCGCCTGTTCCACGAGAAGAGCGCTGTGCTGACGCACGTTGTCAAGAATGGCGTGCGCAGCGGCTTGTCGGGACATGCTCTGGCTTTTGCACGCGACGAGCAGTGGGTACAAGACAGCTTGCGGATGCTGTCGGCCGACACGAACGAGCAGCTGATAAATCAAATTCCTCACGGGGAGGATTTGCGTGTGAATTCTCGCCACAATTTGAGGAATGACGGCGAGCCACGTGTCAATGTTCACGTGACCGAAACCTTCTATCAGCGCCGTTTCGACTTCCGGCGAACCGCCATGGTTAAACCAAAGAGTCAAGAGACGTAAAATGTCTTGCAGCGACCCTCCCTTAGCTCTCACTGATGATCCACTCAACGCAATCGAACGGAAAAATCCACTGATCGCCGGCGCGACGTGGCGCATCGCATCAGCGCTCATGGTTCCGTCTTGTCGCTTGAAATGCTCCATCGCCGTAGCGTTGAAAAGGGCCCAGTGGTGCCACGCCTTTGCCCACTGTTCATCCGCCGTCGTGGCTGTTCTGAAGGACATCAAGACGTCCGTGAGCGCTTCTTCATCCATACCTTCGGCCAGAGTCCAACGCCACTTGCCTAGTTTCAAGAAGGCGCGAGACAGAATTTTTGTTTGTTCCGTACGCTGCGTTTGTCCAGACGCACGATCAGTCTCCCACTGCACACGCAATTCGTTTGCGAGAGATTGGAGACGCATGAAAGCCTGACGCTTCTGACCGGTGTGCCATAAATGCTTGGTGAATGCATACATGACGACAGGTCGACCAGAGCCAGCGCCAAAACCAGCAGTACCTTCCGCGCACATGATGGGATCATACTCCAGTAGTCTCAGCAGCGTGCGCCGGGATTGACGCTCACGCCCTTGTTTCCTGTTGAGCGCCGCAAACTTGAGCCAGATCTCCGATTCTTCGCCCATCGGCAAAACTAAGGATCGAACCTGCAGGAGCGATTGCCACACTTCGACGTCGCGCTTGACGATGAATATTCTGTCTCGCCACATTTTACGAATGGTCTGTTGACGTCTCGAGGCCGCTACGGAGGCGATAGACGCGAGCTGGGAATATTCGATCACTTCATCGAGTTCTGCCAACTGTTGCGCACGAATGAGTGCGTTGTAAGATCTATCATACGACTCGCCGACGAGCGCCGCCAACTCCGTCCCGAGTACTTCGCGAGCAGTCGCGAGATGCATTCGAGCTTCATCTTGCGAACCTCGGCGAATGGCGAGAATCGCCTTGTAAAAGTCACAATCCGTACTGTTTGTGACGCTAGACTTGTACTTGCCGAAGGCGTCCACGCGATCCGCGTTCGGCAATCGACCCCGCAAGTGAAGATCCCGCTCAAGCTGATCCGTGTACCTTTCCATTTGATCCCAGTCGCCGAGATGCCACGCAGCTTTCGCGGCGATCGTCGTCACGTCGTTGCGATATTCATCCCAGTCTACGTTTGCGCGATTTCCCGCCTCAAAGATGGTTTGAATCTCTTCCCATTCCGCGAGCGCCGCTAGACACCTAAGTTGTCCCACCATCGCCTCGCGTCTATCCTCAGTCGCCTGAGGCGTGTCCACGTGGATGAGCTCGTCAAGTTTTCTTTTATACGCCTCCAACGCATCGTCCCATTGCTCGAGCTTTTCGTACCACGATTCTTTGATCTCGACATTCAGGTTTTCTTGGGCGTACACCAACACGCCCCTCGCCGCTTCGGGTAACTGAAGTTGGTTATTTATGGCGATGAGCGCGGCGACGCATGCGCCCGGAGTCGTCATAAACTCCAATTCCTTGTAGTGGAGCGCTTTCGCGTACGCGCGAGACCGCTCTGCAATCATACCGAGCGTTCGAACCTCGACCGGAATTGGTCGTTCGTCGTGCTCCATGAACTCGCAAAGATTGAGTAACACGGAGACAATCTCGGGCGGAATCGTCGGGCTGCCCAACGCCGCTTCCAACGATCGAACGAGAATCTCACGATGACTCTCGTTCAGTTGCGCCCAACACGAGACAAACGCGGCACAGAATAGATCTCTCGCGAGGTCAGGTTGTACCTGCGCGAGTTCACTACACGCTCGAAGGGACGGCAGTGGGGAGCTCTTCAACAAGTCGAGAGCGAGTTGACGCATCCACTCGAGCCAATCCTCCTTTGTGGACCGTTGGCTACTCTCCCAAGCCCGTCGAATGGCGAGTTGATTCACAGAGAGACGTTTCTCGACCTCCGGTTTCTTTTGTTTGTGTGGAGAAGCGGTCAAAGATTGTTCAAAGTCGTCTTCACTGTACAGTAACGGATTACCGCTCTCCACTCGAGTCACCATTTCGTGAAACGTGGGGTCGATGATTCCGCACCTCGCCACGGCACGTTTCACGACGGGTAGGAAGATCGCGTAATCTCGCCCAAGTGCGACTTCGAGCGATGTCAAGACGTGCACCGTGTCAATTCTGAGCTCGATGTCTTCGTCATCCAACATCCGCGTCAAAGAGTGAATAAGAAGACTGGCTTGATCCGCCAAACGCATTCTCGGTATCATTCGCTGCAGTGATTGCAAAATGCTGCGCTTCACTTCATCAGGCACCGATAAGACGCTCGGTTTGAAAAGACGGACAAGCGTCGGTAGGAGCAAATACAAGTGATCGTTCAGAGACGTACCAAACATTTCTAGAGCGTGAAGAATGTACGGCACCGAATCGTATCGGCGCAAACGCTCGGCTTCAGTGAGTGCCGAGACAATGCGAGGAATGATGGTTGGAACGTTCACTCTGAACTCGTCGTTCAGTGAAATTGAAAGCTCTTCACACAGTAAGAGAGTATTCTTGGTGATTCCATTCTTCTCCCAAGATAGATGCATGAGGTCCAAGATATCAGACAAGTAACGCCGGATGTGCGCTTTGATGACGGCGACCAGAGACGCGAGCTCTTTAAACATAGCCTCGCGTAAACCATCATCCGCCGTGCGAATGACGCTCAACATGACCGGAATGACGTTTGGTAGGTACTGCACGCACTCGGTGTCGAGGACTTGGAAGATGTAAACTATGCTGCACACCGCCATGTGACGATGACTCGTTCTAGATGGATCTCTGAGGACCCTGAGCAACGAATTGAGCGCAATCGTCGGATAATAATCATCGGATAACGACGTCAAATGCAGAGTCGGAAGAATATCTAACTCATCGTCATCGGCGTCGTTGTTGCCGTAGTCGTCCTTATCGTTTCCACTCTTGAGGCGATCGGCCGGCTTCACGCTCAGACGCGCTTGTCTGATGCCTCGTACGCCCTCCTCGCTCAGCACGCCCTCTCCGTGCAAACGAATCTTATTGCCTCTGTGCGCATGCGGATCGAGCGCGCCTAAAATTCCTAAGGTTCGAAGCACTTCGCTTCGCACGATACCTCGCTCATTCCCTAGCATGCGAAGTAACTGAGGTAGCAACTGCGGGTGCGTCGTGAACGGTTCCGCCACGTAACCTGAGCTTTCGATAATTTTCCCTAGCGTCACCACGGCGCAATCTCTGGTACTCGCAGATTTCAAGGCCACTAGGAGTAAGGCCAGTAATTCTTGTACAAATGGTTTGATTTCATATCCACTCACGTTGGCAAGTTCTCCGATCGTCATGAGAACGGCTGACTTTTCTCTCCCCGTGATGTCATTTCTCTTCGCCGCCGACGGCGCCTTCGTGCCGACCCTGACGGTTGATTTTCTCACAGTAGACATGGATGCTAATTTCACGCCGTCGCGCGAGCCTGATCCTTTCGCCCCTGAGCTTTCATCTTCTCTTAAAATCGACGTGAGACAACGCATGATGGGAGACAGGTACGGGGCGACCAAGCGAGGACAATTGCGAATGAGAACCGCCATCACCTTGGAACTTTCTTCTCTCTGCATGGATTCACTGCTGTACTCCAACTCCGAAAGAAGTTGCAGCATGTGCGATCGCAGAGCGGGTAAGACGTACGCCGGATTCCTCGTCGCGAGACGTCCGAGCAATTCGACGCCTAACATTCTGATGTCAACGCTTTCGTCATTCAACGTCAAGAATAACGATCTGAGCGACTTTGACTGCGACAGGTATGAATCCATGGACGCGCTCGGTCTACAGAATTCGGTGAGTAATGCCGTTCGAATGTTGTTATCGCTATCGCCGACGGCGACCGGGATCAATGCTTCCATGATTTGCTCGACTGCATTCGCGGCGCCTCGACTCGCGCAGACGCGCAAGCGTATGGCGCTGCAACACGTCAACGCGGCTTCAAGGCGCGACTCCGCCGACAGCGCGTCCAAGTACACGATGACGTTCTTCCGAATGGATTGCAGCAACAACGCGGGTTCGAATGGAAACGTGCGCATGGTGCGCAGCGCGACTTGTACAGTTTTCTTGTTGGGCAAGATTGGACACCTATCGTCTTGCGAAGGCGTGCGATACAACTCATTCGCGATTGTATTCGCCAGTTCCAACTGAATGGATGCCATCAAGTCCGGCGCGCCTTTGATCGCAGACTCCAACCCCACGACGAGCGATTCCGACAATCCAGCCGCGAACATTGGCTTCATCAAATTCATAAAGTGAGGTTTCCACGCCCCCTTAAGCGAATTCATCAACGCGCCGGCGCACTCTAGCGCCTCGGGGCACGCGCGCGGTCCTCTCGCGCGAGAGGTGAACAAATCGTACATCACGGCGCTCACTTCCGGTAAATACCGAAGAAGCGTGCTGTTATTCGAGTGCTCGACGCCCGTGCCACCGATATTCATGACGCCCGACATGGAATCGGCCAATTCACTAAGAGCGAGAAAGCCAGCGGCGCTCTCCGTTGACGAGCGAATCGTCGTCAAAATCAAAGCGCACGACTCAACAAGATATGACTCTGCGAATCTTTTTGGACTGAACACCGCCAATTTCGGAATGAGTCCGACGATTGTTCTTCTAATGATTGACACGTTGACGTCTTGTAGGCGCAAGATGGTGAGCGCTACCTCTCTGTACCGACTCAACATGAACTCTCCGGTGTGTCCGAGCAACTCGCCAAAGACTAACAGCGAACCGTGCATCTCTTCAACCGCTGCGTTTTGTTTCAACCCGGCGCGACACTCCTCGTACAGCGCGTAGTACCACTGCACGCGATATCTCGTCTCTCGACGCTCAGTCACCAATAAACACTCGTGAAGAGCGACGATGGCGGCTTCGCGAACTTCTAGCGACGGATCTCGCAGCGCGCTCCAAATGGAGGAGACAAAAATCGGTACGTGTACGTTGAAAATAGTCGGCGCATTTCTCGCGAGTTGCACGAGATTCAACGCTGCCGCGTAACGCTTCATTCCGGTCACTTTGTCGTTGTCGCCCTTCGCCTTCAAGAGCTCGATCGCGCGTTGCACGTGCACGTCGACGATGTCCGTCGTCAACGCGCCGCTGTGCAGCACCAGTCTCCCGAGAACTTTGCTCGTCATTCTCACCAAATCATGCGTTCGCGCGCCGCTCCATAGTTGATCATTGATCGATACGGGATGGTGCGCGTCGGACGTCATCGACATTTGCAGCGATTCATCGCCGCTCGTGCTCATGACGCTCAACAAGTAATCCGCAAACTTTTTCACCTTTTCCACCTCTTCGCCAAAATCAATCTCTATGAGCTGATCGATCGCCCGAAGACCGCCGATTTTCCTCCCCACGTCCTCTCCGGTGATCATCGTCTCCACTCTATCGTGCACCGCGTTCCTAAATTTGAGAAATTCTGCGAGATTCGCGCTCCTGGCCTCCGTCTCCACCCGATCCCTCAGCGCTCCGCTTCCGCTCAGCGCCGACGCGCCGTCCCCCGAATCCTCCTCCTCCGTCGCGCACATTTTCTCCAACAGCTTCCCGAGCGTGTCATCCTTCGCACGCGCGCGCGAAAAACTCCCACTCTTACCTCCCAGTCGATTCGTCGTCGACGCGCCGCCCTCTCGACTCCGCGCGCCGTCCCCCTTTCTCGCCAGCCCCGCGTCTTTCCCCGCGTTCGTGCTCACGCGTCCCGCGGACTCGCTCGGACGTCCCGCGCCCGAGCGCCCGACGCTCGACGCGCGTTCTTCATCATCGCATCGTCCGCTCGGGATCGCGATCGTCGGCGCCGCGTTCACGGGACGCTCGGGAAGCGCGCCCTCGCCCTGTGACTCTCGACGTCGTCGCGCGATGAACATCGTCTCTCGCCGTCTGGAACGCCGCCGCGCGGGAGACGGCGCGCGCGCGCGCGCACACGAACGGTGGAGAGAACGCGCGCACCGGACGCGCCGCCGCCGCGCGCGAACGAGGCGTCGTCGACGACCGACGACGCGCGCGAGGCGTCGATTGCGGACAACGGCCGAGGGAGCGCTCGAAAGTACCTACTCATTTGACCGTTCGTGACTCGGCACGACGGTCACTGACTCACTGACCCGCGAAGAGTCCCTCGGGGCATCCAGTCGGTTGTCCGTCGTCGTCGACGCGTCACTCGACGCGCCTCGTCGCTCGACGCGACGCACACCTCGCGTTCTTTTCTTTTCTTTTCGTTTCTTTTCGTGACGCGCGCGAGACGCTCGACGCTCGACGCGCGAGAGATTGCGACACCGTCCGCGCCTCGAGGTCGGCGGCGGCTCTCGAACGTGCGCGCCCGTCGAGCGCGCGTCGCGCGTCCGCGTCGCGGGGGCGATGAGCGGCGGCGATGCGAACGACGTGCAGATCGCGGTGAGCTTCGTGACGCGATTGCCGGATGCGTACAAGGTGTCGGAGAGCGCGATCGAGGTTCCGGGGAAGCTCACGCGGTACGGCTTGTCCGAGGTGGTGAATCACCTTCTGGGCGCGGAGACGCCGACGCCGTTCGATTTCTTGATCGATGGCGTGCTCTTGCGAACGTCGTTGGCCAAGTTGGCGCTTCGTCTCGGGAAGAGCGCGGAGGCGACGTTGGAGGTGGAGTACGTTCCGGCGCTCGGGCCGCCCAAGGAGGCGGAGAGCGTAAAGTGCGAGGAGTGGATCAGTTCCATCGATGGGAGCTGGGCGAACGCGATCGTCACCGGCTCGTTCGATGGAAAGGCGCGTTTGTGGACGCCCAAGGGTAAGCTCTTGTGCGAATTGGAGGGACACGAGCAGAGAGTGGTGGCGGTGAGTCTGGCTCCGCCGCCGGACGCGGCGGCGGCGAACGATTCGTGCGTCGTGTTGTCGGCGTCTGGGGACAGGAACGTGCGCTCGTACGCGGTGACTTTGCACGGGAAAAAGTGTGACGTCAAAGAACAGAAGATCTTCAAGGGTCACCAAGGAACCGTGACGGACGTGGCGAGCGCCATGGGCGCTCAACTGTTTGCGTCGTGTTCCGTCGATTGTACAGCGCGCGTGTGGAAACTCGCGGGTGGCGAGCCGGCGGCGGCGAAGGCGTCGAAGAAGCGCAAAGTAAAGAAACGCGACGAGGATGAAGGTTCGGACGACGAACAGAACGGTCTGGGAGAGGAGCTCGTGTTGACCGGTCACACCGACCAAGTGCGCGCGGTGGCGTGGGAAAGCCCGAACGTCGTCTGGACGGGATCGTACGATCACACGGTTCGCGCGTGGGACGTCGAGACCGGTGAGGAGAGGGAATCCAACCGGACGAATAGTAGTGTACACTGCTTGGCCATCGCTCCGGGCGGTGGGAAATACGCGTACGGGGGCAACGATAGATTCGTAAACGTGTGGGACCCGCGCGAGACGACGTCGAAGGCGTGTCTCAAGTTGAAGTCGCACGAGGTACGTACTGCGGCGCGAGTCACGGCGCGTGATATCGGCTCTTCGTCTCTTTTACGTCCACTCGCGAAGTCAGTGATGAAAAATCTTTTGATTCCCGACACTCGTGAGTGAGGGTACAATCAATCACTCTAATTTTTTACTGAGACTTTGACGGTTCGGCGTCGCGCGCTTTGCGCCGCAAACTCAGGCGAGAATCGCGACTGACTGACTGACTGTGATTGTATCTTCTTTTCTTCACGCAGGGGTGGGTGTCGTGCATTCGTTGGAATCCAACCAATGAAAATCACGTAGTGAGTAGCGGTTATGACGGAAGCATCAAGCTGTGGGATATTCGAGGCAGAGTTCCGCTGCACAGCGTCAAGACGCACGACGGGAAAAATTTTGCGGTAGATTATCACGGAGGAGAGCGACTGGCGAGCGGAGGAGACGACGGTCAGTTGCGGTTTTGGAACATAGGCGAGAAACACTAGTAGCTTATCAATACAAACTTTCTCTATCAGAATCTAGGCGCTATGGGTAACCCGTACGATTGTTCGTGTTCGGGCGAATTGTACTTGCAGCTTTCGACGTGGCCGATTTCGTGACCGACGTAATCAAAGCCTCGCGATTTCATCAGAGCGAGCACGGACGGTCCGGGACAACACAGGCCGTCGTGGGTGAGCAAGCGATGCAGCGAGATGCCGAGCTTACCACCGCTCGCGCGAGCCCACGTCTTCTTCGGCTGCGTGTACACCCGCTCCGGATGGTGCTTGGCGGCGTACGACGCGTACGACGCGTATTCGCTAAAACCTAGTTTGAGATCTGTACGATCGAGCGAGGACAATATCGCCGTGGCCCACCTCGGCATGCTCGAGGTCATCGAGAACGTCGTCGGCGCTGAGTCCAACTTTCGCGCGAAGACGTCGAGCATTTCTTTCATGACGTCCGCGTCGACCACCATCTGATGCGTTACGTACGACGTCCCGTCCGCGGCGTACGTCATGTCCTCTCCTGTGAGATCGACGTACGATGGTTCGTACGATTTGATGACATTGCCACCAATCTCTCGCACGGCTTGCGTCGTTCCAGCATCGTCTCGGTGGAACAAATCCAACGGCCGTAACGGTATCATATCCAAGTCCCACAGTAAAAATCGCCGGCTGAGCACGGGATTGATTAAATCAGACGTCGACGCCCCGAGTTTGAGCAACTGCTGCAGGTACCATCCTCCGAGTTCGCGACCGACGAAACGTCCCTGCGCGCCGTCCGCGCCGAGCTCATCGCCGTACAACCGTTCGAGCGTCTCACCGACGAGTTTCTTCGTCACGCCTCGAACGAACGCGTCCTCCTCGAAACACCGCACGTTACTCGCCATGGACTCGTACGACGCGCACCTCTCGGCGTCTTTCGTCACGACGATGATCCTTCGCGGTCCGACGTACTGATTCAACGCCGCCACCGCGACGGCGTTCACGCACGACGGTTTCACCGCCACCGTCACGACGTCCAAATCCGGATACGAACGCTCGTTCGCGCACGTTCCGCCTCGCTCCCCGAACGCCGCCCCGCCGATCCCGCACGTCCCCTCCCCCCCCTCCGACGCGCCCGCCGTCCAACGCGTCGGATCCGCCGACGCCGCGTCCGCGAACGCCGCGTCGTCATCCGCGTCTCCTTCGCCCTCACCGCCGTCCTCCGTCTCCACCGACGTCAACCACCTCGCGAAGATGGCGCGCGCGCACAGCACCACCACCGTCGCCAGCACTAATTTCATCACACCGCGCGCGCGCGCGCGCGTTCGACGCCGCTCACGCACCCGCGCCCGCACCGTCGACGCACGCATCGCGCGCGCGACCGATCGACCGCGCCCGAGCGCCTCGCGCGCGCGCCTCTCGCGCGTCGCGTCACCCGAACGGGTCGGTCGTTTCAGTTCAGTTCGAGCACCAGTGCCCGCGCGCGATCGACCACTTTTTGGAGTCAGACAGAGAAAAAGAGAGATGACTATGTGACTGGGATGAAAATGTACGTGCGTGTACCGGTACATAGGCGTTCATAGATCTATAGTACGCACAGGACGATGTACGCGCGCGCGCCGAAAAGGAGGGACATCACACACGAGGGGCGAGTGCGCGCGTGAGCCCCGATCGAGGGGTACAGATCGACCGGTCGCGACTCGTCGAGAGTGCATCGTCCTCGTCGAGGGTTCGCGCGCTCAGGTTTTCGACGGCGAGGGCGCGAGGGGCGGGAGTGTGGGACGCGCCGTCGTCGTCGTCGTCGTGTCGTCGCGTCGTCGTCGTCGTCGTCGGTCGGTCGGTCGGTCGCATCGCGTTCCTTCCGTTCGTTCGTTCGTTCGTCGAGCATGGTCAAGGTGGCGAAACGCGCGCCTATAGGCGCGGGGACGGGGGCGGACCCGGACGATGAGGTGTTTCAGCAGCGCGCGCTCGAGCTCAAGGATGAGGCGAACGCGTTGTACGGGGAACATAAACTGAAACAAGCGTTGGAGGTGTACGAACAGGCGTTGAGTCTGTTGGAGGAAGGGGACGCGACGCGGGCGATGATACACTCGAATCGAGCGGCGTGTTACTCGAAGATGGGGGCATTCGCGGATGTGGTGTCCGAGGCGAGCCAGTCGCTGCGCCTCGACGCGAAGAGCCATAAGGCGTATTGGCATCGGGCGCAGGCGTACTTGCACTTGGGGCAGGTGGCCAAGGCGAAGAAGGATTTGCAAAGCGTGCTCGCTCTGGACAGCGCGCACACCGAGGCGCAAGAGACGCTCGATTCTTTGAATGGGGTGCAAAAGCCGTCCGCGCCGGCGGGCTTGGGGGGCATGAACCTCAAGCCGTCGGCGAAGAAGAACGCCGCCGGGGGCGATAAGAAGAAAGCTGCGCCGTCGGCCGAAGAGGTTATCGCGGCGCAACAAGCGGCGCGCGCGGCGCAGGCGTACAAGGAACAACCCTCGGCTATCCAAATCAAGGCTGTGTACGGGGACGATATTCGCATGTTTAGCGTGTACGCCACCATTGGGTTCAGGGATTTGGTGACGAGCATCTCCACCAAGTTTGCCACCACGGCTCAATTTTCCATCAAGTACGAGGATGAAGATGGCGTGATGAGAAATCTTCAATCCAGGACTGACTTTCAAAAGTCCATCTACGCCACCTCTACTCGATTAAAGGCTCTCGAAAAGCCTCCCATCATGCCCTACGTCAAGCTCTTCGTGCAAGACCTTCCCAAGATTGAAGACATCAACCTCGTCGATGAAAACGGCAATCCCACGGGATTGGCGCCAAACGAAGTCGTGGAGATTGATGAATGGATCTTGGATTTCTCTTCGCTCTTCCGCGAACATCTCGGCATCGACGCCGAGGGACACTTGGATCTCCACC
>Ga0181589_10001591_pt1 | contig 17727 bp, 10 predicted proteins | sample 071ome_25_FD_132444 | JGI IMG/M metagenome (GOLD analysis project Ga0181589, IMG submission 132444) | Coastal salt marsh microbial communities from the Groves Creek Marsh, Skidaway Island, Georgia - 071410BT metaG (megahit assembly) | ecosystem: Environmental > Aquatic > Marine > Intertidal...
CCACTGTCGAATCCGTTTACGCGTCGACGGCGTCGAACATCCTCGCTTAGTCTCACCACCCACCGTGGTCCCGTTCGCGCTCCCATCCTCCACCGCGCGCGCCGGATCGTCCCATCGCTCGCGCGAGGCGAGTATGGGCGTTCGCTCCGTTCCCACGACACCGTCCATCGACGCGTCGTCGCGGCACGCCCGGCACGCGCCCGGCACGCGACAGCTTGTGCGGCGCTCGGGCGCGCGCGACGGTTGTTCCGTGCGATGATGTGATTCGTACGAATATATAGAGATTCACACCATCTGTATACGAACAAACACGTCGATAAAAAAACACGCGCTCTACGTGAGCATAAAAACCAAACACATAGTCTTGATGAACACTTCTGTACACAAACTCGGACAAACGGAGCCTAGCACGCGAAGCCGTCGCGTTTCGACCGTTTGCGAGGACGACGCGGTCGTCGTCGCGACACGCGCGCTCGGTGCGACGGCGTCGCGCGAGGCCGCGGCGCGAGCTCGAGCGCACGCGCACTCTTTGTCCGTCGCGTCTCGACGATCGATCGACGCGTCGGCGTGGGGGAAGCGCGCGGGGACGACGAGACGAATGTCGTTTAAATCTTTCGCCGGCGCGCGGGACAGACGGGCGCTGTTGGAGGAGTGGCGACGGAAGAACGCGCGAAAGGCGTCGAACAAATCGGAGGCGAGCGTTTCCCGCGATGACGTCGGGGGCGCGAGGGAGGTGGACGCGGCGAGCGCGTCGAGAGGGAGCGCGCACGTGACGCCGGCGAAGACGCCGCGCAGTCCAGCGACGATGGGGGTGAAATACGACTGCGCCGGGATGCGCGGGAAGGATTCGGGGGCGTCGAAAGGGGACGAATGCGAAGAAAACAACGATTCTTTCGTCACGCCGAGGTCTAAGACGCGAGGAGCGCGCGTGGAATCGAACGTGGGTGGTCGTGAGCCGGGGGAACAAGTTTCGACGAGCGCAAAATCGACGCCGGGTTCGGGACGAGGTGCGAGGCCTGGATCCTTCTTTTCCTTGTCGGGGGCGCCGAAAGCGCCGGGGAGCGCGCATAAGATGATGACCATCGATGCGATGCCGTCCCCTGCGGTTCGAGCGCGATTGAAGGCGGTCGAAATTGAAAAGGAGGCGCTTCAGGCGCTGGCGGCGAAATTGCGCGAATCGTCTGAAATCGCGCTGGAAGCTGCACATTCGGGACGCACGGAGGCGGAAGAGCGCGCAAAAACCATGTCTCAGAGACTGCAAAAATTAGAATCTGACAGATCGACGCTCGTGTCGGACATGGCTGCTGTTCGAGCGCAGGCGCAGGCTCTATTAAAGGCGAAGGAGGAGCATGCGCGTGCGTTGCGCAAGGAGAAACGCGCAGCGGAGGCGGCGGTGAAGGCGCTCGAGCAAGTGAAAGAGGACGCCGCGGCCGCCGTTCAAGAGCGTGAATTCACCATCGCGAACCAGGCTGCGATTTTACAAGAATTAGACGATGAACTCGATCGCGCTGAGCGCAGCAGGGAAAAGGCGGAACTCTACGCGGCGGAGAAGGACAAGCACGTCGCTCAACTGAAATCGAAGCTCGATGAAGCGAAGCGAGAGCTTGAACTCGCGACGAAAAATCAATCTCTGAAACGAGACATTGATAGTAACGGCGTGCGAGCGAGTCATGAAAAGCTTTTGCAGCTTGCTGGGGCGCGGCAAGAGGCTGAGGCTGAGGCGGCTCGGGCGAGACAAGAAGTGAAAAGCTTGGAGATTGAAGTTGAAGCTCGCCGCGTGGAGCTCGAAAACGTTCAGAGTGAACTCGAAAAATGCTTACAAGAAGAGCGTGCTGAGAGACAGCGCGCGGAGGATGCATTTTCAGAGGTTCAAATCGAAAGGAACACGTTGGAATTGCTCGTCGAGAAGCGAACATTGGAGAAAATTGCCCTCGAAGAGAGGCTCGAGACGGTGTCCGCGGAGGCTGAAGTTCTTCGATCAGAGATGAATGAACGCGACGCTTTACTTCGAGATGGTACACAACTTCTCGAAGCGAAGGAATGCGAGCTCGACACCGCCGTCACGTACGTTCTTCAACTGCAGGATAAGCTTGCTGAGATGCAAGCGTCTGGCGAGGGCGAAGATGCAGACGTTTCTGAACAAATGAAAGAGTTGCAGAAGAAGTACGAAGCTCTCAACGCAGAAAAAAAGCAGATACTCGAGGTCATGCAGAAAGAAATCCAAGGGCGAGACGCGCAGTTATCCGCGAGTAAGAGTTCGCTCGATTCAAAGGAGGCTGAACTCAACGAGCTCAGAGTCGAGTATGACGCGAAGACGATGGAATTGGATCCGCTTGAACTCGAGCTTCAAGGTTTGCGCGAGAAGGTGTACGCGCTCAAGTTCGAATTAGATGAAAAGACTGGCGAATTGATCGCAAATGATGCGCTCGTGAAGCAGTTGATGTCGGCCGAAAAGCGTCAAAACGCGAACGTGAAGAGACTTGAATTTGGACTCGCTCAACGCGATGAAAAGTTGCGCAATTTCACAGAGGAATTGAACAACCTGAAGATGGAGTCAGAAATGAAAGATGAGGACATTTCTGAACGTTTGAACAATCTGAGGGAACGCGAGGATGCGTTGAAAGAATTGCAGCGCACCGCCGAGCTCAAGTTGGAGGCGTTACGCGAAGAGAACGCTCACGTGGTTGAGAAACTCGACGGCGAGGTGAACAACGCCAAGGCGAGATGCGCGGAGCTCGAGCAGGAACTTGAACTTTTACGCGGTGAATCGACCGCAAAAAATTCTGAAAAAATTCAGGCATTAGAAGAAAAGTTTGCTGAAAGCTGCGCCGAGTTGGAAGCGTCGCAAAATGAGGTTACGAGATTATACGCGTTGATAACCGAGCTCGAAGCAAAGGCTGAGGAATCGATGAGCTCTCTGACGGCGGAACTGGAGTTGACGAAGGCGGAGTTGATCGATGTTCGTAAGGAGGCGAACGAAGTTCGAGCGACAGCAGATGAGGTCGAGGCCGATAGCATCGCTTTGATGAAGGAGATGCAACAAGCCGCCGAGGATATGGAGAAGAAAATTAACGAGTACAAGGAGTTGGTCAAGTTGCGCGAATCCGAGCTGAAAAATCTCAAGGGCCACATGCGCAGCAAATCAAATGAAACGGAACGCTTAAAAGAATCCGCACGCACTCATGTCACGGTCGTTGAAAAGCTCAAGACTGCTCTGAACGCCAAAGTCGCTGAATGTGAACGGATGAAGAGCGAAATTGTGAAAGCGCAAAAGGAACTCGCGATGTTCCAGCAGGAGATTGCGTCGAGCAAGAAGGTACAGAAAGATTTGCAACAAGCCATGAACGAGGTGCAGTTGAGGTTCGAAAAATCTGAAGAGCAGAGAGACATGCTTGCTGGCTCACTCGCCAAGCAAGAGGAGTACCACGAGAGTGCGAACAAGGCGCGAGAAGAGATGCACCAAATCCAACTCGAGGATGCCGCCGATGAACTGCGAAGCATGCGACGCAAGTCAACCGCTCTCGCCACGGCGCTGCAACAGAACGTGCGAATGAATGAGCTCGACGCAGAAGTGGCATTACTCGTTGAGGAGTTCGCAGAAACGATGCAAATGACTCCGCAAACGGCACTTCCGACTCCAACAATGACTCTGAATGAGCCCAAGACGAAGCCCAAGACGTATCGCAAAACACCGGCAAAGCCCAAGGCTAACCATCAGAGCTTCATCACGCCGGTGCGTCCCGACGCGACTCTGAAGGAGAACATTCACAAACTCAACGAGCGTGCGGATCAAATCTCGTTCAACGAGTTAGCATCCAACCAAACAGGTTTGGATTCGAATGTTTACGCCACGCCAGGCGACGAAAACAATGGCACGCATCAAACGCTGATGTCCGGAAAGAAGCCTTTAGCTCCGCATTCGGCGAAGAAAACACGGCCCGCGCTCGGGGACATATCTCAAAACTTAGCGATGTAATTTTATTCGATATTGTTCGAATTACAGCGTGCTGCTAAGCGGCGTGTTTCTATCGCGCGGGTATTCTAGAAATTGGAGGAATTGATAAAAAAAGGTCAGTCATCGATCTCGAGCGAAGCCGCACGCGACGTGGAAAAAAACAAATTTGAACTTTAAGAAGGGTCGGTTTCTAAGTCATGCAGTTCATACGGCTCTTCCACCCATATTCATCAGTAAGTTCGCGGAGAAAAATGTAATCGCCCGTTTGGCACCGCAAAGTCACTGCTCGAAAGCGAACGGAACGGCTTCCTATCATGAAGGCGAAAAATCTATTTTGGGCTCTCTTTGGACAGATCTCAATCAACGCAAAGCTCAGGGAACCGTGGCAGAGGAGCCCGTGACGGTGTACGCCGTCACGCAAAAAAAAGAAAACCATCGAAATGTCGGTGCAACTTAAAGACACGCAACCGAATATCTGCAAACCCGGTGCGCAACACGACGCACGCTTCGGCTGTAGCACAGGACTTGGGACGCGTCCGGTGATTGATGACACCGCACCGCCCGGGGTGGAATGTCCCATGCAAATCGCGTTCGCATTCGCGAAACGGCGGCGAAACGCGATGTTAGCGGTAGCAAATGTACCAGCGAGACAGGTCAACAACGGGTACATCGTTAACCCGACATTGGTTTATATCTGGCGTAACCAAATTTATGCGGCGAAACCCCGCGACGGATCGAATGAACGTCGTCCCGCCGACGCGAGTGAGCTTCACCGCAAAGCGTCGAGTCGATCATCTTCGCGTCGAGTCGCCGTCGAGTCGCCCGGCGGAAAAAAAACGACAGTCGCTCCTTCCGAAACGAGCGCGCACCTTACACTTTTCGCGACGCGACGCGCGCGGCGCCGGTCGCATTCATCGTCGCGTCACGTGTGCTCAAAAAACCTCGCACTGAGCCAATGAAAATACACGTACACGATCGTTCCCGGAATCAATGCGGGGAGCGCTCGCGAATAATAGTCGTCTCTCAGCGCCCAGTCCACCGCGCCTATTCCCGTGCGCGGCGTCCGCGCCTCTCCCGCGACGGCGCCGACGAGGGACAGGGTCAACCACGTCATGACGACGATCGACGTCGCGCACATCGCGAACCCTCGCACCGGTCGCCACGTCCACTCCTCGGGCGGATTCCAACGCGCGGCGGCGCTCGAGCTCGCAGAGAGGTGGGGCGTTCGCGCCTCGGCGCGCGACGTTGGCGACATGGAGACGGTGGCGTCGACGCACCGCGCGCGAGCGTCGTCACACGCGGCAGCTGCCGTCCACCGCGCGGGCGTCGTCGCGCGCCGACGTCTGCCGAGCGCGTGTTCGGGGTTCGCGATCGCGACTGTGTTCGTTCGCGATAGGACGATTTGCGTATTGAAGCTACAATTAGTACTAACAAAAAGCTACCGGTACTTATATACTACTCACAGGAGGAACCCGCGTCGCGACGAGACTACGACGCGACGTTCACGCGAGACGGTTTCGCGAATCGAAACGCATAATCCACGCACGTGCGCCCCTCGTCTCGAGCTTTTGCGCTATATTTACTCTCGTATCTCGCGAACGGTTCCGCCGCCGCCGTCCACCCGCGCGGTTCGCACCACTCAAAGACGCGCTCGACGTGCGCCTTGTACCCGTCGTCGTCCGTGGCGATGGACAGACGACCGTTCGGCGCCAACGCGCGCTCGGCGAGCTCGATGAACATCGGATTGATCAATCGTCGGTGCGCCTTGTTCTCTCCGCGCCACGGGTCTGGAAAATGAACCACCAGCTCGTCGAGCGCCGACGTCTCGTCGCAAAAGTCTCTCAACAACCACACCCCGTCGATCTCCGCCACCAACACGTTCTCCAACCCTCTCGCATCGATCTTCCCGAGCGCGCTCGCGACGCCCGGCCGATGCACCTCCGCACCGACGAAGACGTGCGTCTCTCGCATGGCGTTCGCGCTCTCCACGAGGTTGTCCCCGAGCCCAAACCCTAGCTCAAGCACGCGCCGTCGGCTCCCTCCCCTTCCCCCGAACGCGACGTCGTACTCCAACCGTCGCCAGCGCCCATCCGAGGTGACGTCACCCTCGCCCTCCTCCCGTCCGACGGCGGCGTCGAACGCGAGACCGTACCGAGGAAAGAGGGCGCGGTAATTTCTCTTTTGGTTGGCGCTCATCCTCGGTCTCGTCTTTATGAACGTCCTGTGCCACGCCTTATCCATCGCGCGTCCTCGCGCGCGTCTGACGTCCACCACCCCCCGCGCACCGTTCGCGTCGTCGCCGTCGCCCTCGATCGACGTCGACGTCGACGCGCGCGCGGGAATCCATCGCGGCGTCATCATCATCGTCATCGCGTCTTTCGTCGACGCGTAACGGTGTGACGTCCTCCCTCGCTCGACGACGTCGTCCCGCGTCCGTCTCGGTCGACGGTGCGCGGATGACGACGACGACGACGAGGACGAGGACGTTCGCGTGCGATGAGGAGACGCGTCGCGCGAACGAACGAGCGATGCGCGCGTGGCGCGCGGAAACGTCCGAGTCGTTGGCGACGCACGCGCGTGAACGCGCGCGCGCGAGCGCCGAGGCGCACGCGCGCGCGGTGCGAGAGGCGAGGGAAGAGTTTATAGAGGCGTTACGGCGTCGACGCGATCGACGCATCGCGACGCGGGCGACGAGCGCGCGCGATGGCGACGATGATGACGCCGACGGTGAAGACGACGACGCTTCGTCGACGAAGACGACGACCGGTGCCGCGCGTCGTCGACCGGCAGACGCGACGAACCGCACGTCACCGTTCACGTCTCTCTTCCCTCCGTCCCCGTCGTTTCGTCCATCGACGACGAGGGTGACGACGACGACGAGACCGTCGACGCCTCCGTCGAGCCGAACGCCTTCGCGTTCCGCCTTCGCGTCCTCGGCGCGCGACCGCCACCGCTCGCCCCGCGCACCATTTTTCGCGCACGACGTCGACGACGACCATCTTCTCACCGCCGTCGCCGACATGTGTCGCAAAGCCGACGCCCTTCGCGTCGACGTCGCGCGTTCGCCCGCGTCCCGGTCGCGTCGACCGTCGTCGCGAAGGGCGTCGCCTCGCGCGTCGGACGCGGGACGACGAACGCGCGGCGCGTAGATACACACGCGACTCATGTGGGTGTAGTTTAATTAGAGTATCACATAGCACACCGCATCGATGGATCGACGCGCGCACGACCGCGTCGAGCGCGGACGACTCCGCGGACGACTCCGCCGTCTCGCGTTTAAAATGTCTTCAACGACAGACGAACGAACCTTTCGTTACGATGGATGAACGGTGCGTCGTCACACGGTGACGCGCGAACGTCGACGACGAACGATGCGCGACGACGACGATGACGACGACGGTGATTTCGGATTCGACGCCCTCGTCGACGCGGACGCGGACGCGAACGATCACGCCTTCCCGGATGACGACGAGGGACGAGACGGTGAAGTCGATGATGGCGTGGACGCGCGCGCGACGACGCGCGATGGACGCGCCGACGCCGACGATGGGGATGCCGACGATATCATGTTTCCAGACGACGACGACGACGACGACGAGAGCGACGGTCGTGGGAAGCGAGGACGAGACGGTGATGATGATGTCGACCGGGAAAGGAACGGTTTAAACGCGGCGTTCGAGGCGGAGGAGGACGATAAGGAGAACGACCACGGTCTCGGGGGGGTGAAACGAACGAAGAGCGCGGAAAAAAAGAAGACGACGCTGAGCGCGGAGGAGGTGATGCGCATGGCGAGGGAGATGGCGACGGAGACGCGGGGGATGGCGGGGACGGGGACGGCGACGGGGACGTCTCGGCGGTATAAATCGAGAGCGAGAGACGCGCCGGCGGCGATGAACGCGGCGGATATCGATGGTGAGTGCGTGCCGATGACGCTCGGGGATGGAAGACGGGTGTATTTGAAGAGAGAACCTCTGGATGAACCGATCGTGAGGGATGAGGATGTGTACGCGCGCGCGGATGAGGACGCGTCGTGGTTGGCGAGGCCCATCGAAGATTTATTGGACGAGTACGAAAAGAGACGATACGCCGAGGCGGTGGCGGCGGCGAAGGCGTTGGAAGAGGGGGAGGAGACGACGATGGGAAAAAGCGACGACGATCAGAAGAGTAAAGAGGTTGAACCTCTGACGGAGGGCGCTCGGAGAGCGGATCGTTTGCGTAAAAAGCTTCGAAACGCGATGTGGTCTCAAAAGTACGCTCCTCGCGCGTTTACCGATTTATTGAGTCCCGAATACGTCAATCGAGAGGTTGTGCACTGGATCAAGGGGTGGGATAAGGTGGTGTTCGGTCGAGATCCACCGCCGGCGACGATGCGACAGTATTATGCCGACAGGTACGCGGAGAAAACGTCGAGTTTGGGCGGAGGGAAGAGACGCCGCGACGCCAAGACGACGACGCACACGGCGTTGGACGGCACGGGTCGACCGATGGAGAAGATTTTATTGTTGTGCGGACCTCCGGGATCGGGGAAGACGACCCTCGCGCACGTCGCGGCGAGACACTGCGGGTACGAAACGGTGGAGATCAATGCGAGCGACGATCGGAGCGCGTCTACGTTGAAGACGAAATTGAACGACGCCACGCGGACGAAGCACGCCTTTGTCGAGCAAAAGCCAAAGTGCGTCATCGTGGACGAAATTGATGGATTGCATCACAGCGGAAGCGATCGAGGCGCGGTGTGGACCGTCATCAACGCGTTGAAGCACGGCAAGAATGGCGCGTCGAGACTTTCGAGACCCATCATCGCAATATGCAACGATTTATACGCGCCCGCATTGAAACCGCTTCGAGACGTTGCCAAGATTATTCGCATGAAACCGCCGCAGACGACGCAATTGACGGCGCGCGTGCGAGACGTGTGTCTGAGAGAAAACGTCGAGGTCGAACCGCGAGCGGTGGCGCTCATCGTCGATCGAGTCGATCACGACATTCGTGCCGCGTTAAACTCGATGCAACTCATCGCCAAGACGAGCGACGACGGCAAGGTTTCGATGCGAGACGTCGTCAAGTCGGACGGTGGCGCCAAGGATAACAAACCGCACGCGTTGACGATGTGGCGAGACATTCTGCGGGGAAGGCACACGTTTCCGAAATCCAGGCTCGACACTGAGACCGGGAAGACGCACTTGGATAAGATTCGAGAAAAGATTGAATTGTTCCAGGACGTCGACGCCATCCTCGACGGTGTCTTTGAAAACATTCCGAGCGTCAAGTTTCAAGACGGCACCATGCGTCGAACCGTGCGCGCCATCGACGCCGTCCTCGACGGTGCGCTCTTTCAAAAGAAATCATTCACCACCGGTGATCACTCGCTTCGTCGATACGCCGAATCGTGCGCGTTATCGGTACACTCCGTCGCGACGCACGCCGCCGCACTCGGCGATTCCGTTGCGTGGCCGAAAACTGGACGCGCGGCGAAGGAGCGAAACGCACGCATGGCGACGTTGCAAAGTCGCCGAGACGCGTTGGATTTGCGAATTACGCGTCGGCCGTTACGCTCGGACGTCGTGGAAACTCTGCCGTTCCTGAACACCATCTTAGCGCCCGAACTCCGATCCGTCGGGACGAGTTTTATGAATGACGAGGAAAAAGAAAAACTCGCCGGCGTCGTCGGTTTGATGCGCGCGCAGGGATTACGATATGCGCCGCCGGCGAGCAAAGGACGCAGCGGCGAACAATCGTGGCAGACGATGGCGAACGCTCTGGTACTTGATCCTCCGATCCACGAATTCGTCGCGTACGGAGGCGGTGTCGAGGCGTTGAGAGATTTCGAACGCTTTTATGCGAAGAACCACCGCCGAGACACCGGCGAGAGCGAGACGCCCTCCGCCGCGCCGCAACACGTCAATCTCGTGGGCAGACGCGCGGTGAACAACAGTCTCCGATCCATCATCGCCAACGCCCTCATCGCCGAAGCCGACTCGCGATCATCGAACGACGCGTCCACCTCTGTCGAGGCGAGACGTCGCAAATCTGAACAACGCGCGCGCGTCGCCCTCGGCGTCGCCGGCGGAAATTTACACAAGGCGCGTAAAAGCGCCAAGACCGCCCAGGGAACGCAGTTCAAGTACACCGAGGGTTTCACCACCGGCGTTCGCCGCACCGTGCTCATGCGCGATCTCTTCCCTCGCCGCGATGTCGATCCGTCTTCGTAAACGAACGTCTTGTAACGCCGCGAAAAAAGATGAGTGCACTCGACCACTGTCGCCTCAGTCTCGGACGGACGCTTCTCTCCGACGTCGTCGCGAACGCGCGCGGCTCAAGAAGAAAACCAACGAACGAACGATGCCGACGTCGACCGTTCGCGCGCCCCACGCGTCCGCGGTCGCGTCCCACCCCGCACGAAGACGACACCGACCGCATCGACGTCATCGCGTGTGCGCGAACGCCGGGACACGCGCCATCGACGTCTCTCGCGCGCGCGGCGGTGACTATAACGCCGCCGCAGCCACCTTTGTGAGCAGTTTCTTTTACGACGGTAAGGTGGACGAGCGAGACGTCGAGTATCAGGGATTGGTGCGGTCGTGCGCGAGCGACATGAAGCGCAGGTACAGCGCGCGCGTCGGGGACGCGTCGGCGCTCGTCGTCGTCATGGATGCGAATGATTCGAAAAAGTGTCTGGCGTGCGGTGGAATCGAAGTGCGGCGGTATGTCGGGGCGATGGATTACGAGACGATGGTCAAGTCGGGGAGGGGAGGTGGGAACGCGGAGGAACGGATACGGGAGAGACCAATCGTCGCGAATTTGGCAACGGCGCGCGAGGCGCGACGAAGAGGGTACGGGAAAGCCGTCATGCGCGCGCTGGAGGAGGAGTGCGCGGAGCTTGGGTTCGATGAGTGTTGTTTAGTCGTCGAGGCGCGGAATAGACGGGCGCAATCTTTATATAAAAAGTTGGGGTATAAAGTCATCGGGAGCGAACGCAAGGCGGCGGCGTTGGAGGTGGTCGACGGGAGAGCCGTCGAAACGACGACGAAGACGCTCATCATGCGGAAAAGTCTGACGAATCCGGCTGAAAACATAGACGTAGCAACCGTCGGGGCAGTATTGGCGCTTCTCGCGTTCGTCAAGGTGCAACAAGACGCCGTGCTAGACTTGCTCTTTGATTTCGGCATCAACCTCTACTAGCCGCGACCGGATTTATTATTTGATTGTTTGAAATATGACGTTAGTGTGGTATTCCTCGCTAGTTGAGTCGTACTACAGCGAAGGCTATGTGCTTCATCTATCTTCGTGTTTACATCGTCGTCGCAAGCACTATGCGCGCACCATCTGCTCCTTGGCGCGATGGAAATCGCTGAGCGTTCTGAACTTGGTGTCGAGAAGATCCTTAATATCCTCGCGGATCGTCGGTCTATTCTCACCACGGTAGTAGTAATGAAACGCCCAAAACTTTTCCAAACCGTACAGCGAACCGGACTTATAATCGAGCATCGTAAACTCTTCAAAGTCTCGGTAAACAGCTTGGCGGAATCGCTTCTCCAGCCCGTAGCTATAAAAGCGGAAAAGACACTGCAAACCATAATGATAATTATGTCGGGCATCCTCTTCAGCCAGTCGACAGAATTCTTTGTACATCTTGGTGTTGAACGTGCCTCTCAAAAAATAACTCCAAAATCTGAACAAAGTGTTCATTTCCTCGCTGTTGCCACATCCCAGCCGCTTGCGTTCGTCGACGGCGCGCTGATGGAACGTCTTATACTTTTGTTGCTTGAAGCCGTTGTCGTCCAAGAGAGAGTGAGATGGATGACCAAACGACGGAATATCGCGAGGAGATCCATCTCGAAGAGAAACTCTCGGCGGTCGTTGCGAGGGAGACGTGCCCATTGGCACGCCGCCGCGGTCAGATCCGACAGAGGATCCGGCGCCAGTCGACCAGTTGAACTCACCCTCGGTGGGGGTGGTGCCCAAGAGCCAGCCGACGTCGTTACCTCCGAACGTTCCATCGCCCTTGGGTACGGAGGCGGGGAAAAAGTGGGTGCGATCTTGCGATCCTACGGAAAATCCACCTCCCCGTTTCCACGAACCAGACTGGGCTCCTCTGTCGCGCCAGCTACCAGACGCGCCCTGAGATCCCACGTGCGTCTTCTTACCCTTCAAATCCTTCTGGTAAAATGCGAGACCATCGTTGATGACGGTGGCGACATCTTTATTCGCTCCCGACGGCGGTCGTCCTCTGTTTTGGCCACCTCTGCCCGGGCGCTGAGAAACTATCATGAGACGGTTTACGTCGCCATCCGTCATGTCTTCCTCCTCGTAGTCATCGTCATCATCTTCATCGTCGTTGTCGTCATCGTCGTCGTCCCCATCATCTTCACCGAAATCTTCATCCATCTCGAACATTTCATCCTCATCCTTCTTGAGCTTGGACTTTGAACCCTTCTTTTCGATGGACGACGGCTCCGCCGCCGGCGCAATGTCAGCCGACGCCATCTGCTGCGTCAAGCCCGACACAGCGGCCGTCGATTGCTGCGGCGCGTTCTGTTGTGGCTTTCCGTCGGCATCCAGCAGCCACGCGCTCCAGTCTCCCATTTTACGAATCTTTTCGTTGTCGGCGCTGATCTCGACCGTCTTCGACCCCACGAGGGCTTCGTAAATCATATTGGGATCCGGAGTCATCATGCGAATGCGATTGAAGCTCGCGATGACGGATAACGCGATCCAACCTTCCTTGGGATCCATCTTTGATCGTAAGAATAAATCTTTGCACAAGTTTTCGACGCTGAAATAATATTCAACTTGCTGCTTGACGGCGGAGAGAATTTGGTCGCGTTGGGGCACTTGCGTCGGCATCATGTGCTGCGGAGGGTAATACATTTGCGCCCCGTGCGGCATGTAAAATCTACCGTCATACTGCGCTTGATACGAGGGATCAAACTGTTTGTTTCCTCGCCCACCTCTTCCGCCGCCTCGACCACCGTTTTCGTAGCCGTATCGACCGCCGTACTGCGCGTTGCCTCTTCCCCAGTTGCCGTCGCCGCCTCTCCCTCCTCGTCCTCCTCTACCGCCGTTGTTACCACTCCTACCCGCGTTACCACCGCGTCCACCATTATTACCGCGTCCACCGCCTTGCTTATCGCCCGCGCTGTTCTTTGAAGTCTTCCCCTTGCCGCCCTTGCCGCTATTCGTCCTCGCGTTGGACGGGGGCGACGCCTCGGGCTTCAACTCTGGATTCTTCGCGTCGCCGAGCGTCGGCCACGACACGGGTTTCACGGCAGCCAACGCCGGCGCCGCCGAACCTTCACTCGTCGCGCTCGGCTTCCTCCACGCCGGTTTCGCCGGTTCCTCGGTGCTCGCGCCCTTTTCTCCGCTCGCCGCGCTCTCCTCTCCGCCCGCCGGCGCCTTAGCCTCCGCCTCTCTCACCGCGCCTCCCTCATCACCACCACCGATCACCGCATCCCCACGCGCCGCCACCACCGTCGTCGTCGTCGTCGTCGTCGTCGTCACCACGGACTCCGTTCTCGTCTCCTCCCCCTCCGCGCTCGTCTTCGTCGAACCGCCGCTCACGACGCTCGCCCACGCGCTCATGTCCTCCTCTGCGAACCAATCCTACGGCGCCAATCGCGAGCACACCGCGCGTCCTCGGTCAGTCTTCCCATCCATCCCTCTCCCACGCATCCATCGAACACACACACCCGGTCGACGACGGACACGATCATCACACGCACGAAAAGTCAAAAAGTTGACGCGCGATGAAAACCACCCCACCCCTCGCGTAACCCTCACCCGCGCGTCCGTCCCATGGCGTCCGCGCGTCGTCGTCGTCCATCCACCTCCGTCGAACGGTGACGACGCGCGCGTATACATACACATATATACATCCCACCGTTCCTCGTCATCGGTCGTCGTCGTCGTCACCCGTCCGCCGCATCGACGCGCGCTCGAAAAACCCTCTCCGTTCACCACCAACCGTTCGTCGCGGTCGCGGTCGAGCTGCGTGTGCGTGGATGCGTTGATGGATGAACGCGCGAGGACGCGCGCGAGGACGGGATTGGTGATCACACCGAACGAATGAATGGTACCAATAAAGATCCATCATTCATCGTCGTCGTCGCGGTCGTCGTCGCTCGTCGTCGTCGTCGATGGATGGATGGACTCGTGGATTCGATTCGCACCGACCGTCGCGTCGCGTCGCGTCGCGTTCGACTCGACGGTCGACTCGACTTTCGACTGGACGTGTGACTCGGGAAAAAAGACGCGACGGGACGACGAAGACGCGATCGGGGAACGCGCGCACCTGTCCTACGTGTGTGCCGCGTCCGCGGGTCGTCGTCGCGGCGCGGTCGACGCGCGCGCGAGTGGCGCCGCGACGGCGACCCGCGCCGACGGGGCGTCCGCCGAACCCTAGGGAAAGTAGTACTAGGTTTTATGTATGTCGTCCGTGTGTGCGGGGAAGTGTCTCTCTTGATGGTGTGAGTACGTGTTCGTGTATGGGATGGTGATCGCGACGACGGCGCGGGGGGGAGCGCGCGGGGAGGGGAGGCGAGACGCGCGGGCGTTCGCGAACGAGCGCGAAGGGTCGTTCGTGTGCGTGCGTGCGGTGCGGTGGTGTGCGTTACAACGGCGGTGATCTGATCACGACGGCGAGGATGCGTCTGCGTCTGCGTCTGCGTCTGCGTCGGCGCGTCTGGGCGCGCGTCGGCGCGCGACCGAGGCGCGTCGGCGACGGACGGCGGCGCCTCGAGGCGGCGGCGGCGACGACGACGACGACGACGACGCGGTGGTCGACGTCGTCGTCGCGTCGGTGTCGGTGTCATCGGACGCGGCCGACGTCGACGTCGACGGTTTCGAAGACGCCGACGAGGGCGCGCGAGGCGGAGGCGTCGACGCGACGCGACGCGCGCGCGACGCTCGAGGAGCTTTGGACGGAACGGGCGTCGATCGAGCGGACGCCACGGGATCGTTGGTCTCTGCCATCATTCCGTATCCCGTTCTCTGAATGTTCGGTCGCTGCTGCGCGCGCGTCGAGCCAAAGACGGGTTTCATCTCGCGTCTGCCGGAGCTCGCGCGCATGAGCGGGTCCTCCTCGCGCTGATTGATGACGATGCGGGAGCCGTCTCGAGACATGTCGGTGTCCGTGATGCCGCGTGTTTTCAGACTGTTCATGCCGGAGTCCGACATGTCGTCGTCCGAGGCGACGTCCATCACGGTGAGACCGGCTTGGTCGAAGAGTTTCTTGGCTAAAAACGTCGCGCTCTGACCGCTGCTCCCGTTGACGCTCGCCCACTCAAACCAAGGGACGTGCACCGTGGTCCACCCAGCCTTCTCGAGGTAACGGTATCGAGAATTCGTCGTGTCCGTCTCCTCCCCGGACAAGCGTCGTCGTGGAAAGTTTCTCGCAAAGTGCGACGGTCCGTCCACCTCGATGGCCACCTTTTTGCCTCGAAGCACAATGTCGAGCGAGAACAAACCATCCTCCGTGACGTACTCAATCTCGTGCGGTACGCCCATATTGGTGAGCGCCGCGCTCACTTCGCGATGAAATTGACTGATGACGACCCTGCTGGTGCCAACCTTCCACGCCTTGGTGGCCAGTTCCACCATGTTCGGATCGGTCAACATGGCGCCGCGCGGGGAGTAATTCTCAAACATGGCATTCGCCTGAAACAATTGCGCCCAATCGATGTCTGGGATGGCGTCCTCTCGATACAATTCCACAATCTTGGCTCGATACGCCTCCACGATCCATTCATCCGGCCAATATTCGAAAGATGCGAGCGCTAAAAGAGAGTTGGACACCGCCTGCGCCGACGTAAACTCGGAAACCTTTTCTCCGAGCTCATTCGTCAACTCGCGCATCAACGTTTCGTTGGGCTTGATACCGAGCTGCGCGAACGCCCAAATCGTGTTCGTCAAACCTTGATGCGAGAACGCGCCTTTGCGGAGCTCGACGAGCGTTCTATCTTGGAAGACGGTGAGAAACTCGTCGTCGGGAATCCATCTCAAAATGGCGAGCGCCCACAGCACGTTGCTCAAGCTCTGCGTTTGCAACTCAGGATCGTCGCGGAAGTGTTCGGTGGCGATCGAGAGCACGATGTGCATGATTTCTGGATTTTTGGGCGTCCAATCAAAGTTTGCCCACGCCCACAGGCTGTTGGAGACGCCCGTGGCGGAGACGTCTCGCGCCGTGGCGTCCACGTACAGCTGCGCCACTTTGTTCAACACCGACGATCCCGGGTTGAATCGTAAACTACTGTAAGACCAGAGTAAATTCGTGGAATCACTGATGGTGATATCGCCCAGTAAGTTTTCCCAGCTTCTGGTGACGAGCTCGAGCATCTTAAAAGACGGCACGAATTCGAGCGTCGCGTACGCCCAGAGCGTGTTGGATAAACCTTGACAGATGAACGTGTGCGATTTTCGCTCGACGAATTGCACCAACGTCTTCAAGAATTCGTCGTGTTGAGGACGCATCTTTTGTGGATGCGTCGCCATGGACCATAAAATGTTGCTCACGCTCTGTGAACTCCACAAGTTGGGATACTCTTTGATGTTGGCGTGACACTCGCGCAAAATGTCGTCAAAGAGGTCGGGAGGATCGAGCTCGAGCTTCATCGTCGCTATGGCCCACACGACGTTTGAAAACTCCATCGACTTGAAATCCTTCATGTTCTTCTTGATCGCCTTCGAAAAGAGCGACACCACCTCGGGACGAAGCGTGTGCCCGAGCGTAGCGAACGCCCAGAGCGAGTTGCTCACGCCCTGCGCCGCAAAGTCGTCCATGATGCACTCGCACCAATACTCCAATTTTTTCATCAACTCCTTGTTCGTCTCCCTCGAATTATGCATGGACGCGTACGCCCAGAGTAAATTACTCACATTCTGTCCCGGCGGCGAGTCTTCCTCGAGGGTGATGATGTTTTTAAACACGAGCGAGAGCATGGGATCACCGCTCGACGTCGTCAACCCGCAGTGCGCGGCGCCCCAACAAATGGCGGACAACGGACGCACTTTAAACGTACCCAAACCCTTCTCCTCGAGCGTCCCGTCCTGCGCCGCGAGTAGGAGTTCACGAAGTTTATTCGTCAACGTCTGAAACCGCGCGTCCTCCACCACCGCCGGGTGCGTCTCCCCGTCCCTCGCCGCGCCGCCGCCCTCGCCGCGATGTCTCGTCTTCAACCGTCCCAATCTGTGCATGCACGTCGCTAAATTAATCACATTCATCTCATCCACGCGTTCGCTCGCGTAATCTAACAGTTCATCCACCGTCTGTAACTTTGTAATCGTCGAGTTGATCTGTATGTACTCGCGTTCCGCCCCTCCGTTCCCGCCCCCCGCGCCGCCGCCGCTCGGGGATTTTTTCCTCTTGGCGCGCGCGGACCCCCCCCCCGCACCGCCGCCGCCGTCGTCCCCGGGACGATTCCTCGACGACGCCTCCCGTCTCCCACCATCCCCTCGCCCGCGTCCTCCTCCTCGTCCACCGTTCCCGCGCGTTCCTCGTCCTCCTCCTCGCGCCGCCTCGCCGTACGCCCCGCTCGTCTCCGCCGCCACCGTCCACCCCGCCGCCCGTCTCGACGTCGACGCTCGACGCTCGTCGTCGGCGCTCGCATCGTCATCACCACCACCACCACTCTCCTCGCGCCCGCGTCCGTCGTCGAACCACGCGTTCGTCGTCGTCGTCGTCGTCGTCCCCGCGCGTCGTCGTCGTCGTCCCGCCGCCGCCGCCGCCGCCGCGAGCGACGACCGCCACCGCGACGACGCGTCGCCCTCTCCCACGA
>Ga0181589_10001609_pt1 | contig 17646 bp, 19 predicted proteins | sample 071ome_25_FD_132444 | JGI IMG/M metagenome (GOLD analysis project Ga0181589, IMG submission 132444) | Coastal salt marsh microbial communities from the Groves Creek Marsh, Skidaway Island, Georgia - 071410BT metaG (megahit assembly) | ecosystem: Environmental > Aquatic > Marine > Intertidal...
ATCCAAGACGAACTTAGTCATCGATTTCAAATTACTGGTTTAGATTCAACGCGTGAAGCCCGAAATTTAGCGCTGTTATTACGGGCAGGTGCGCTAGCGGCGCCCATGAGTATTATAGAAGAAAGGACAGTGGGTCCAAGTCTAGGACAACAAAATATCGACCAAGGTAAGCGTTCAGTTATCCTAGGTATGATTTTAGTCATGATATTTATGGTGATTTACTATCGAGTATTTGGCATTGTGGCAAACGTGGCACTGATAGTTAACCTGCTAATGATAGTTGCCATTCTATCGATGATTCCTGGTGCTACGCTTACACTGCCTGGTATTGCAGGAATAGTACTAACGGTGGGTATGGCGGTAGATGCTAACGTACTTATATTCGAGCGAATCAGAGAAGAATTGCGCAATGGTAATTCTCCGCAAGCGAGTATTCATTCGGGTTATGAAAAAGCGCTGTCAACCATTGCGGATGCAAACGTCACGACCTTAATTGCTGCAGTAGTTCTATTCACTTTTGGCACAGGTCCAATTAAAGGATTCGCAGTAACCTTATCAATTGGCATTGCTTGCTCAATGTTAACAGCCATTATGGGTACGCGCGCAATTATTAATTTAATTTACGGAAACAAAAAGGCGCCAGTGTTGGCGATTTAATACTATGCAATTACTTAAAACGTCATTAAATATAGACTTTCTCGGCAAGAGAAAAATTGCATGGATTATTTCTGCAATATTAATAGTTGTGTCAGTAGCCTCTCTTGCGACGCGAGGTCTTAATCTCGGGATCGATTTTACTGGTGGTACCTTGGTTGAAGTGGGCTATCCAGATGCTGTAGAACTTGATCCAATTCGATCGGCACTTGAAGCTGAGTCTTTTAACGATGCAATTGTGCAGCATTTTGGAACAGCAAAAGATGTCTTGATCCGTTTGCCTTCTTCAGAGAATGCTAATGCTGCTGAATTAAGTGATCAAGTATTAGCAGCGCTGAGTTCAACCGGTGATCCAAGTATGCGTCGGGTGGAGTTTGTAGGGCCGCAAGTGGGTGAAGAGTTGCGTGATGATGGTGGGCTTGCAGTGTTATATGCATTATTTGGAATATTGATTTATGTCGCTTTGCGTTTTGAATATCGTTTTTCGTTTGGTGCGGTTGCTGCATTGATTCACGATGTTGTACTTACCGTTGGGTTTTTCTCGATTACACAAGCAGCCTTCGACTTAACTGTACTTGCTGCTGTACTTGCTGTCATTGGATATAGCTTGAATGACACCATAGTTGTATTTGATCGTATTCGTGAGAATTTTAGAAAGATGCGTAAAGCAACATCTTTAGAAGTGATTAATGACTCGATCAATCAAACAATTTCTCGAACATTAGTGACCTCAATGACGACTCTATTAGTATTGCTTGCTTTGTTTTTTATTGGAGGAGAAGTGATTCATTCATTTGCATTGGCATTGATCGTCGGTGTGATAGTGGGAACTTATTCATCAATCTATATCGCAAGTTCAATGCTTGTTGTTCTAAATGTTACTTCTGAAGATATGATTCCTGAAGAGAAAGATACTTCGGAACTAGACGAGATGCCGTAAAGATTGTTGAGCTTTGTTATGTGGCTGATTTCATCGCAGTATTGATAGTGGTAATAAAGCTCTTATAAAGATAAGTATTGGCGGCAACTATATCGCCCGACTCCAGGTATTTATGGCCACCTTCTATGTCGCTAACTAACCCACCAGCTTCTTGAATAAGTATCACACCCGCAGAGATATCCCAGATATTTAGTCCGAATTCCCAAAAAGCATCGAAACGTCCAGCAGCAACATATGCAAGATCTAGTGCTGCTGATCCTGCACGACGAATGCCAGATGTTTTGTCTAGCATGGCTTTTAAGGTTGCTAAATAGGCATCTAATTCTTGATCCGTACGATAGGGTAAACCCGTTCCAATTAAGCTACCTGTTAAATCTCGTTGTTTGCTAACACGAATACGGCGATTATTTAGTGTCGCTCCTTCACCGCGTATCGCACAAAATAGCTCTTCCTTGAGAGGGTCATAAACAACACCAAGTTGTAGCTTATTGTTTTCACGCATTGCAATAGATACGCAAAATTGAGGAATGCCGTGTAAATAATTCGTTGTTCCATCTAAAGGGTCTATAATCCACTGGCATTCATCACCAGGGTGATCGCCTGATTCTTCAGCTAAAATCGCATGGCTTGGGTATGCTTTCTGAATTACTGAAATGATGGCTTGTTCTGCTTGCTGGTCAACTTCACTTACAAAGTCATTTGTGCTTTTTGTATGAATCTTGATATCAGGCAAGCGATTTATATTTCGTAAAATTACTTGACCAGCTGCTCTTGCAGCACTAATAGCAATGTTTAAAGCGGGTTTCATAATAAAAAATTAATGACATTTAAAGTGGCGGCAAAGAGTAGCAGACGACAGTGTATTTGTAAGCTTAATAATCCAATCTATGAAAAATAATATTAATAATTTGTTTCCGCCCTCATTCACACCGAGGGTTATCATGGTTGAGACATCGCATCCTGGCAATATAGGCGCGGCTGCTCGAGCAATGAAAACCATGAATATGGATCAGCTCTCTTTGGTGCAGCCAAAAGTTTTTCCAGATCCAGTGGCATTTGCGCGATCTTCAGGTGCTACAGATCTATTGGATAAAGCCCAAGTACACGATTCATTATCTGAAGCGATACAAGACTGCCAAATTGTGGTGGGAATCACTGCGCGCTCTAGAAAGTTATCTGCCCCAGTTGTTACCCCTAAGCAGCTAATATCGCTTATGAATAGTGACTATAAGGCGATGCAAGTCGGCTGGGTGTTTGGGCGTGAACGTAATGGTTTAAATAATGACGAAATTGATCTATGCAATGTTGTTTGCACAATTCCATCAAATCCTGAATATGGGTCACTGAATATTGCTGCGGCAATTCAAGTGTTTTGCTATGAATGGTATGCCTCTCAAACAGTAGCTAATGTAGCTCCTGCGGACACGACATCTAACTCTGGTTCGCTGGCACTTGTAGGTGAGAAGGAAGGTTTTTATCAACATTTATGGCAAGCTTTAAACAAGATAGAATTTCTAGATAAAGATAATCCTGTCCCTGTACAGAGGAAATTAAGACGTTTATTTGACCGTGCTCAACTAAGTAGATCAGAAATTAATATTCTACGTGGTATCCTAAAAAATGTTTTAAAACAATAGGTTATTAAATTATCTAGGATAATCTAGCCCTTTTACACTGTTCACGTCTAACCCGTTAGCAATACTTGATAAAAATAGTCAGGTATTGGTATTCTTTACTCATCAAGTAACGGGCAATTAAAAATGAAACTCAGCACTAAAGGTAGATATGCAGTGACGGCGATGTTTGATGTGGCAATTCATCAAGCAGGCGGGCCTGTATCACTAAGCGATATCTCAGAACGACAAGGTATCTCACTCTCATATTTAGAGCAGCTTTTTGGGCGCATGCGTCGCAAGCAATTAGTTGCCAGTACACGAGGCCCAGGTGGCGGATACAATTTGGCACGTGATGCTAGTCAAATTGCTATCGCAGATATTATTACCGCGGTAGATGAAAGTGTAGATGCAACACGCTGTGGTGGTAATGCAGATTGTCAAAACCAACAGCGCTGTCTCACACATGAGCTGTGGGAGGAACTGAGTTCGCAAATCCATGTGTTTTTATCTGGAATCACTTTAGAAGATGCAATTAACAAACAAAGAGTCGTCGAAGTGGCTGAACGTCAAGATCGTCAGTTGGGAACAGAACAACATATCGATTTTCAAGCAGCAAATACAAACGAAGAATTAATGGTTAAATGATTAAAGGAAATGATCTGTGAGTGAGTTAAAACTACCTATCTATATGGATTACAGTGCAACCACACCAGTTGATCCACGTGTGGCCTCAGCAATGATGGAATGTTTAACCAATGAAGGAAACTTTGGTAATCCAGCGTCACGCAGCCACGAATTTGGTTGGAAAGCAGAAGAAGCGGTAGAAACTGCAAGAGCGAATGTTGCTGCTTTAATTAATGCTGACCCTAAAGAAATTATTTGGACCAGCGGTGCCACAGAGTCAGATAATTTGGCTATTAAAGGGGCTGCACATTTTTATAGTAAGAATGGTAAACATATCATTACACTGAAAACTGAACATAAAGCAGTATTAGATACATGTCGTCAATTAGAGCGTGAAGGTTTTGAAGTGACTTACCTTGAACCTGAATCAAATGGCTTAGTTGATATGGAAGAACTCAAACAAGCCATTCGTGAAGACACAGTATTAATATCAATTATGCATGTGAATAACGAAATAGGCGTGGTTCAAGACATCAAATCAATTGGTGCACTTGCGCGTGAAAAGAAAATTATTTTCCATGTAGATGCTGCTCAAAGTGCGGGCAAAGTGGAAATTGATGTAAAAGATATGAATGTTGACCTGATGAGCTTCTCAGCTCATAAAATCTACGGTCCGAAAGGAATCGGTGCATTATATGTCTGCCGTAAACCTCGTGTAAGGATAGAAGCACAAATGCACGGTGGTGGTCATGAGCGAGGTATGCGTTCAGGTACATTGCCTACACATCAAATTGTTGGTATGGGTGAAGCATTTAAAATTGCTAAGCAAGAAATGGTCAGTGAGAATGAGCGTATTCGCATGTTGCGTGATCGTTTGCTCGAGGGGCTAAATGATATTGAAGAAGTTTATATCAATGGTGACCTTGAGAGGCGAGTGCCCCATAACTTAAATATGAGTTTTAACTTTGTCGAAGGTGAAAGCTTGATTATGGCGCTAAAAGATATTGCGATTTCTTCTGGATCTGCATGTACTAGTGCATCTTTAGAGCCTAGTTATGTTTTAAGAGCACTGGGTAGAGATGATGAACTGGCTCATAGTTCATTACGTTTTAGTATAGGTCGATTTACAACTGAGAGTGATGTTGATCATGCGATTGAAGTTATTCGTAAGGCGGTGACTAAGTTGCGTGATTTATCACCACTGTGGGATATGTATAAAGAAGGTGTGGACTTGAAGTCTATTGAATGGGCCGCACATTAAGTATGTAAGTAAGAGATTTAAAATTAGGAGTCAAAGACAATGGCATATGGAGATAAAGTATTAGACCACTACGAGAATCCTCGTAACGTAGGTACATTAGATAAAGAAGCAAGTAATGTAGGCACAGGTATGGTGGGTGCGCCTGCTTGTGGTGACGTGATGAAATTGCAAATTCAAGTGAATGATAGTGGCGTTATTGAAGAGGCAAAGTTTAAAACTTATGGTTGTGGTTCAGCTATTGCATCTTCTAGTTTGCTTACTGAATGGGTGAAAGGTAAAACGTTAGATGAGGCTAGTCAGATCAAAAATTCAGATATTGCAGAAGAGCTAGCATTGCCGCCAGTAAAAATTCATTGTTCTGTATTAGCAGAAGATGCAATTCGTGCTGCAATCACTGATTATCAAAGTAAACAAGACGCTCCTGAAAAGAAAAGCGCATAGATAAATTACTCATGCCTATTTCATTAACAGAAAGCGCAGTTCAGCGAGTAAAAACTTTCCTCGAAAAACGAGGTAAAGGTGTGGGTGTGCGTTTGGGTGTTAAAACAACAGGATGCTCAGGGATGGCCTATACGATTGAATTTGCTGATGAGATAGATGAGGCGGATGAAGTATTTGAGCAAGATGGTGTAAAAGTGCTTATTAATCCAAAAAGTCTTGTTTATTTAGATGGCACCGAGCTCGATTTTGCAAAAGAGGGTTTAAACGAAGGATTTAAGTTTAATAATCCAAATGAAAAAGACCGATGCGGATGCGGAGAAAGTTTCACCGTATAAAATCTCTACGCATTCTACGGCCGCGTTAGTATCTTCTCTATATACTCATTCCATTTTCACATAAGTTCTATTGCCTTGATGCGTTTGTAACGTTTTCATAATGATACATAGGCGTAAATAAGTGTTTTTATATGATTAAGTTTGATTTCTCGCGTAATTATTTTGAATTGTTTGGTCTTGAGGTCTTATTTCAAATCGATGATGCTCTGCTTGTTGGTAATTATCAAAAAATGCAATCTGAGTTTCATCCTGATCGCTACGTTGATGGTGATGAGAAGCAAAAGCGTATGGCTATGCAAGCAACGACATATATAAATGAAGCGTATAAAACATTACGTGATGATCAATCGCGTGCACGTTACATGTTAGAGCTGCAGGGATTACATTTCGATGTAGAAAAAGATACTACTCAGGATATGGAATTTTTAATGTCACAAATGAATTTGCGCGAGCAGATTGATGAGGTTGATTCTAAGGATGACCCTTTAGATTGTTTGGATGAGTTGAGTAGTCAATCACGAAAAGATAAAAAAAATCTTATACTAGCTTTTCAAGAGCATTATCTTGCACAACGCTGGGATGAGGCCAAAGAGATTGTACTAAAGTTGCAGTTTTTTACGCGATTGCAGCAGCAGATAAATCAAAAACAAGAAGCATTAGAAGAACAGTTGATGTAATAACATGGCTTTATTGCAAATTTCAGAACCAGGAATGTCTACAGCGCCGCATGAGCATCGATTAGCGGTTGGTATTGATTTGGGTACAACTAATTCATTAGTGGCATCTGTAAGAAGTGGTGTTGCGGAAACGTTGTTAGATGAGAGTGGAAATGCCTTGCTACCCTCGTCTGTTTACTATGAGATGAATAAAACGCCTGTCGTTGGGGAGAAAGCTTTACAAAAAGTATCCACTGATCCTTTAAATGTTGTGAGTTCTATCAAGCGTGTATTGGGCCGATCAATTGAAGATATTAATTTAGCCAACGAATTTAATCCGTTCACATTTGCTTCAATAAAAGATAAGCAGGTTCCACGAATCAATACAGCAATTGGCCCGCGTACTGCAGTTGAAGTGTCTGCTGATATATTGCTTGCGCTTAAAGATAGAGCAGAAAAAACACTTGGAGGTGATTTGATAGGTGCAGTAATTACTGTGCCTGCATATTTTGATGACTCTCAACGCCAAGCAACAAAAGATGCGGCAAATCTTGCTGGACTCAATGTTTTTAGATTGCTGAATGAACCTACAGCTGCAGCAATTGCATATGGTTTAGATCAAGCGGCAGAAGGTGTGATTGCGGTTTATGATCTGGGTGGCGGCACTTTTGATGTGTCTATACTACGATTGCGAAAAGGCGTGTTTGAAGTGATGTCGACGGGCGGAGATTCTGCGTTAGGAGGCGATGATTTTGACCAAGCGATTGCAAGTTGGCTGACAGATATATTAGATGATTCTATTCGAGGCAATATTACTGCAATGCGTCAAGTATTAGCTGCAGCAAGGCAGGCTAAAGAAAACCTTACGCAGCAAGCAAGTACTGTAATTAGTATTGATGGTTATGATGATGTTGAATTGTCTAAAGAAACGTTTGAACAGTTGATTGAAGCAAAAATAAAGAAAACTATCAGTGCATGTCGACGTGCTTTGCGAGATGCAGATATCGATAAAGAAGACGTTTCTGAAGTTGTGATGGTGGGTGGTTCAACTCGTGTTCCGCTAGTAAGAAAACAAGTGGAAAAGTTTTTTGATAAAAAGCCACATGTAGATATTGATCCTGATAGAGTCGTTGCTATAGGTGCTGCTATTCAAGCAGATATATTGGCAGGAAATAAACCTGGCGATGAAATGTTATTGTTAGATGTGATTCCTCTGTCTCTAGGTATAGAAACTATGGGAGGGTTGGTAGAAAAAATTATCAACCGAAATACTACTATCCCTGTTGCGCGAGCGCAGGAGTTTACGACATATAAAGATGGTCAAACGGCGATGCGTGTGCATGTGTTGCAAGGGGAGCGCGAACTTGTATCTGATTGCAGGTCGTTAGCAACTTTTGATTTGAAAGGATTGCCTCCTTTAGTTGCAGGTGCTGCAAAGATCAGAGTAACTTTTCAAGTAGATGCCGATGGATTGCTAAATGTCAGCGCTCAAGAAGTCAATACTGGAGTATCTGCAAGCATAGAAGTAAAACCTTCTTATGGTTTATCTGATGCAGAAATTGAAAGCATGCTGAAAGCTTCTATGGAAAATGCGCGAGAAGATATGTTAGCTAGAAGTTTGCGTGAAGAACAAGTAGAAGCAGATCGAGTTGTAGAAGCTTTAAATGCTGCGCTAGCCAAAGATGGTGAATTGCTTTTGAGTGAGCAAGAAATAGAAGCAATTATTTTAAAACGTGATATGTTGATTGGTGTAAGAAATAAAACACAAAACCCAGAAGAGATTAAACAAGCGATTAAATCATTAGAAGCTGCTAGTGAGCATTATGTGGCGCGTCGTATGGATAATAGTGTGCGGTCTATGATGAAGGGTCACAAGGTCGAAGAATTTGAATCTTAATTATTGCAAAGTTGTATTATGCCTAAATTAACTTTTTTACCCCATGAACAGATTTGTCCTGAAGGTGCTGTTGTTGAAGTAGAGTCAGGAATAAGTATTTGCGATGCTGCACTTACTAACGGAATTGAGTTGGAACATGCCTGTGAAAAATCATGCGCATGTACAACTTGCCATGTCCATGTCAGAGAAGGAATGGACTCGTTAAATGAGGCAAGTGATAACGAAGAAGATTATCTCGATAAAGCATGGGGTTTGGATCCTGATTCTCGTTTGAGTTGTCAAGCAATAGTAGGTGATGAAGATTTAACAATTGAAATACCTAAGTACACAATTAACCTTGTGTCAGAATCACACTAAGGAGTTGATATGGGATTAAGGTGGACAGATACTATTGATATTGCTATTGAGCTTGATGAGCGCCATGCAGATGTCGACCCGCAATATATTCGATTTACTGATTTGCATGCTTGGGTCTGTGAATTGCCTGAATTTGAAGATGATCCAGAAAAATCTAGTGAAAAAATCCTCGAAGCCATTCAAATGGCATGGCTAGATGAGCGCGATTGAGTTAAAAGCCTAGTCCAGGCAAATTCTCGAGAATTCATAAAAAACTGATTTATTCCAATATTTTGCAATGTTGGTCCATTGCAGTGCCTAAGCGTTCACACGCGGCTGATATCCGAGTAGAATTCAAGAACTAAACTAATATTTTTCATAAATTCAATTAACTACACAACCAATTTAGGAGATTAAACACGTGGCAGTGGAACGCACATTTTCTATTGTGAAGCCGAATGCAGTTGCTAAGGACGTCATTGGGTCTATATATCAACGCTTTGAGCAGTCAGGTCTAAAGATTGTGGCAGCTAAAATGCTTCATATGAGTACTGAACAGGCTCAAGGCTTTTATGCTGTACATAAGGAACGTCCATTTTTTAATGATTTAGTGAGTTTTATGACATCAGGTCCAGTTATGGTTCAGGTGTTAGAAGGCGAAAACGCGATCATGAAGAATCGTGAAATTATGGGGGCGACTAACCCAGCTGAAGCTGCGGCTGGAACCATAAGGGCTGATTTTGCTGATTCACTTGAAGCGAACGCTGTACATGGATCGGATGCGCCCGAGACAGCGGCAGAAGAAATCGCTTACTTTTTTACAGAGTCTGAGATTTGTCCGCGAACATAAACACAAGTTCTGATACTGAAGCAGTGAACATGGTTGGTATAGACCGCAGTTCACTGCAACAGCTATTTGTTGAATATGGAGAAAAGAAATTCCGTGCTCAACAAGTGATGCAATGGTTATATCAACGCGGTGAAACTGATGTGTCAAAAATGACAGATCTGAGTAAATCGCTGAGAGATAAGTTACAACAGCATATGCATATTACATTTCCCAATATTCAGTCTGAGCAATTTTCAACAGATGGTACAGTTAAATGGTTGCTTAATGTTGGGGAAGATCGTGATGGTAATGCCAATGCAATAGAAACGGTTTATATACCCGAAAGCAATCGCGGAACATTATGTATTTCATCGCAAGTGGGATGTGCCTTAGATTGCACATTCTGTGCAACGGCAAGGCAGGGCTTTAACAGAAATTTGACTGCTGAAGAAATTATTGGTCAAGTGTGGGTAGCTGATCAACGACTAAGAACGTTAAATGATGGTAAATCTTTACTTACTAATGTTGTTTTTATGGGTATGGGCGAACCATTATTAAATTTCAATAATGTTCTGCCAGTTATTAAATTATTATTAGATGACTATGCATATGGATTGGGCAAACGAAAAGTAACTGTCAGTACCTCAGGTATTGTGCCTAAAATCGATGATTTATCAAAGATACTGGATGTAAGCCTAGCTATATCTTTACATGCTCCAAATAATGAAGTGCGCAACGAATTAGTTCCTATTAATAGAAAGTATCCGATCGAAAACTTACTCGCTGCATGTAAGCGTTATCTGGGCAATAAAAATAGAAAAGAAAGTATTACATTTGAATATGTGATGCTGGATGGTGTAAATGATAGCGATAGTCAGGCGCGTGAGCTTGTCAGGTTACTTAAAGGAATTCGTGCGAAAATAAATCTTATTCCATTTAATTCGTTTGAATCTGCTGGTTATCAGCGCTCTAGCCAGGAACGTATAGATAGATTTAGCCAAATACTCATGCAACATGGTATTGTAGTTATAACTCGTCGGCCACGAGGAGAGGACATTGCTGCTGCTTGCGGGCAACTTGCTGGTCAAGTGGCAGATCGTGCTTCTAGAGCCAATCATTATATAAGAATGTATGAAAGATCACTGCTTAGTAGGAGAATTGAAACTCAATGCGTTTCCTAGGGCTTATAATAATTTGCATCATTGCTAGTGCTTGTACGACACAGCCGGTTGTAAACAGCGATAGTTCTGGTAGTCATAGAACAGCTCCGAACAAAGATGCTGCTGAGCTAAATATCCAACTGGGTGCAAATTACATCGCTAATGGTGAATATCAATTAGCTGATGATAAACTCAAAAAAGCATTTAAACAGGATCCACAGTCTTCAGTAGCACGTTGGACTTACGCTATTCTTCAGGAAAAACTTAATCAAACTAAAGCGGCAGAGTTTTATTACAAAGAAGCATTACGAATAAATGTTAAAGATTCTCGTGGGCAACAAAACTATGCTTCTTTTTTGTGTCGTAATAAACGCTACCAAGAAGCAGATACTCATTTCGTAAAAGCATTGTCTGATCCATTATTTGCTAATCGTGAAGCGGCTAGTCTCACAGCAGGTGTTTGTGCGATGGAAATACCTGATTATGTGTCTGCAGATAAACACTTTAATGAAACATTGCGAGTGAATGACCGTAATCGTGTGGCGCTTTACCAGCTCGCAAAGCTGAACTTCAAGCAAGATAAATTTGCTACATCGCAAAGTTATTTGCGTGATTTTGAAGAAGTTTCAGTTCATACTGCCGAATCATTATGGTTGGCTTATCAAACTGAGCGTGGCTTAGGTAATGTTCGAATTGCTCAAAGTTACGCAAAATTGTTATCTAAACAGTTTCCCGGTTCTAAAGAAGCCGAACAACTTGCTAGGATGAATTAGTGACTGAGCAAATAAATACTAATAGTGATCAGGCTGGCAACATGTCTATAGGGCAGACACTACGAGCTGCGCGAGAAAAACATTCTTTTAGTATTTCATATGTAGCTTCACATACGCACCTTAAAGAAGACATCATAGTAGCTATCGAAAATGACGATCATGAGCAGTTATCTGGACCAGTATTTGTTAAAGGCTATATTCGAAGTTATGCAAAATTACTGGATCTAGATGTTGAGCCGTTGATTGGAGATTACAGTCAAGCTAATCCGGTTGAATACGTAACTCCTGAAGTTAAGCGACTTAAAAAAGTCAGATCATCTGGTGCAGATCCTGTTGTTATTTGGAGTTCAGTCACTGTTGTTGCCTTGTTGGTTGGGCTGATGACTACATGGTGGTTGCATCGTGATGCTTCAGATCCAGTTGAATTAGCATCTGTTGTTGATCAATTTGATGAGAGTGAAGTGGTAGTGAAGAAAAGCGCTGTCATAGAAGAATTAGATACTGATGACGAACAATCTAAACTGATTGGATTGGGTAATGTGAATCCTAAAAACATCTCGCAATCACAAAATGCATTGCCTGTCATTGCAGAACGGATTATTGAAGAAACGAAAGAGACTGTTCAGCAAGAAGTTGAAACGACAACTAACATAATTGAATCACCATCAAGTGGTGGAGATGTTGATAAAGTCAGAATTACGGTACGTTATACACAAGAAAGCTGGACTGAAATATTTGATGCACGCAAGAGAAGATTGCTGCATGGCTTAATAAAGCCTGGTGCAACACGAGTTATTTCTGGTCAGGCACCGTTTAATGTGTTCTTGGGAAATTCGCCAGGAGTGGAGCTAGAAATTAATGGTAAGCCATTTGACCATTCCGTATATATGCGTCGAAATAATACCGCAAGATTCCTTATCGATGATGTAAACTCTTAATCAAATCTCAGTTCTTTCTCGATTTAATTGCCCTTGTTGTTTCAAGTATGAGTAAAAATATCCAATCAATACGTGGAATGCATGACTTTGCTCCAGATGAAGCGGTGTCTATGCGCATGCTTGAGAAAAAATTACAGCAGGTATTGCATCAATATGCTTACCAAGAAGTGAGAACCCCAATTGTAGAGAAATTAGATTTATTTAAACGCTCAATTGGTGAAGTCACAGACATCGTTGAAAAAGAAATGTACGCATTTGAAGATCGTGGTGGAGATTGGCTTGGATTGAGACCGGAAGGTACAGCAAGTGTCGTTCGCGCTGGAATACAAAATGGATGGCTGCACAATCAGCAACAGCGTTATTGGTATATTGGTCCATTCTTTCGTCGAGAACGGCCCCAAAAAGGGCGCTATCGTCAATTTCACCAACTGGGTGTTGAAACCTTTGGAATACAAGGCCCAGATATAGACGTGGAATTAATTCTAATGACTCGTGCTATGTGGGAAGCAGTTGGGTTGCAAAGTGAAAATTTACAATTGCAGATTAATACATTAGGTGACAGTGAAGCACGTGCAAAGCATAGAGAAGTGTTAATCGAGTATCTATTATCACATCAAGACTCATTAGATGAAGAAGGTAAAAACCGACTTCATACTAATCCATTGCGAGTGTTAGATAGTAAGAATCTAGAAGTACAGGCGATAGTTAGTGATGCGCCCATGTTAATTGATTATCTTGATGACGAAGCTAAGCAGCACTTCGAATTATTACAAACTATGTTGTCTAATCTGAATGTTGATTTTGTGCTTAATCCAACGCTGGTTAGAGGCTTGGATTACTATAATAGAACTGTTTTTGAATGGATAACCACCGAGCTTGGTGCGCAAGGCACCATATGTGCTGGTGGTCGATATGATAATTTGGTTGATCAAATGGGTGGGAGAAAGACGCCTGCTGCAGGTTTTGCGGTTGGTTTAGAGAGATTGCACAGTCTAGTCGCGGAGCAACTTTCATCGCAATTACAGGATATTGATGCCTATTTTGTCATTCTAGGTGTTAAAGCCGTGAGCTATGGATTTGAGTTGATGGCTAAAATTCGACAACAAAATACGCATTGCGCTATTCAGATGAATTGCGGGGGTGGTAGTATCAAGTCCCAGATGAAACGTGCCGATCGTTCAGGCGCAAGACTTGCTTTAATCGCAGGTGAAGATGAGGTTAATAATCGAACAATAACTGTCAAATTCCTTAAGGGTGAAGGTGAACAAAAAACTCTGTCCGAAATCGAATTATTAGACTTACTAAGTCAATTACAAAAATTGTAAAAAAGAATATTTATTTTGAGGAGGCTATATGGCTGATCATGGAACCGACGAGCAGCAAATACAAGCCATAAAAGAATGGTGGAATGAAAATGGGCGCTCAGTTATTGCGGGTGTGGTGATTGGTATAGGTACTTTAGTTGCATGGAAAGGCTGGGGTACTTATCAAGAACAGCAAGCGATAGAAGCTTCGGATCGTTACAACAATATGCGTTCATCTATATTGTCTCAAGATCTGGATAGTGTCACTGTTCAAGCTCAAGAATTAAAAGATAACTATGCTTCCACACCATATGCATCATGGGGTGCCTTATTGTTAGCAAAAGCTAATGAGGCTAAAGGTGATACTCTGGCAGCTATTGAAAATTTAGAGTGGACCGCAAAAAATGCCAAACAAGAAACAGTGAAAAATATAGCGCAGCTTCGATTAGCAAGAGTCTATATTGCAGAGGGTGAGTATGCTAAAGCGGAAGAAGTGCTTGATCAGTCTTTTCCTGATGCATACACATCTCTTTACCAAGAGTTGCTTGGTGACCTACATGCTCGTAGAGGTAACTTAGAGCAAGCTAGACAAGCTTATGATGCAGCCATTAATGCTTCAAATGAATCAGACATAGAATTTCTTGAAATGAAGCGTAATAACTTAGGTATATCAAATCAAGCAAATGCATAGATCCATGTCTAATATTACTTTCATCTTACGTGGTGTCATTTTGCTGATACTTATATCCTCTGTAAGTGCATGCAGTTATATACCATGGTTTGGTGATGATGAAGAAGTTGAGATCGAATTACGTGAGCCACTAGAGCTTACTGAAATTGTTCCACAAGTTCGCATTCAGCAAAACTGGCAAGTATCACTAAGTGGCGATATAGAAGATACGAGAATTCCATTACGACCTCATGTCTACGCTGACAAAATAGCGTATACATCAACTGGGGGTGATGTTGCGGTATATGATATCGCAAGTGGCCGTTCGATTTATTCGAGCAGTGCAGCAGAGTCAGTATCGGCTGGTGTTGGTGGTAATGAGCAAATATTAATTGTAGGTACATTAGATGGTGATGTGCTGGCAATAAATCAATCTGATGCTTCTCAGGTATGGTCTGTAAATATTGGAAGTGAAATAGTTGCTATAGCTCATACGCAAGGTGAAAAAGCAATTATAAGAACTAATGTCAATAGAATAGTTGCCTTGTCCATGGTGACAGGCGAAAAGTTATGGACGGCCTCACAAACTTCACCTGTGCTAACACTTCGTGGTGCAAGTGTTCCGTTAGTAAAAGACGGGATTATTTATGCTGGCATGGATAACGGAAAGGTGATTGCAGTGTCATCCGATTCGGGCAACGTTATTTGGGAGTCGCGCGTCTCCATTCCATCTGGAAGAAGTGAATTAGAAAGGATAGTTGATATTGATGGCCAATTGGCTGCTGATTCAGAACATATATATGCAGCAAGTTACCATGGTCGTGTTGTTGCGATCAGCCGCATTAATGGTCGGATTAACTGGTCAAGAGATATACCTTCGACTGTTGGCGTTGCAGTAGATGATACCTTGGTATACGTCACTGATCGTGATGACAATGTTTGGGCGCTAGAAAAAGATACTGGTATTAGTGTATGGAAGCAGGAAGATCTTTTATATCGCCAATTGTCAGCTCCAGTTGTGCAGAGCAATGCAGTATTAGTAGGTGATCTTGAAGGTTATATACATGCGTTGTCAAAAGAAGATGGCAGCATTATTGGTCGTGCCAATTTAAGTAAAGAAGCTATTCATACTTCATCGTTATCAACGAGTAGTGCAGCATACATTATGGATGCTAATGGTCGGCTTGCGTCATATACAGTCGTGTCTATTAATTAAATATTTAGAGATTTCTGATAAATCAGGAATCGTTTGTAACTTACAACAAACCGGCAATCGGTTGGCTATTATCATATTATCATGCGTCCTGTTGTTGCATTAATTGGTCGACCCAATGTGGGCAAATCGACTCTGTTTAATTTTTTAACTAAATCGAGAGATGCGCTTGTTGCGGATTACCCGGGGCTAACACGTGACCGTAAATATGGAATTTGCGAGCGTTACGAGAAACCATTTGTGCTCATTGATACTGGAGGCATTGTTGATGAGCAAGATGAAATTGAAGTTGGTATGCAGTCTCAAACAGACCAAGCGATTGATGAAGCCAATTTTGTTTTACACCTTGTTGATGCTAAAGATGGTTTGCTGCCAGAAGACCAAGCTATAGTCTCAATGCTGAGAAAAAAAGGTATTGATTTCGTTTTGGTAGTAAATAAAGTTGATGGTGTTGATGCGGATATTGCAACCAGTGATTTTCATCAACTAGGTGCTCGTAAATTATATCCAATAGCAGCTAAGCAAGGTCGTGGTATCGAAACAATGATTGAAGACTTGTTTGAAGATTTGCCGCCTTTAGAGTTAGACGAAGAGTTAGAGCAGGATAACACAACACGTATTGCTATTATTGGACGGCCTAATGCGGGCAAGTCGACGTTAATAAATGCGTTGTTAAAAGAAGAAAGATTAGTTACTTCATCTGTGCCGGGTACCACTAGAGACAGTGTCAAAATTCCTTTCGAATATAATAAACACCAATTCACATTAATTGATACGGCAGGTGTTAGGCGTAAGAGTAAAGTACGTGAAGCTGTAGAGAAGTATAGTATTATTCAAACCTTAGATGCGATTTCATCGGCGCATGTTGTGATATGTATGGTGGATGTCACTGAGGGCTTGGCTGATCAAGACAGCACCTTAATTGAAATAGTCATTCGTGAAGGACGCGCAATAGTATTAGCTATCAATAAAACAGATAACGCTAGTCAAGATGATTACTTCCACTTAGATTATGCCTTAGATACTAAATATCAATATTTATCTTATGTAGAAAAGATAAAAATTTCTGCAGAAAAAAAAGTTGGTTTGAAAAAATTAATGAATGCAGTTGTAGCAGCAAACAAATCAGCTTCAATTGATTTATCTACATCAGAAGCCAATCAGTTGCTGGAAATGGCGGTGGAGGCAAATGTTCCGCCTTTAGTTAAAGGTCGACGTATTAAGCTGCGCTATACACATCAAGGTGGCTCACATCCTCCAACCTTTGTATTGTACGGTTCGCAAACTAGTAAGCTGCCGAAAGCTTATATTCGTTATTTGGAAAATTTTTTTAGAAGCAAGTTAAAACTTGTCGGTACGCCAATACGATTTCTTTTGCGTTCTCCAGACAATCCTTACGCAGGCAAACACAATACGCTTACTCCGAGACAGCAACGTAAACGTGAGCGGATGATGAAGTTCCATAAGCGTAAAAAGTAAATACTATAGAAAGCCCTGATTTATTTTGATACTTTGTTAAAAAACAACTCAATGTGCTCATGTATTCGCATATACACTGCGCTATTTCGTTGTTTTTTGTCTCGTCTCAAACGCTTCGCTAATAAATCAGAACTTTCAAAGGGATTTTAATTTTGTGAAATTTATTTTATGAGTGAATTCGAAATAGCACCCTTTCATGTGATGGACATACTTGCGCGATGTAAGCAAATGGAGGCGCAAGGTAGAGACGTTATTCATATGGAGATTGGTGAGCCAGATTTTGATACACCTAACACGATTACACAATTTGGTATCGACGCATTAAATTCTAATTTAACTCACTATACATCTGCACAAGGACTGATGGAGTTGCGTGAGGCAATTTGCCATTACTATCAAGAAAAGTTTAGCGTCAATATCAATAGTGAACATATTCTTGTTACACCGGGAGCATCAGGTGCGTTGCAGTTAATACTCTCCTATTTGATGCAAGGCAGACAAACATTAATGATTTCAGATC
>Ga0181589_10001611_pt1 | contig 17638 bp, 10 predicted proteins | sample 071ome_25_FD_132444 | JGI IMG/M metagenome (GOLD analysis project Ga0181589, IMG submission 132444) | Coastal salt marsh microbial communities from the Groves Creek Marsh, Skidaway Island, Georgia - 071410BT metaG (megahit assembly) | ecosystem: Environmental > Aquatic > Marine > Intertidal...
AAAAGGTGATAGACCATTAGCAACTGAAGTTAAGAAACATTTCTTAGAAATCATTTCTACCTACAAGGGTTTCAAAGAGCAGATGGGAAGACAATCCGACATTGTTGAAACTGCAGAGACATTAGGTGGAGTTGTTGAGGCAGCTAAAACCTTAACTCTTTCTGAAGCTGGTGATTGGTTTGATAAAGTAACCATCAAAAGAAATATGAGTGAGTTGGATAAAATGGATAAAGCATTTGATAAAGTTGCTGCAGAAGCAAGAGCATTAGATGAAAGGTTACATTCATTGTATGAAGATATGGGACATATTTTAGGTAGATATTATGAAATCTCTGACATTGACCCAGATACTATGAAACAAAGACTTGGAGAAAAAAAATAAATACTATGATTAAACTAAAAAACTTACTATCAGAAAACTTAATAAACGAAGGAACTCGTTCTCAAGTTGGTCTTATCAAAGGTGGTAAGATTATTTCGGTATATGTTCATTTCGATGGATATCCATCTAATATGAAAGATGGTTTGAAAAAACATATGAAAGGTGAAAAGGATGTCATGACACTAATTAAAAAAGGTGGTGCTCGTGGTATTTATGATGATAAAGATATTGAATATTATGGAAACATGAAACCGATGAAAGGTGATGTTAACAATATCGATGATTATGTAAGAAACGCAGGAAATGAAGCTAGTGCAGATTATGTTTATCTATACAATACTAAAGATAAAAAATGGTATTACGCTAAAACATACGATGATACTAAATTAAAAAAATTATTTTAATACTATGAAACTAACTGATATACTTAACGAAAATCCCGCATTACAACACACCATGAGACAAATGGGAGCATTTGGTGGTGGTTCAAAGAAAAAGAAAAAAGTTGGAGTTGTCCCACCTCTTTCAGATTTTGTAAAAGATAAGACAGTAAAAAATCCTGAAACTAAAAGAGATGTTAAAGTATCAACTGCAATAAAAGATAAAAATCATCCTGCACATAAACAGGCAAAATCTTTGTGGCAAAGACTTAAAGATAAATTAAAAGGAGAAAATTTATCAGTAAACGAAGGTAGAGCATTTGTTCAAGCAGCAAGAAAAGCAAAAGAAGAAGGTAAAACCGAATTTGAGTTTAATGGTAAAACTTACCCCGTAACTCTTAAAGAAAGTGAAATCAAACTAACTGATTTACTGAAAGAAGGTCAACACAGAAAATTAGAAAGAGACCTAAAAAATCTTCCAAAAATTGTAAAAATTGATTTTGAAGAAGCACTTGAAATGTTAGAAGAAGATGGTGTTTTAGAAGCAATTGACCTTTTAGAAATTGCAATTGAAAGAATTCAGGATGTGGTTAAAGACCTAAAAAGAAAATCATAATACCATGCCTGCACAATCTCAACAACAACAAAAATTATTCGGTTTAGCATTGGCATTCAAAAGAGGTGAAGTTCCTGCTTCAGAGGTTTCGGATGAAATAAAAGATATTGCGGATAGAATGAGTGAAAAAGAGATTGAAGATTTCGCATCAACAAAACATAAAGGATTACCAAAGATGAAAGAACAACTTAGAAAAATCGTTAGAGAGATAATGAGAGAAAAAGTTATCTCTGAAATAAGTGAAGGTAAGAAAAGATTCAGACAGCAAGATGGTGTTGGTAAAGCTAAATACACAATCTCTTACCACGATGGAAAACAAAAACACAAAGATGGTAGTGATTTCTTTGGAATCCAAATCTTCAAAAACAAAAAGGATTTAGAAACTTTCAGAAATGCACTTTTGAAAAAAGGATTTATAGAAGAATCAGTAAACGAAGGTATTGAACCACAAATCAAAAAGATTGCTTACTTTACAGGTACAAGACCTGAAGCAGTTGAGGATTTTGTTTCTAAGTACGCATTGAATTTTACTAAACTTCTTAAATATGTTGAAAAGGGCGGATTACCCCAAAGAATGGAATTTGTTGCCGCACTTGCTGGTAGACCAAATAATCCTAAACAAAAGAAAATTATCAAACAATTTCAAGAATCGGTAAACGAAAATAATATCAGTAATTTAATGAAAATCATGCAAAATAAGTATGATAGACAAGGATATTCATTAAAACAATTACATGATGAAGTTATAAATTATTTGGGTAAGAAAGATGGTGGATTAGTTTTTCAAGAATTTATAAAGAAAAACAAATCTAATAAAAAAGTGCAAGATGAATTTAACAAAACATCATTTTCGGAATCAGTAAACGAAGGATACTCTACTGAAGAGAAAAGAATTGTAATGATGGCAGTTAGAAAACTTGCTAAGTATAGAAATGTACCATTAGATTATGCAATTAATGATTTATTAGGTGCAGGACAAGAACTCGAAAGAGATATCAAAAAAGGAAAAATAAAATAAAAAGAAAAGGTGGTTTATCCACCTTTTTTTATGTCTTATCAATAAAACTAAAGAAAATATTATATTTTTTTTAGGTTTTATAAATTTTTATATATTTATTCGTATAATAACCCACAATCTATGTGGGTTCTGTTGGTTAATGAATACTCACCCTTTAATGTGAAGTGACCGAACAACCAAATTACACTAATCTATATTGAGGTTCCTCAAAATAACTTCAGCAAATTAAAAAAGGTAAAAAGTAAAATGGCAAATTCAAAATTGTTAAAAGAAGCAATTGCGGATGCTAAAGCTGTAAGAGAAACTGCTATCGCTAACGCTAAGATTGCACTTGAAGAAGCATTTACTCCGAGATTACAATCTATCCTATCAAGAAAGCTACAAGCTGAAATGGAAGGTGAAGAAGAAGTTGAGGAAGAATTGGATTCAAGTGATATTGGTGACGGTGATGAAGAATCTCCAGTTGAACCATCTAATGTTGCATCTGACGCACACACCGAACTTGGACCTGAATCTGAAGAAGAAACTGCAGAGGTAGGTGATGAGTTAGAAGAAGGTGACCACTCTGAAGAAGAAGTATCTGAAGAAGAAGAAATCGAAGAAGTGGATGGAGTTGGATATGATGACCCAACTAACGCTGATGACGCTGAAATTTCTGAAGAAGAAGGAGAAGAAGAAATTCACTCTGAAGAAGAAGAAATCGAAGAAGAAGATGAGTTAGATTTAGAGTCTATCATTAGAGAACTCGAAATGGGTATGGAAGAAGAAGATGAAGTATCTGAAGAAGAAGATATGGATTCTGAAGAAGAAGTACACGAAGAAGAAGATGAAGTTCATGAAGAAGATGAAATCGAAGATGAGTCTGAAGAAGAAGTAGAAGCTGATGAAGTGGAAGCTGAAGAAGAAGATGAAATGGATGATGAAATCGACTTAGATGAAATTCTTAGAGAAATGGGATACGGAGATGATGAAGAAGTTTCTGAAGAAGAACACGAAGATTCAGAAATGGAAGAAAAGTACGAAGAACTTGAAAAAGATTTAGAAGAAGCATATGCTACTATTAAAACTTTACAAGGTACTATCAACGAAGTAAACCTATTAAACGCAAAATTATTATACGCTAATAGATTGTTCAGAGCTTATAACTTAAACAATGAGCAAAAATCTAAAGTTGTTGAAAACTTAGACAGAACATCATCTGTTAGAGAAGTAAAATTAGTTTACGCTACGTTAGCAGAATCAATGAATTTTACAGGAACTGAGAAAAAAACTAAGAAAGTTGTAGCTGAAGCTGCATCTAAACCAGTTGCTTCTACTGCTCCTGCAAAAGAAATTATTTCTGAAAACACAAATGCATTAGCTGAAAGATTTAAGCAATTAGCTAATATCAAATAATTAACTTAACATTAAAGGAAAAGAAAAATGGCAAATTTTGATTTATCTAAACTAATGGAAGGAAAGAACCCACAAACTGTAATGTTGAATGAAACAAGACAACTTAAAGGAAAATGGGAAAACACAGGACTTCTTGAAGGTTTAGGAGAAAAAGAACAAGGCTCAATGGCCGTTCTTTTAGAAAACCAAGCAAAGCAATTGCTTGATGAGGCATCACAAACTGGTGTCGGTAATAATAGTGAAGAGTGGAGTGGTGTAGCCCTTCCTCTTGTAAGAAGAATCTTTGGTGAGATTGCTTCTAAAGAATTCGTTTCTGTTCAACCAATGAACTTACCTTCAGGTCTAATCTTTTATTTAGACTTTAAGTATGGAACTGCAACTGGTGGAAAATCTACTGGTACTGGTGGTTCATTATTCGGTGGTACAGGTGCGGACTTAGGTTCAACTGATGTTGCACAAGGTGGTCTTTATGGTTCAGGTTCTTACGGATACTCTGTAAACGAATTCACTGCTTCTGTTGCAACTGGTGCTCAGACTTGGGCTTCTGCTTCTTGGGCTGATGTAGGATTTGACGCAGTACTTTCTGCTTCAGTTGCTGCAGGTGATGTTCAAAAAGTAACTTTCGCTGCAACTCAATTAGATAACGCTGATTTAGACGCAGTAAGAAGTTTCAGAATTTCTGGTACTGACATTACTGATAATGTAAACTTTAGTCAATTTAACTCTTCAGATGGTACAAACATCACTGCGTTTGTATTCTCTCAAGTAGCTGTTGACCAAAACGCAATTACAGTAAACTATTCAAGAGTACCTTCTGACTATGCAAGAGGTGACTTCGAAGCTGGTAAACCACAAAGAGGTTCATCTATTGATGCGGATATCCAAATCCCAGAAGTAGACTTAGAATTGAAGTCTGAAGCAATCGTTGCTAAGACAAGAAAACTAAAGGCTGTGTGGACTCCTGAGTTAGCACAAGACCTTAATGCTTACCACAGTATTGATGCTGAAGCAGAGTTAACTTCTATGTTATCTGACTATATCTCATTAGAGATTGACTTAGAAATCTTAGATATGTTAGCTTCTAACGCATTAACTACTGAGTACTGGTCAGCAACTATTGGTGAAGAGTATGTAAATAGTGCATGGACTTCTGCAACTGCAGGACAAGCATATCAGAAAAATACTTGGTTCCAAACTTTAGGTACTAAAATTAACAAAGTATCTAACAAGATTCACCAATTAACATTAAGAGGTGGAGCTAACTTTATCGTTGCTTCTCCTGATGTATGTACTATCTTAGAATCAATCCCAGGATTTACAGTTTCTGCTGATAAAGATGCAATGTCTTTCGCAGCGGGTGTAACTACTGTTGGTGCTTTAGCTAGTAGATATACTGTTTACAAAAATCCTTATATGACTTCTAACGAAATCTTATTAGGATTTAGAGGTTCTAACTTCTTAGAAACTGGTGCTGTATATGCTCCGTATGTACCTCTAATCATGACACCATTAGTGTATGACCCAACTAACTTCACTCCAAGAAGAGGAGTTATGACAAGATACGCTAAGAAAATGGTTAGACCAGAATTCTATGGTAAGATTTATGTTAAAGATTTAGCATCTATCTAATCTTAGTTAGTTCTTAGATAAAATTAGAGGGGTAGGAAACTATCCCTCTTTTTTTATGCCTTTTTGAAAAACACTATTCTTATATTTCTTTATATTTATAGATACGATATTAAAAGAGAGGAATAATAGATGTCAGTAGAATACATATACCCAGGTTCATCATCATTTGCTACGGGTTCAACTCCTTTTGGTACTTATGATTCAGAGTCTTCATTTCAAACCGATGCTCCTAAAGTAGCAAATTGGTGTGCAAAGAGATTAGGATATCCTGTCCAAAATGTGGAATTGGTTGATGAAAATCTATTTGCTTGTTTTGAAGAAGCAACTGCAGAGTATGCTTCACAAGTAAATCAATTCAACATTAGAAATAACTTAGATACACTTAAAGGAAATCCAACGGGTACGAATTATAGTGGAAAGTTAGTACAAGGTTCATTCTTACCAACGGTTGTTGGTATATCCGATGCTTATGGAACATTATCTGGTGTTGGTGGTAATACTGATATTAAAAGTGGTTCTATTGATTTAGTCATCGGACAACAAAGATATGATTTAGACGCTTTATTTGCAAGTGGTAGTGAGGGTGGAAAACGAATAGATGTAGTCAAGGTATTCCATGAGGTAACTCCTGCTATTAATAGATTCTTTGACCCATATTCAGTTTCTGGTCAAGGAACACTTAACTTAATTGATGAATTTGGATTTGGTTCATTCTCACCAGCAGCACAATTTGTATTAATGCCAATTTTTGAAGATATGTTAAGAATTCAAGCAATTGAATTCAATGACCAAATTAGAAAATCTGGACACTCGTTTAATATCACAAACAATAAATTACAAATTTTCCCAATACCAACTTCAACTGGTAAACTATGGTTTGAATATTTTGTGAGAGATGAGTTTGTACAAAACTCAACATCAGTAACACCTGATGTAGTTTCAGACTACTCAAACATAGGATATGACTTTATACCATATACATCTATAAATGATGTTGGTAGACAATGGATTAGAAAATATACACTTGCTCTCGCAAAAGAACTATTAGGAGCAATCAGAGAAAAATATAGTTCAGTACCTATTCCTGGTTCCGAAATATCGTTGGATGGAGCAGCATTAAGAGCTGAAGCACAAACTGAAAAAGATGCTTTGATTGAACAACTCAGAGAAAACTTGGAAGAGTTAAGTAGAAAAAATCAGTTTGAAATTAGAAATAACGAATCTAATTATCAGCAAGAAATGTTACGAAAAGTTCCATTAACGATATACACCGGATAAGATGCCAAGATTTGCATTAGATAGAGACATACGATTTTTTGAATCAATTTCAAAAGAGTTGGTAGATACTGTAATTGAAACTACGGTAGTTCTATTCAAACTTGCTATTGAAGATATCTCAACAAACCTTTATGGTGAATCTCTAAACAAATCTTATTATCAAGGTACGGAATGTACTGCAGTCATCGAAAGAGATGATACTTCGGTTTCTTACGAAGGTTTTGGTTCAGATAGTGGACAAAATGTAGAATTCAGATTCAATCGTATTACATTAAAAGATAAAGGATTCTATCCCGAAATTGGTGATATTATTAAACACAATGATGCTTATTTCGAAATTGATAATGTAAGAGAGGACCAACTAATTGGTGGACAAAGTGGAGAGAAATTCTCAATTATTTGTTCAACATTTATGACAAGAAGAAGTTCTATTCAAACTGAAATGAGAGTTATATAATGAACAAGAAGGAAACAAATAGAGCATTACAAAGAGGTATCAAACCAGAATACACTAAGGGTGTAAAACTTTTAGATGTAGATACTACTATTGCAGAGTATATGGTGGATACTGTAATTCCTGATGTAGAAGAACACAATAGTAAAGTTAAAGTTCCCCTACTTTATGGAAATGCTGAAAGATGGAATAATGCTCGAGCAAAGGGATATCTGAGAGACCAAAGGGGTAAGATTCAAATTCCATTGGTAATGTTTAAGAGAAACTCTATTGAGAGAGATTCTAACTTAGCACAATTCAAAGATGTAAATACTCTTCCTGCTTATAAAAAATATTCTTCAAAAAATAAATACGAAAGATTTACCTTACAAACAAATGCAAAGTCTCCCTTAGAACAATATGAAGTTTCTGTACCTGATTATGTAACTGTAACTTATGAGGTAATGATTTGGACATCGTTTACCGAACACATGAATAAGATTGTAGAGGCATTTCAATATGCTACTGATAGATATTGGGGTAAAGAAGATGGATTCAAATTTAGAACTCGTATTGACTCATTTGATAATCAACAAGAAGTAGGAGAAGGTTCGGAAAGAATTATTAGAACCTCTTTCACTATGGTTGTAAACGCATATCTACTTCCTGAAACTTATGATGAAAAACCAACCGTTAGAAAATCATTCACACCAAAAAAAGTAGTATGGGGTGTAGAAACGGATTTAAGTGGACTTACATTTACAAATCCTAATATTATAAATGAATATCAAAATGTTTTAGATTTCGTTACTATAAGAAGTTCTCAAAGAGCAGAATTTGTAAGTGCGAATCAAGTTAAACTAACCAATGTTAGACAACCGGTTTTACCACCGGAACTCATAGGTTCTTTTGATACCATAAATTGGTATAGAGTTTACATCAATTCAGAATTCAAACCAGCATCGGTTTATTCTTATTCTTTTAATGGTGCAACAAATGAAATAACATTTGTATTTACTGGTCTTGGTTTTAACTTAGATTCAAACGATGAAGTAGACATTGTTGGTAAATTTGAACAATTATGAGTGATATAAAAACCATAAAAAATATAATGAAAGAAGTTAACGAACCTAATGAGTTCGTTATGGAAGAATACAATGGTACTCATCCATTATATTGGATATGGAGAGTTCAGAATTGTAGACTAAAGACTTTAGATAGTAGAGTTGCTGATAAAAGAAAAACGGAGCATCGTTTTGATGTTTTTATTTGGGGTGGTTACATTGCTCCAAGAGACTACAAGTACGAGCAGGTTGGAAACGATTTTCATATAAAGTTTATAAGAGCAAACTTTCCATCAATAATTGAAAATCCAAATGACCCAAATTTTGGAGAAGCATGGCAGATTGAGTCAAGTGATGAAATTAAAATTGAAGGTGATTTAGAGCAAGTTAACTAATGGCAAGAAGAAGACCACATATAGAAATTGGTAATATTGAAAAGAAAAGAGATAAGGAATCTTTTAGAACATTCTTATTAGATGTAATTAAAGATACATTTATAAAAGAGTTTACACCTACATCTATTTCCTTAAATGATGAATTGTTTACCCTTACATTAGGTCCTGTTGATAACTCAACACCATCGGATGGTGATTACACGGATTACGGTGATATAAAGGGGTATAGATTTGTTTATGAAGATTTGATTGTAGATGATGTGAAAGATTACATTGATGTATATTTATATGGAGTAAAGCAGACGGGAGATAGGTACGAAGTTAAAATATTCAATTCTATTGGTGGTGAAATAACTACTGGTAATTTGATGAACGGTGTATCCATCAAAATCATTTTTAATCAAAGTATTACATTAGTTCCAGCAGATGTGGTTAGAACTGACTTTGAAATTAAAGGTAAAATTGTAGAAATTGAATAATGGCTAGATTAATACCACAGAAGCAGATAGAAGAAATAAATCAGTTTAAGGATTCCATATCCGTAGCTAACTCTGTTTTTATTTCTGGTTCTCTTTTAGTATCTCAATCAATAGATATTGGGTCAACTGCCGATACTATACAAAGAATCACAGGTTCGGTAGAAATAACTGGTTCATTAGAATTAGATGGTCAGTTATCGTTTAAGGATGCTCAAAGTAGATTAGACGCAACCTCATCGTTCTCTGATGAATCTGTTGATACTCAACGATTTGGTGGTATTTCAGTAACCGAATTTGGAGGTAGTGATGCCACTATTTATGTATCTGCTACAAGGGGTGATGATACAAATGATGGTCGTTCACCACAATTCCCACTAAGAACTATAAAGAAAGCAGCCGAATTAGCAACTCCTGGTGATGATGGTAGATTTGGTTTAGATACTGGTTCTAACTTTACTGGTTTCCGAATCGATGTAGATACTGGTAATTATGTAGAAGATAACCCAATTGAATTACCAAGAAACACAACTGTTTGGGGAAGTGGTTTAAGGGTAACAAAAATTATTGCTAAAAACGAAAACGAAGACCTTTTTTGGGTAAATTCTGGTTGTTATCTTGCTGAAATGACTTTCGCAGGTCTAAGAGTTTATCCATCGGTTGATGTAGCAGCAAAAGGATTTGCTATTGCATTCGCACCAAACGCATTTATTACAACATCTCCTTATGTTCAGAACTGTTCGATGATTTCGAATCAGGAAAATTCATTCTTAGAAGCATACGAAGAAATACCTGCGGGTGGTGGTGGTTTGAATGTAGATGGTAATAGAATCCATCCCGACTCACCACTTGCTTCAATGGTACTTGATGCATATACACAAATTGCACCAAATGGTGTGGGTTGTCAGGTTGTTGGTAGAGGATTCATTCAGTTGGTATCATTCTTCACCAACTTCTCAGCATATTCAGTAAAAGTAATTGATGGTGGACAAGCAGTACTACTTAACTCAAACACCTCGTTTGGTGATTATGGTATGTACGCATCTGGTTCTCGTTTCATTACAGGTAGTGGTGGTAACCAAAATGCATTTATAAATGTACAAAATAACTATTCAATTATTGTTGATACAATTGAAGATGGTCTTTCTGCAATTCCACCATTGGTAACGAATACCGAAAATGGATATAGAGCAACTGACCCAAATGTAATTCCTCAATACTTTACTTCGGCAGATTCTAATGCTGAAGTTGCAGAAATTGCAAAATCTGATTTTAGATTAGTAACATCTGTAATTGAAAATGGTGATACTAATGAAGTTGCTTTAGTTGCAAAAAGTAGTACAACTGGATATTCATCAGCATCGGTTTATAATATTAGTGGTGATACACAAATCACATCATCATTAACTGCATCGGTTTCTGATATTCAAAAAATAGATACAAACTATACAATAGTTCTTGATATTATTGATAGAGGTAACGCAGCAACATCATCATATACTCAAGTTGAAAATACTTCAGCATCAATTTATGTTGGTGATGTCGAACAATATAAAAGTGGAATTGCAGTAACTTCTACAACTAAACAAATTGTTGGAGATAGGTTTGATGAGGTAATTGATATTATTACCAATGGACCAACATTTGCAGATACACTAATAACAAACACTTCAGCAAGTTTCAAATTTTCAAGTGAAACTCCATATGAAACAGATGTTATTTCATCAGATAGTATTGTTCAAAGTATTAGTGAATCTATATCGATTGTTTATAATATTTTAGACAATGGAACTGGTTCAAATGTAGTTCCAACTATTGTACCAAGTAGTTCAATAGCAAACCCAACGGTTGAATACCAAAATGCATACGAATTATTGATTAACAATATTCCATTTATTCAAGAAGAAACAATTCTTTATTTGTCATCTTCTTGGAGTGAATTTGAATACAATCAAGAAACTTGTAAAAGGGATGTTGGATACATTGTAAGTGGTGCCGCACATGATTTATTATATGGTGGAAATGAAGAATCTGTAAGAAGTGGTATTTTCTATTATCAGTATCCATCAGACGCAACAACGACACAAAAAGACCCTACACTAACTGCAATAAAATATGTTAGAGGTCTTACTGAAAATATATTAAAGAATAAAACATTTAGAGATACAAATTCTGATATTGATAATGGATATGATGTTTTATTCAATAACAAAGATTTTATTAGAGAAGAAACGATTGCATATCTAAGTTCATCTTGGTCTACTTTTGATTATAATGAAGCAAAATGTAGAAGAGATTTAGGATACATAATTGATGCAGTTGGAACTGACTTATTATACGATGGTAATGAAAGAACCCTCGAGGCAGGAAACTTCTATTACAAATACCCTTCGTTAGCAACTACTGATAATAGAACCGATGGTCAAAAACAACAAACTTTAGATGGTATAAAGTATGCCAAAAGATTATCACAAAAATTGGTTAACAATGAAACATTTGTAACTGCATCACAATCAATTCAAGCAGCAGCCGATTTAGCAAGAAAAAATCGTTCTCTTATTCAAGATGAAACGATTACATATATAAACACAAAATATCCAACATTCTCTTACAATGAGGCAAAATGTAGGAGAGATACTGGATATATTATTGACAATGTTATCACCGATTTAGTTTATGGTGGTAATGAAAGAAGTGAATTAGCAGGATTGTATTACTACTTATACCCTTCTATTGCAAATACAACTCAATTAGAAGAAACTTTAGAAGGTATAAGATACTCACAAGGTTTCTTACGAGAAATAGTATTATCAAACAATATCAGTACACCACAGATTGTTCTAAATACTGATGGTAACATACGAGTAACATCTTATACACCAACAACAGGTTCTATTAGTGGTGGGGAAACTGAAATACAAATAGTATCTCAATCTTTCGGTATTATTGAAGATATTATAAGATATGGTGATTCTAATGTATTGGGTGCTATAGCAGCAAACTCAAGTGATATTGAATGGACTACTACAAGTCCTGTAAACACAAGTGGAAGAAATCAAATAACAAGTAGTACAAGTTTTGATAATACATACACCGAAAGTATTTCAAGTAATTATGAAACCGTTATAAAAATAATTGAAAGTGGTTCATCAATAACTACTGAAGAAACAATAGGAACCGATTCTAAAGGAAATCCAATATCAACAGTTGGTATTCCTAAAAATTCTTATGGAGACAATTTAGTAAAAACGGTAACTGGTGTAAACATTCCTAATGAAATTACAATAGTAAAAAATACCGATTCGGCAATTAAATTTAATAATAATAATCAATACACCGCATCGGTAACAGCATCTTCGGTTGAGGTAGCAAAAGTATCATCTTCATTCGCAGTAGTTTCCGATATTATAGAATTTGGAATTACTGGAAGTCGAATAATAAGTGGTTCATCTGATGCATCAACTTATTTTGAAGTTGTAACATTGGATAGTAATTATAACGCATTTTATTTTAACAAGAATCAGTTATCAAAATTTGATGACATTGATGGAAAGGATTTACCAGAAGATAGTGGTTCTTATGATGATGGAATAAAAGACCCAACACTTACTCTAAAACGAGGAGAACTATATACTTTCTCTATTAACTCTCTAAATATCGTAGATGGTGGAAGTATAAATCCTGATGAGAGACAACCATTCTATATTAAAACACAAAGAAAATCAGGAACAGAGTTCCAATACACAACTGGTATAACAAATAATGGAACAACATTTGGTACTTTAACATTCATTGTACCATTTGATGCACCCGATAGGTTATTCTATGTGAATGGAAATAATGTTTCTGCAAGTGGTGTAATTGATATTGTAGACAACTTACCTTTATCTGATACTCAAAGATATATTGATGTTCCATCTAAAGGTGAAATAGAGGTTGTTTACAACACTATTGATAATATTAAGGTAACTGATAACATTCAATTTAGTTCATCTTTTTCAGCGTCTGTAAATGATACTCATAATGTAAGTTCATCATTCGCAACCGTGATTGATGTTTTGGAGAATGGATTAGATAATTTACCAACGGTTGTTAGTAATATTACCGGTTCAATAAAGAAAAGTAATATAAGTCAATATACTTCATCAACTGATGCAACGGTTGGTATTAGAAATATTGTAACATCATCTTTTGATACAATTATTGATATCTTAGAAAATGGAACTGACAACATACCAACTTTAGATGACAATGTGTCAGATTTAATTAAAGTAACTTCGACCAATCAGTTAACATCATCAGTTTCTGCTGGTGATTATGAGGTGGGTCTTGTTAGTTCATCATACGCAACTATTATTGATGTTTTATTTAATGGGTTGGGTAATTTACCAAGTGAAATCTTAAATACTTCAGCAAGTATAAAAGTAACCAACACACCTCAATACATTTCTGCATCTTCGGTTAGTAGTGAAGAAATCAACAAAGTATCATCTTCGTTTGCTATTGTATTAGATATTGTAGAAAATGGAACGGGTAGTATTCCTACGATTGTAGAAAATGTAAATGAGAATATAAAAGTTGGAAACATAGGACAATATATTTCATCCTCTTATAGTGGTTCATTAGAAGATGTATCTTACCTTTCTTCATCATTCGCAATAGTAACGAGTATAATTAAAAATGGATTAAATTCGGCACCAACTCTTGTTGATTATACAACAAGATTGACAACCGAAAATGCAATAGCATCTTATGAAATATTAAAAGAAAATATTGATTTTATCCAAGAAGAAACAATAGCATACTTATCATCTTCTTGGTCAACTGCTTCTTACGATGAACAAAAGTGTAGAAGAGATGTTGGATTTATTGTTAGTGGTGCAGCAGAAGATTTAATTTGGAATGCAAATTCCGCATCGGTAGTAAATGGTAAGTTCTATTTTGAGAACCCTTCTTTAGCAGAAACTTCTCAGATAAATCAAACTTTAGATGGTATCAATTACGCAAGTAGATTGGCACAAAAACTTATTCAAAATATTGAATTTGTAACATCATCTGAAGAAAGGTTATTAACACAAACTTTATTAACTGAAAACACACCATTTATTCAGAATGAAACTATTTCTTATTTGAGTTCTTCATGGTCAACATTTGATTATAATGAAGTAACTTGTAAAAGAGATATAAACTATATAATTGATGCAGTAAAAACTGATATTGTTTATGGTGGTAATGAAAGAAGTGCAAACGCAGGAGAATTCTACTACCTATACCCATCGGATGCTACCGGTTCTCAATTACAACAAACACTTGATGGAATTGACTATGCAAGAAGATTAGCAGATAAAGTAATACAAAATGTTGAATTTATAACTTCTTCAAATGAGGCATCGGCATCTCATCAGTTATTGAGAGACAATAAACAATTCATTCAAGATGAAACTATTGCATATATTTCAGCAAGTTGGTCTGACTTTGATTATGTAGAGTCAACTTGTAAACGAGATGTGGGATACATCATTGATGCGGTTGCAACAGATACACTTTATGGAGGTAATGAAAGAACTGTTGAAGCAGCAAGATATTATTACCTATATCCATCGGATGCTACTGGTTCTCAATTATCTCAAACAACTGATGCGATTAATTACGCAAGAAGATTATCTGAAAACATTATAGTAAATACACAATTTGCATCTGCACCATTTAGTAGAACAAATGGATATGACCTAATCTTCAAAAACAGAAACTTAATTCAAACTGAGGTTGTAGAATACATTTCTTCATCATGGGTAGATTTTGAATACGATGATGTAAAATGTGCAAGAGATGTAGGATATATTTTAGACGCAGTATCTACTGATTTACTTTATGGAGGAAACGAAAGAAGTAGAGTAGCAGGTGAATTCTACTACCTATATCCATCAGATGCTACTGGTTCTCAATTAACACAAACAGTTGATGGTGTTAAGTGGGCAAAATCAATGACTGATGAAATTTTACAAAACAATTTATTTGTAACAGCATCGGAACAAAAGTTAGCAGTAGCAAGTTTAATAACTGAAAATAAACAACTAATACAAGATGAAACAATAGCATATTTATCTTCATCTTGGTCAACATTTGATTATAACGAATCTAAATGTAAAAGAGATGTTGGATATATTTTAGATGCAGTTGTGACTGACTTTGTATATGGTGGTAATGAAAGAAGTGCTAAGGCAGGAGAATTCTACTATCTATATCCTTCAGAAGCAACTGGTTCTCAACTATCTCAAACATCGGATGGTGTTTCTTTCGCATCAAGACTTACAAATAAGTTAATTACAAATACAACTTTAGTAAGTCCTTCGATAGAAAGACAATCAACTTATGATTTATTATTTGAAAACAAATCATTCATACAAGATGAGGTAATATCTTATATTTCTTCTTCTTGGAGTGGTTTTGACTATATAGAATCTAAATGTAGAAGAGATACTGGATATATTATTGATGCGGTTGCAACTGATACACTTTATGGTGGTAACGAGAGAAGTGTAACTGCGGGTGAGTTCTATTACTTATTCCCATCTGAAGCAACTGGTTCTCAATTACAACAAACATTGGATGGTGTAAGACATGCGGCAGGTGTAGCAGATAAAGTGATTGAAAATACAATATTTACTACTGCCTCTTTAGACAAAAAACAATCTTATGATTTAATCTTAGACAATAAAGACTTAATTCAAGATAATGTTATTGACTTTATAGACCAGACATATCCATACTTCACTTATAATAGAACTAAGTGTAGAAGAGATACTGGATACATTATTGATGCGGTTGTAACTGACTTATTGTATGGTGGTAATCAAAGAAGTGTTGTAGCAGGTGTTTATTATTATCTATACCCATCTGAAGCAACTACAACTCAAATAATAGAAACTGTACAGGCAATACGATATGCCGATTCAATTAGTAAAAAGGTTGTACAAAATGAAGAATTGGTAACACCATCAATTTCTAAGAACACGGAAAACAATATTAGGTTTACTAATTCTACTCAATATACCGATTCATTAGCAATTAGTGGAAGTGAAGTATTAGAAATAAGTTCTTCATTTGAAACTGTTACTGGAATTATAACAGATGGTGTAAAATCATTTACTCCAACAGATGCATCATATGACCCATCAAGTGGAGATTTTGTAATTACTATTGCAAACCATTCACTAAGTACATCAAATGGTATTTGGATAAAACCTAATTCATTTACCTTTACTTGTGAAATGGATGGTAATAGAACTGAACATATTTTACCTTCACTTGGTCAACCCGCATACAATAATAGATTACCAATAACAGCAACAACATCAGATACTATAACTGTAAATGTTGGCAAATCAGGTCCGAATATTGAATTCAATCCAACTAATGCATCTTATGACCCTGCAACTGGTGATTTTGTGGTAACTGTTGGAACTCATAGTTTAAGTGTTGGTGAAGGTATCGTTATGGAACCTGAATCATTCGCATTCACTTGTGATATGGATGATAACCAATCAGTTAAATCTTATCCAAGAGTTGGTATAGACCCTAAAGCAGTTCGTTCTATTCCTCTAACTGCGGTAACTGATACTACATTAACATTTAATGTTGGAGCATCTGGTCCAAACAAATATTTCACACCTGTATCTGCATCTTACAATGCATTAACTGGTGATATGACATTGACTGTTAGTGAATCATTCGGATTGGGTGTTGGTAGAAGTGTAGTATTGGAAGATGAATCATTTGCATTCACTTGTGACCAAGATGGAAACACAACAACTCATTCTTACCCAAGACCAGGTTCAGACCCATATGCTGGAAAATCAATTGTGATTACTTCAGTTGGTACAACAACACATACTATAACCGATGCACCATACGATTCAGCAACTGGTGATGTTACTATAACAATTGCTAATCACGGATTCTCAAATGGAGATTACATCAAATTAGATGATAACTCTCTAACTTATACTTGTGTATTAGATGGTAATACAACTACCAAATCTTACCCAAGACCTAATTACGATTATCCAAGTGGAAGATGGTTAGAGATTTCAAATGTAACTACAAATACATTTGATATCAATATTGGTTCATCTCCATATGTAGGGGCACATACATTTGTATCTGCAACTGCCGATGGATTAGAAAGACAAGATGGTACATTTACAATTAATGTAGGTAATGCTGGAAGTGCTTCTGGTTCTTTACACACATTTGTATCTGCATCAAATAACGCAGTTAAACACGAACCTCAATCAGTACACACATTTGTGTCTGCATCAAATGGAGCATTGAAACATTTACCTCAATCTACTCATACATTTGTTAGAACTGTTGAAAATTCAATAAGTACAGTTCCATACGAAACTAAAAATATTGAATCACTAACTAAAGTAAATAATATAGAACAATTTACTTTATCTACAAGTGGTTCATCTACTGAAGTGGGAATTGTATCTGCAAGTATTGATTTGATTAATGATATTATTAGACTTGGTACTGATAATATACCATTTACTATCGCTAAACATTT
>Ga0181589_10001612_pt1 | contig 17625 bp, 14 predicted proteins | sample 071ome_25_FD_132444 | JGI IMG/M metagenome (GOLD analysis project Ga0181589, IMG submission 132444) | Coastal salt marsh microbial communities from the Groves Creek Marsh, Skidaway Island, Georgia - 071410BT metaG (megahit assembly) | ecosystem: Environmental > Aquatic > Marine > Intertidal...
AGCGACCTCCTTGTTAATGAATTTAGACTATTCATAGTTACTATCACTAACGGACAAGACCTGGTTTTATTGTCATCCTTCTATGTTTTCATCAACTTCTTGAACTTTCACATAATAGGTTGCGAGCATGTATACGGGGAATCCAGACTTGTAGGTTGCAATGGCCATTTGGAAGTTAACAACGAAACGGACGACATGTGGTTTCGATTATAGGAGACGCATTTTACGAAATGGGTTCACTATTGAAACGGATACTGAGTGGATTGTGACAAGATACTGTTAGGATTTTGCGAGGATAGTTGGCGGATAGTTAGAAAATCGCCATTTGTCAGGGAAACGAACCCTCTTTTTAGGCCCGTAATGCCCTCCGATAAAACTAGATACAAATGGCGGAGAGGGTGCGAATCGAACACACCAGAGATGGCTTGACCACCTCTCAAGGTTTTTGAAGAACCCGGGGACCACCAGGCACCCATCACTCTCCCGACTTCAAGAGCATCTAAAATTAACCTCAAAGAGGCTTGTGGCACAAGCCGACAAGGCTTGAAGCTTCATGCTTGCTCGGCGGGTGTTCCTTTCATAGCCTCAACACCAGATTGTTATGAAAAGCCATGAATCAACCCGATTGCGTTGGATCGCGGGTATCGCTGCAGCCATGAGCCTCCAGTTGAACGCCCAGAACCCCCAGGTCACCATGAAAACTACCTTGGGAGACATCGTGCTGGAGCTGGATGCCGAGAAGGCTCCCATATCCACTCACAATTTCTTAAAATATGCCGAATCCAAGTATTACGATGGCACTATTTTTCATCGCGTCATCCCCACTTTCATGATTCAGGGCGGAGGCTTTGACCAGAACTTGGACAAGAAAACCACAGGCATGATGCCGCCAATCAAAAATGAATGGCAGAATGGCCTCAAGAATCTTCGCGGCACCATTGCCATGGCCCGAACCAGTGACCCTGATTCAGCCACCTCCCAATTTTTCATCAATGTGGTCGACAATGCCTCCCTGGACATCGCTCGAGGCGGAGCAGCCTACGCCGTTTTCGGCAAGGTGATCGAAGGCATGGAATCGGTGGACAAAATACGAGATACCGAAACCAAGACCGACCCTAAATACCCTGGAGGTAAGGTAGTACCTGCCACGCCAGTGGTGATCGAGTCGGTTCGACTCAAGGGAGAATACTCTATGGCGGCACTGGAAGCTGCCGTTGAACAAGCCAAACAAAAGGAAGCACAAAAAGTGAGTGATGCATTATCAGGTGAATCGGCCTTTTTTGCAGAGAATGCGAAGAAGGAAAACGTGAAGCAAACAGCCAGTGGTCTCCAATACATCATTGAACGACCTGGCACGGACGCCAAACCCGGCCCTACCGATCAGGTTGAGGTTCATTATAGCGGCAAGCTTTTGGACGGCACTGAGTTTGACAGCTCCTACAAGCGTAATGAACCCATTGTTTTTGGTCTCAACCAGGTGATTCCAGGCTGGACCGAAGGGCTGCAACTCATTGGCAAGGGGGGCAAGGTCAAACTGTTCATCCCTTCCAAACTTGGTTACGGGGAGCGCGGTGCTGGAGGCGTCATCCCTCCCAACGCTACTTTGGTGTTTGATGTCGAATTGTTGGACATCAAATAATCCTTTCCATTTCGATCATCCACGCAAAGAGCCGACCCCATCTTGAGGTCGGCTCTTTTTTTACTTCAGCACCAGAGTCAATCCCAATTTCACGACGCCCCGATGGGCATCGCGTTTGAACCACTCAAGGGGAGCTGGCAGTTGGGGCCGGCCCCAGGGCCTGGCGGTTGGCATCATCCAGGGGATCATCCACTGGACGGGGATAGTCACGCCATAGCCAACGAAGCATCTCAGGCATCATGGCGCCTCCCTGACGATTGGAATGGCTACCGATACCCCAGCAATAGTTGAGATCATAGCCTTTTTCTGTCAACGCCTCCACCATCTTACGGTTCTGCTGATACCAGTCCCAGGTCGGGTCATAGGCCCCACCACGCCGGCGGCCTCGGTTGTCATTGAGCCCATCCTGCAGGAAAATCCGGATAGGCTTCGCAGCGTGTTGCTTGATCATTTCAGGATACACATGCCCCCCTCGGATATTGGTGAAACTCCCAATGGTGCTGATGACCTTTTGAAAGACATCAGGGCGGTGCCATGCCACGGTGAAGGCACAGATGGCCCCAGAGCTGGCTCCAGCAATCGCGTGATCCTCTGGTCGATCTGATAACTCGTAGGATTGCTTCAGCGCGGGGATCAATTCCTGAACAATCATCCGTGCATAGGTGTCGTTCAATTCATTGTATTCGGTGGGGCGATTATTGATGCGATCGCCCCAATCATTGGCCGAAGACTCTTTCTGATCTGGATGACGCCCCGGATTCACAAAGACCCCAATGGTCACGGGCATCTCCCGGCGATGGATGAGGTTATCAAACACATTGGGGATGCGATAAGCACCCTCCAGCCCCACAAAAGCGTGCCCATCCTGAAATACCATGAGGCAGGCAGGATTCACTCCGTCGTATTGCGCCGGGACATAGACCCAGTAGTGACGGGTGGTATTGGGGAAAACCTGGCTCGCATGAGTCAGTGGCCCAATCACCCTGCCTCGGGGGACACCCTCCTGCGGCAGCGAATCAGGCCCGAGCTGATACAGGTCGTCCAGTGGCCCTGCAAGAAGGCCAGCGGCAGTCACGAGGTGAAGGGCGGCACACAAGAGGAGGCATCGCCACTTAAGTTTAGGAAGGTACATGATCAGGATATTTCAGGGTGATTGGAGGCAAACAACATGACCGAGGTCATTGCGCACAAAGATGCGCCCGTCACTAAAAGTTGGGGTGGTCCAACAGGTCTCAGACAAAACCTTTCTGGAGGATAGCAAGTTGTATCCCTCAGCAGAAAGCGCTGTCACGCGGAGCTCCCCCTTTTCAGTCAGGGAGAGGGCCAGTCGATTGATGCCGATGCTGCTGCCATACCCAAAACCTTCTTCCGCCCAAAGCAGTTGACCTTGATCAAGGTCCACTGCCACCATCCTGGCCTGACTGGATCCCTGCTTGCCATCGATACCATAGGCGACCCCATCAAGCAGGATGCTCTGGTTCATAGAATGACTGATTTCGCGGGAGCGCCACCGAGATACCAGTTGTTGCCCATCAAAATCAAGGCATTCACTCCCCATGTTGGTGGCCACGAACAAGGCATCTTCCCCTTGCATGACCAAGGGCGAGGTGGCCTGCATGTCGAACTGGACCTTGAAGGGGTGTCTAGCCAATTCCCGACCACTGATTGGGTCTCGTATACTGATTCCCTTCCCATCCATGGCAGCCAGCCATTTTTGGGCTCCCGCTCCGAATAAAACGGGTGTGGCATAGCCTGGGTGGTAGGCTTCTTCAGCCACCCATTGTACCGTGCCACTCTCAGGGTCCAAACGGGCCACCTTGCCTGCGGCAAGGTAAAGCCCCTCATGATGCCAAATCGGAGAACTGGCAAAACCCCAACCTGGAACCGGCATATTCAGGATGTCTGTCAGGCGCACCTTCCAGATCAGCTCTCCTGACTCCAGGCTAAGTGACTGCAAAAGCCCGTCCTTGCTAAGAGCATACACCCTTTCCTGGTGGACCGTGGCTGAGGCGTTAGGTCCACCCTTGTGCATGCGCGGAATCAGTTCACCAGGGTAGGTATGGCGCCATAACTCAGCACCCGTGACCGTGTGAAAGCAATAAAGGGTCTCCTGAGCATCTCCGTCGTGACCCAGAGTCAGCGCACGATCCCCGCTAAGGGTCACCGAGGCATATCCCAATCCGACCTGTTTCTCCCAGGCAACACGGTAGCCAGACAAGTCTGGATCGAATACCACATCCTTGACATGGTTGTTACCTTGCGGCCCCAGCCAACCAGGCCAGTCGCCAATCAAAGCCGGTGGCACAAAAAGGTGGGCCCATAACAGCATCAAACCAGCAAGCCAGATCTGAGGCCGGCCAGGTTGATGCAGCCCTAGGTGAGACAAGGAGCACTCGGGTTTCATGAAGCCGATGGCGTCCATCCTAGCACCACATCAAAGCGAGCCGCCCATTGATGCACACCCTCTTCTAACAGCGGCTGAAACTCCACGGTCACGTTTTCGCGCTGGCGTGGATCGGTGATCTGTTTCCATATCCCATCACCAGGGTTTTGAGGATGCCCTTTGATGTAGCACTGGGTGGTCAGCAATTCTTTCCCATGACGCTTAATCTTATAATGGATGTGAGGGGTCCGGCCCGGGTAGGGCACTGGCTTGATGGTACGAAACAGATACTCGCCTGTGCTGCCTGTCAAAAACCGACCAAAGCACTGAAAGTGGGTGTCCCTGCGCTCAAGGGCCTCACCGCTTCCTGAGTGATAATAGACACCCTTGCCATCGCATTGCCAAATTTCAACGACGGCGTGTGGGACTGGATTGCCTTGACGATCCAAAACGCGACCACTCAGCCAAGTGACCTCGCCCACAGCGGGGGTCAATTGATCATTGACGATGATCAAATCGTTATCCGTATCAAGGGGCAGCTTATCAGGGTAAAAAGGCCCTTCCGTGGCTTTGGGCGTCAGGGCGAGTTGTTCGGCAAATAAGCCAGGCACCTGCCAGAGGGCAAGCCCAGCAGCGCTGTGGGTGAGGAATTGTCTTCGAGATAGGGATTTCATGATAGGATTGTGATTAACGTGAAGGTTGCATAGGGACTGGGCTTCAAAGGGACTCAAGTGCCACGCCACTCAAGGACATCAGAGGCTGTTCCTCGGCTGCCTGTTGATTGACAAACACCAAGCATAAATCCTGCAATCCAGGTTGCTCAACCAAAGGCACCTTGATGGGTGCGGGGCGGCTGAAGCCCCTGGGCTGACCCCCTTGAGCGCCATCGGGCTGGAGAACCTCGGCCGTGCCAAGCAGCTGACCGTTGACGTCACCAAGACGAACCTCAAGGGTTCCGCCGGCATGATTCATCCGTGATGAGGCCATGACGCTGAATGCAAGCTGCCTCACCTGAGTCATATCAACCTCCTTGAACAGAAGATACCCTCCATGCTGCACGGAGACCCCAAAGCGCTGCACCGCAGCCCGATGTGTTTCATCTGCACTGCGAGGATCCAGTTCGGGGGCGGCAAGCAAGCGGTAATCTCGGTCAGCAAGAGGAGCAGCCAGGTCATCACCGCGATCACGGTAGGAGGCCTGCATGAACATGCTAGGCAGAGTCGATGGACCACGACGGCGATTTGCTGGCCCTACATTGGAAGTCTCTGAGGCTGCGGGTTCGTAGTGTCCAGTGAGGGGCGTTTTCGTGCTTTGCTGTCCGACGCTCAGCACATACTTAAGGATCTCACGAGCCTCAGTTTCAGTGATCAGAGCATTGGGCGGCATGGGCACCTCCCCCCAAACACCACGTCCTCCCTGAACCACTTTGGCAGCCAGTGTGTCGATACTTTCTGGTTGGTTGAGGTAACGCTCGGCAATCATGTCAAAACCAGGTCCAACCAAGGTTCCTATTGTCTTGTGGCAGGATTGACAATTAGCACGTGCCATCAACCCAAAGGCCACTGGAAATTGAGCAGCGGCAGGATCTTCCTCCGCAGCCTGACTCAGGCTACCAGGATCAAAACTAGCATCCACCATAGCGATGCTGAAGGCCACCGCATCTTGTTTGATACCCCCGTCGGCTAAGGTGCCATCTTCACGATCTCGAACCTGCACTGCGTAAGCGACTGGGTTGCCTGGAAAGTAGAACTGTTGGTTGCCAGCGATTTCAATACCCACCTCAGGGGGCGCGTTGCCAGAGACGATGGCGAGGCTGGCCGAACTGAAGGCCCCGTCAGCATCAGTCACCTTGAGCGAGGCCAGGTGAGTGCCGACCGAATCAATCTGCACCACCGGATTGGGTTCGAGGAAAACCCGTTGGTTCCCTCCCGCATCAGTCACTTCCCAACGATAGACAAGCTCATCGTGGTCGGCATCGTAAGTTCCCTCCGAAGAAAGTTTGACCTCCATCGGAGGTATACCCCCGATACGATTTGAGGTGATTTTTACCACAGGTTGGCGATTGCCCCCTTCGTAGGCAATCCTCACCAATTTAGCTTCAGGGCTAGCCTGGAACCAGCGTCCCCCATATTCCAGCACATAAAGATCGCCGTTTGGGCCAAACTTCATGTCTATGGGCTCCACCGGTCGGTAGTCGGGGAGAAAACGTTCCAGAGATTTGTAATCACCGTGTTCATCCATTTCGATCAGGAAAATAGCCCGCCTGGAGAGCTCTGCTGCAAGCCATTTACCCTCGAAGTAGGCAGGCCATGGTCTGAGGGCATCGGGACGGTCCCGGCGCCGATAAATGGGCCCCCCCGTTGCCGATCGCCCACCGGTTCCCATTTCAGGAAAGCGCTCGGAAGCATCATAAGGGTAATAGACAAAACTAGGCTGCAGCGGAGGCAATTCAACCAAACCCGTGTTGTTGGGAGATAGGTTGGTTGGATTCCGTGCATCCTTCTTATTACCTGGAAGGCTGGTTGCATAGTCCATGACCGGGTAAGCCTTGTCTCCCACAAAGTAGGGCCAGCCGAAGAAACCAGGACCCCTGGCCTGGTTGAACTCGTCATATCCTTTGGGTCCTATGTCACTATCTTCTCGTGCATCAGGCCCAACTTCTCCCCAGTAAATCCAACCCGTCTTGCTATCGACCGATACCCTCCAAGCATTGCGATGCCCCATGGTGTAGATCTCGGGTCGGGTGTTGGGGGTGGTAAGAGGAAAAAGGTTTCCTGGAGGAATCGAGTAAGTGCCGTCGGGCTCAGGATGAATGCGAAGAATCTTGCCTTCCATGCTATTGGTGTTGGCTGTGCCTCGCTGATCGTCCCAGCTACTCCGTCCAGGGCGTTCATCGGTGTGAGCCGCCTGGTTATTGCCCGTGTTGTTGCCGATGGTGATGTAGAGATTGCCTTGGGCATCCCAGGTCATGCCACCTCCGGTGTGGCAACAAGTTTCTCTCTGGGCATCGAACTCGATCAGGACATTTTCCGAGTTGGCGATCAGCACATTATCCTTGATCGACCAGCGGCTGATGATTGCCTTGGGCTCTTCAGGGTGAAAATAGTAGGTATAGATCCAGCCATTGTCGATGAAGTCGGGATCCAAAGTCATGCCGACTAGCCCTTGCTCATTGTTTCCCTCAGTGTTGACATCCAGGTAGCCCACCGACTTGAGTTGACCATCTACCGGATCAATCCAGCGAATCCCACCGCGCCGTTCTATGAGGAAAATCCTGCCATCTGCCAGGACTTCAAAAGCCATGGGTTCATTGAGTGGTCCTTGCATCACAACCGTCGGGGTAAACCGGTTGTCATCGGGTCGAACAAGCGGATCCTCGTTCCATGCTTCCCAGCCTGTCTGGGCATTCAAGGAGGAGGCCATCAAGCATCCCGCAACAACACTCAAGCAGGATGTGAACATAGGGTGGCGCATAGTCATCATGGTAAGCGGGTTATGAGTGAGGACACTAACAACAAATCAGATCATTTCAATCATTGAATCGACCCCTTGGCGAGCCCACAAGCAGCGGTTTCCCGAATCACCCTCAGCTATCCGATTGCCATGAAGGCAACCCTTTGGCACGATCCTTGTTGCATGATAGATGACAGCACCCAAGTTCGTTCAGAAAACCGTTCTCCTGACCAACTACGTTCTATTCGATTCAACAATCACATTGCCCCACATGCCACAGGGTCAACGCTGATTGAATGGGGCCAAACCCGCGTGGTTTGTGGGGTCACCATCGAAGAAAACGTACCCCGTTGGATGAAGGAGCAAAAAAAAGAGGGAGGGTGGATCACCGCTGAATACTCCATGCTTCCCTACTCCACCCTGACGCGCAAACAACGGGATGCTTCGCGGGGCAAGATCGATGGTCGCTCACAGGAAATCCAGCGTCTCATTGGACGGGCGATCAGAGCAGCCGTGGACCTTGAACGTTTGGGACCCAGGACAATTTGGGTAGACTGTGATGTCCTCCAAGCCGATGGAGGCACGCGAACCGCTTCGATCACAGGTGGCTATGTGGCCCTAGGACTGGCTATTGGGGCGCTGATGAAAGCTGGCACACTCAAGCAGAGTCCCATCATTCATGGGGTGGCCGCGGTGAGCATGGGCGTGGTCAACGGCATCCCCCTGCTTGATCTGGATTATCAAGAAGATGTCAATGCCGATGTCGACATGAATCTGGTCATGACCGATCAAGGACAGTATGTCGAAGTTCAGGGAACCGGCGAAAAAGGAACCTTCGGCCATGAATCACTCCAGCAGCTGCTTGCCTATGGAGCTAAGGGCATCGCCGAACTCTGCGAACTTCAGCAGCATGCCATCGAGCAAGGATAGTCACCCAACCCTTTACGCCTAACCTGCTTCAAAGTCCATGACCGGCCTTCAAACAACCCATGGGGACACTTGTGTCTGGCAAGTGTCCTTTCAAGTCCCAGTCCCATTGGAGGAGCCGGCCACGGAAATCCTTTCGATGATCTTGGGCCAGGCAGCTTCGTCCTACTGTCCACTCGAGTCGGACATGGCTGAAATTTCAGCATTCATCACCCAGCGCCAGGAATGGAACCGGGATCGAGCTAAACAGATCAAGGAACTCCTTACCTCCTGCTTTCCTGACTGGCATCAAGCTCATTCAATTACCTTTCGTTGCAGACAAATCAAAGAACGAGACTGGCGTGAATCTTGGAAGGCTCATTTCAAGCCCATTGAAATTGGCAAGCGACTGCTGATTAAACCCAGTTGGTCCCAACGCAAGGCTCGCCGCGGGCAGGCGGTGATCACCCTGGATCCTGGGCTGAGTTTTGGCACTGGGCAGCATGCGACGACTCGGTTTTGCCTCGAAGAACTCGAACGTCTTGAACCCTCCATGGATCAACCCTCCATGCTGGATATCGGAACGGGTTCTGGCATTTTAGCCATTGCCGCAGCATCTCTGGGATACGCTCCCATCAAGGCCTTTGACTATGACCCTGACGCCATCCAGGTCTCTCGAGAAAATGCGGCGCTCAATCAAGTAAGCCATCAAATTGATTTTACCCGCAGCGACCTGGAAAAGATGAAGCCAGTGGTCAAAACAAAATACGACCTGATTTGCGCCAATCTGACCCATGATCTACTCAAAGCACACCATGCCAGCATCCTCGGCAGATTAAAACCTGGCGGTTACTTATTACTGGCCGGCATCCTGATCGAACAATTTCCGGCCGTTCAATCAACCTACCGGCAGCAAGGTTGTCAATTACTGGAGTCGCGAAAAGAGAAAGAGTGGCAATCCGCAAGCTTTGCGTGGTTACCGCGATGATCAGGATCCCAGATTCACTGTAGATGCTTGGCGATCTAGTTCGCGAAATTGATTCGCCATCAGTTGGCGACGTTTCTCGATTTGAACTAGACGCCTGATGGTGCGCGACACAAGCACGCCCTCACGTAGAGGCAGCTCACCTTTTCGAACTGGATCTAAGCCTATTTGAGGCACCTGTTCCAAAAACCCCTGAAGCAACTCAATGTAGTCATCAATCAGTGGACCACATTCAAACACCGTCCATTGCTTGAGTTCCCTTAACCTCTCAAGCATTTGACGCACCTGATTATCTCGTGCCTGGCTGGGCCATCTCTGGAGGACCGTCTCAAGAGAAAAACGCTCATAGACAGGCAGCTCATTCTCACGAAGAGCCACTTTTGCCTGGGGAGTCAGCACCTCCTCAATCACCTCAAGGCTGCGCTGCATGTCAGCCCTGCGTCGTGGATTATATTGACTTAGCGCAGCTATCTGAAGGGCCCAGGCTTTTTCCAGTTGTAGCATGTTGGGATAAGATTGAGCGAAGGCCAAGTGAAAGGCACTCTGCCAATTCAGATAACCAGACATGCCTCCAATAAAGCGCTGGATTCCAGCGACCCCTTCAGGCGTCAGGCTCAACCCATGGAATAGCAAGTGAGATGAGTGACGTAATCTGAGATCATTGAGACCTGAGTCTTCACTCAGAAGGAGATCTTCCAAAGCAATCGGCTGAACGGTTTTCAAGTAGGCTCGGGCAAGGCTGGTCGAATCGCTGTTCAGCACGTAGCTCCTGAATCGCTCGTCAGAGGTATTGAGCTGCCCTGGTGCCAGGATATCATCCAGACTCATTGAAGGGTTGGTGATAGCGGTCTGGAGCATTTCCTGCCAGAGCCCGTCAACCAGCCAAGAGGGTGGCGAGCACATCCTCTCGGGTGATGGACGATTGATCAGGTCCAGCAGCATAATCTGCACCAGACTGCGGATCCACTGCGCCTCCTTCAATTTGGGATAAAGCAACAGACGAAACCCCCAACCATCAGCAAAACGTGTCGGCAGTAAGACAAGTGGTTCCTGCTCTACAAGTGATGATCGCAGGGTGATGCGTATGTTTTGTTTCCAATGATCACCAAGCTCCAGCACTTGAAGGATCTGACTTTTGACCTGTTCAGCTGTCAAGCTGACTAACTCTGGGGTCAGAGCAATCAAGCCCTCGTTGCGCTCAGCAGGAGTCAGTTCCGGTGTGTAGAAACGATCACTGGACCAGGAAATCAAAAACTGCCCGCTGACACTGCGCAGGCTTTCGCCTCTGAGTGCCGGTTGGGTCCAGGCCAGAGCAAAGCACCCAATCAGGAACCACAACCCTGCCCCAAATGATAATTGAGCTCCAATTGTTGGGGAGGTGGCATGCGTGCTGTGCATGGCAAAACTGCTTCAGGCCTTTTTCTTGGCCTTGGAATCAGCTTTGGTCTTCTTGGACTCTTTGGCTGAATCCGAAGAAGGCTTGTCCTTGCTTGCAGCGCTCTTGTAGTTGTCGCTTCGGTAATCGGTGATGTAGAACCCCGATCCCTTAAAAATCAATCCAGCCCCGGATCCGATGGCACGCTTGACCTTGCCTTTGGCCCACCTTTTGGCAGGACAGACCTCCTTGGGGCAGACTGTCAAGGCATCGTCTTTCATAGACTGGAATTGCTCAAATTCGAGTCCGCATTTCTCGCACAAATATTCGTAAGTTGGCATGGGATTGATGGCATGAGGGGGTGACCAGCCGGAGGGCCCTTGCAAGAGGCCTGACATGCGTGAAATCACCCGCAACCCTTTAGAGCGTAAACCCAATGCATCGCCTGACATCAAGCCAAATTTCGACTCATTTTACTTTGCAAGTCAGCCCAAGTCCGATTACTTCTGTCACCACTTTGAGCCAAACACCGTCCCAAAAGAAAAAATTCTACAAGCGCTCGACCTTCGTCACTCATCTTCCGATGAACTACCTCTACAGTCCCACACATGCTTGGGCTGAGGAAATTGAGCCCAAGCGATGGCGGGTGGGCATCACCAAGTTTGCCACGCGTATGCTCGGGGAAATGGTCGACTTAGGTTTTGAACTCAATCAAGGAGATCCCATCAAGCATGGCCAGATCATTGGTTGGTTAGAAGGCTTCAAGGCGATTTCTGATCTTTATGCTGTGATAAACGGCCAATTTGTGGCCAGCAACCCCCTGCTGGAGAAGGCTATTTCCGGTGTATCTGACTCCCCTTATCAGGACGGCTGGCTCTATGAAGCAAAAGGTGAACCCGACCCCCGATGCATGGCGGTCGATGATTACGCCGGACTACTAGACAGCACCATTGATAAGATCCTGGAACAGCAGGCCAGTGATTCCTAGGCCCTAGATGACCCTGAGGCCTACGCTTACAGGCTTGCCAGCTCGCCTCATTCGCCTCATATTTTATCCATGCTCCCTTACCTCACCAAACGCGGATTATGGTGGGGATTTGTCATGTCTGGAATCTGCTTCCTGACCACCTGCCTTTCTCTTGTCGCATCCGAGACTGGGTCTCCCAAAGCTGACACCCATTCCCCAGTCATCAGCGCTGATTCGGTCGTAGGCTTCCCAAAAAATATCAGGATTTCAACCGGTTCAAGCTGGCACCGCCTACTTGCGTGGCAATTAGGCAAGCACGGGGAGCATCAAGACTTGAGTCAGCAAGTGATTTGGAGTGAATCGGCTGAGCCACCACTACTTGGTGAAACCGACAACGGTTGGCTTGCTCTCGAAGAGGGCGTCACGAGATTGGAAGCTCATGACCACCAAGGCCGGCAACTGGCCTCGGTTCAAATACAAATCTTACCTCCCCCTCCTGAAAGGCGAAGCGAACCCAGCTTTGTAGACGATATCCAGCCCATACTCACCAAGAGCGGATGCAACAATGGCGCTTGCCATGCCAAACCAGGTGGGAGGAATGGATTTGAACTTTCAGTCTTTGGTTATGATCCGGAGTCAGACTACCGTCAGATCGTGCTCGAGGGCCGCGGAAGGCGCATTTTTCCGGGACAAGCTGAACGCAGCTTGTTGCTCATGAAACCCACGCTTGAGATCCCACACGAAGGCGGCAAGGCCCTAGAAAAAGATAGTCCGTTTCACAAGCAATTGATCACATGGATTCAGTCTGGAATGGTCTATCATCATGATGCCGCTCCAGAGCTAACAGGCATCTCCCTCTACCCGAGTGGGGGCAAATTGCGGGCCAACTCAAGGCTGACATCGATGGTTGTTGCCCGATACGATGATGGATCTGAACGCGATGTCACTCACCTGACTGAGTGGCAGAGCTCTGATAAGGAATTGCTGGATGTCGAAGAAAACGGTTTAGCCTCGACCGGTGAGCGCTGCGGTAGCGCCGTCCTCATTGCACGGTTTTCTGGTAAACTTGCCGAGGCTCGCTGGGTCATCCCTCGAGAACACGAACAAGCTCCCCTTGCCGAACAATTTGCTGCCTTGCCGCGGAATAATCTGATCGACGAACTGGCCTTTCAAGGGCTTCAGGAATTGGGCTACCTGCCTTCCCCCCTCTGCTCGGAAAGCGAATTCATCCGTCGTAGCTCGCTGGACGCGGTCGGGGTGCTACCCACTGCCCAGCAGGCTCGCGCCTTTCTTTCAAGCCAGGATCCTGAAAAAAGAAATCAGTGGATTGATTCCTTGCTTGATCACAGGTGGATAGGCGATCACTGGGCTATCAAATGGACTGACCTATTGCGTCCCAATCCTGACCGGGCCGGCATCAAAAGTGTTTTCATGTTTGACCAATGGGTCAGGCAAAGCTTCCGGGCCAACATGCCCTGGGATGCTTTTGTCCGTTCCATCCTGACTCTGGAGGGAAGCAATCATGCCCTCACACCGGCCTCTATTTATCGCGACAAAAGAACGCCCGAGGACCGCACAGTCCTCTTCAGTCAGCTGTTTCTAGGCGTACGTTTGGAATGTGCCAAATGCCACCACCACCCCTTCGAGAAATGGGGGCAGGAAGACTTCTACCAAACCGCTGCCATCTTCCAGTCTGTGAAGCAAAAGGGGGCGGGTGTCTCACCGCCAATTTCTGCAGGAACCGAAACATTTTATTTTCAGCCTGGCGGAGAAGTCCGGCATCCGCGTAGTGAAGAAATCATGCAGCCTACCCCTCCAGGCGGCGATCGCCTTGATTACGACAAGCTGACCGATCCGAGGCATGCGTGGGCCGACTGGATGCTCCGCCCAGACAACCCCTATTTCGCTCAAGCCATTGTCAACCGAGTCTGGAGTGTCTTTTTTGGGAAGGGCTTTGTCGATCCTGTGGATGACTTTCGAACAAGCAATCCAGCTGTACATGAGACCCTGCTCACCGCCCTTGCCGAAGACTTTATCCACAACGGCTATAACCTGCGACATCTGATGCGCACCATCATGTCCTCCAGGCTCTATCAATCCAGCTCCCTCCCGAATGAGACTAATTTAAGTGATAACCGATACTTTTCGCGGTATTATCGCAAGCGCTTACCCGCTGAAGTATTGCTTGATGCGGTCAGTGACATCACTCAAGTGGGTGAAAGCTTTGAGGGCATGCCACCAGGTTCACGAGCCGTGGAGACATGGAACTTCAAAATAGAATCCCAGTTTCTGGATGCCTTTGATCGTCCCAACTCGAGCTCGGATCCTCCCTGTGAACGCATCAATACCCCAAGTGTCGTGCAGGCGCTGCACCTCATGCACTCGGAAAAACTTCAGCAAAAATTACATGCCGACAAGGGTTGGGTTCATGGACTTGCCCAAAGCAATATGAGCAAGGAATCTTTGTTGGAAGAAATTTACCTGACCCTCTTTAACCGTTACCCCAATATGGCAGAATCCAAATTGGCTGGCGCTGCCTTCGAAGGTGCCTCTCACCAGGAGGGGCTGGAGGATTTGATCTGGGCCCTTCTTAACAGTGCCGAATTCGTCTTCAACCACTGAAATAATTCAACCATGAGCCGCATCACAAGCAACTGTCAGGGACTTAGCCGAAGGGATTTCATTCAACTCGGACTGGGTGGCACCCTAGGCCTGGGGCTGGCCGATGGCTTGCGCCTTCGAGCCGCTAGGGATTCCAAGCAATCTTCAGCCAATGATACCCGCTGCATCCTTGTCTGGCTGGATGGTGGCCCGTCTCATTACGAAACATTTGATCCCAAACCAGAAGCGCCACAAGACATACGCGGAGACTTTTCCACGCTGCGAACTTCTGTCCCGGGTGTCCATTTCAGTGAAGCGGTCCCCCAACTGGCGAAGGTCATGGATAAGGTATCCATCATTCGTTCCATTTGTCACAAGGATCCCAACCATGGCGGAGGTAATCATTACATGATGACTGGGGCTCCAACCCCGGTTCCCGTTTCATGTGGTGCATTCGTCACCTTCCACCCGAGCTTCGGTTCCATGGTGTCCCATGAGCGTGGTATCCGCCAAGGCTTGCCAGCCTATATGAGTCTGCCCAGAGTCTCTCGCTCGGGTGGTCCCAACTTCCTTGGGGGACAACATGCGCCTTTCGTGGTCGATGGAGACCCCAATCGGGAGCATTTCCGGGTGCGAGACGTGGTCCTACCAGCCTCCATCAGCGAAGCCAGGGCTGAGAGGCGACGCCAATTGCGTGCCTCACTGGACAACATGAGGCGAATCCAAGACGCCATGGCTGAGGATCCCGCAATAAGCTTTGATGAGTTTTACGAGCAAGGTACCCAGCTAGTCACATCCCCTGAAGCTCAGCGGGCCTTCCAAATCAGCGATGAACCCGAGAAAATCCGAGACCGTTACGGGCGCAATGACTTAGGACAGCGCCTACTGATGGCAAGGAGGCTCACCGAGGTGGGTGTCTCCTTTGTCACGGTGTATTATGGCGGTTGGGACAACCACACCAACCTGTTCAAGGCATACAAAGGGTCTTTCATGTCCAAGCTGGATCAAGGTCTGGCCGCGCTCATCCGTGATCTGCATGAACGAGGTAGTGCTGAAAAGACGATGGTTATTTGTCTGGGCGAGTTTGGTCGCACGCCCAAGGTCAACAAAGATGCAGGTCGGGATCATTGGCCCCATGCCATGTCGGTGTTGATGTCCGGAGCAGGCATCCCTGGAGGTCAAATCATCGGAGCCACCGACGCACGTGGCTTTTACGCTTCAGATAATGTCTACAGCCCCGAAGACTTCGCAGTATCCTTGTACGAGAAAATGGGAATTGACCCTCATCAAACCCTTTATCAGAGCTCTGGACGCCCAGTTCGCCTCGTCAATGGGGGCAAGCGCATCAGAGAACTCTTTGCCTGAGCCATCGCCATGAGGCTGGCTTAATGATCTGCTTGAGGGATAAAAAAGGAATCAGACGCCGGCTTGCGGCTAAAAAGCCGTTTAAAGAAGGAAGGTTTGCTGCCTGAGAGTTTGGCGTTGGCTGTTTTTTGGTTCTGCTTAAATTGCTTCGTCAGTTGCCTCTGCCTGGTCGCGATAGCTTTTTGTTGTTTAGTCTGCTCGAGGCGACGCTTTCTGACATCCTGTTTAAGCTTAGCCTGCCTCTTATTTTCAGCCTTTCCTTGATAACGAGAATCGCGGATGAGCTTTTTCTCAGCTTCCAAACGGCTTGCCTCGGCTGTCTGAGCATCCGCCTGTTGCGCTTGATCGGCGACGGGCAGGAATGCTTCGGATGCTTCAGTCTTGGATGCTGTCTTATCTCGTTTCCAGAAGCGCCAGTCCGCAGCCCAGGAACTTGTTTTCCCAAGACACAGCCAACAGACAAGCAATCCGAGCATGAATCGAGGCAATCGGTAGGCGTGTAATCCTTGGAAACAAAGTCGTTGAAAGCACATGATAGGATGGTGGGCCCAGAGGGATTTGAACCCCCGACCAAGCGATTATGAGTCGCCTGCTCTGACCACTGAGCTATGGGCCCGATTGGCTGTGATGGGATGCGCCTGACGCTATCCTTGCCTAGAAGGTGAGTGTAAGCCGTGTTCCACAGCCGACAAGGATATTTAAAGCAAAGGGCTTGAGATGTGTCATCCTGGTTGGATCCCACCCCACGAGGTGGTAAGAGAAGCACGCACCCGACTCATCACACGGTGTCATTTTGACAAGCGGCTAATGAAAGGTTAAAAAGGAACTGTTCTAACACGCTGAGCCACTTGCCCACAGCCATGCACCCACCCTCTTTGCAATCTGTTCAGCACCCGAGGCCATGTCGCCCGTTGAGACTGACCAATGCTTTCACCCTGATCGAACTGCTGGTGGTCGTGGCCATCATAGCCATCCTTGCAGGCATGCTGCTTCCAGCCCTAGGAAAGGCCAAAGACAAAGGGAAATCAATCGTCTGTAGCAACCAGTTACGTCAACTAATACTCGCAGCCATCATGTATGATGAGGATACTGAGCGACTTCCCATTGGATGGTATCCTCCTCACAATATCTGGTATCGACAGCTGCAACCTTACCTGGGCCGAGGGACCAATGTATCAGGTCGCGGGGTTTTCATCTGCCCGTCAAGCGTTCAGAGGGATGAAACCGGGGTGATGCGCCCTGGAGGGGTCTGGGGATTCCTTGCCTACGCCCAAAACAGTCGCATCAATCTTGGACGTGCTGACATGGGGATGCGCTTGGCCAAAGACCCCACCGGCACCCTTCTTTACGCCGATACCGATGGCTGGGACGCTTGTCTTTACGCCGATGAAGATGGCACTGCAAACGTTCTCTATCGGCACAATGGTGGATCGGAGTGGAGCTCTGGCACCGCTCGCCTGACCGCTCGTTCCAATCGTGAAATCATCTTTGGCACGGCCAACGCCTGCTTTCTGGATGGCCATGTCGCTCCACTCAAAGAGGCTCCAAGGGAATTATTTACTCTGGAGGCCGAATCCCCCCTACCAAGGTGAATCCTGGCTTCCTGATCATCCTGGCTGTCATGGGAATCACCGGGTGGCTACTCAATAACCATCGCCCCAAGCTATCCAAATCACTCATGATCGCATGCGTGATGGGATGCCTTTACCTCACCATCCAGCAAACCCGCATAAGCCTTGGATCTGCTGGGGTGCAGCGTAGCCACCGAGCTCAGGCCTCGGCGGGATACATGATGGCCACACAGCTCCTGAAGGATACCAGACTAAGGGAGGGCCGTATCCTCCTTATTTTCCCTGAGGATGGTGAAGCTGAACCCGCGGCCCTAGATTCTTTCTATGAAGGCTTTGCCAGGGTCTTGACCCGCTTTAGAAAACTGAGACTAGAAGAGGTC
>Ga0181589_10001613_pt1 | contig 17616 bp, 10 predicted proteins | sample 071ome_25_FD_132444 | JGI IMG/M metagenome (GOLD analysis project Ga0181589, IMG submission 132444) | Coastal salt marsh microbial communities from the Groves Creek Marsh, Skidaway Island, Georgia - 071410BT metaG (megahit assembly) | ecosystem: Environmental > Aquatic > Marine > Intertidal...
CGACGAGACGCGACGACACGACACGACACGACACGACTCGCATCGGTCGGACGATGGATCGATCGATCCGTCGTCGCGTCGCGTCGCGCGCGCCTTCGCGTCTCGAGGGAGCCCGCGCGCGCGCGCCGCTCGCCGTGCGTGCACACGTTGTACAATAAGACGCACACCCATTCGTGACGCGACGCGACACACGCACACACGAACCACATCCTCACGCGCGCGTGCCTAAATCGCGTCTCCCGACCGCGCTCGCCGACGCGTCCCCGCGCGTCGACGCGCGTCGTCCCCACGCGCCGCCTCGCCGCCCTTCACGCATGCCCATCACCGGCTCGAGCGCGTCGTCGCGAAGCGGCGATCCGTTCGCGGCGCCGCTCGGGGACGACTACGACCCGATCGCGCTCGCCCGGCTCGCCCGCGACGCCGACGACGCGCGCGATGACGTCTCGTCCCGATCGCACCGTCGCGACGCCGTGCGCGCGCTCCGTCGCCTCGCCGTCGACGCCGAGGGACCGGGGGCGCCGTTCACGAAAACCCCTCGAGGCGCGCAACTCTATCGACTCATCTCCGTCGTCGTCCGTAACGTCGGACTGAGCGACAAGGTCGGGGCGCTCCGAGCGATGCAACTGTTAAAGTGCAACGACGAGGCGACGCGACGGTTGGCGGCGGCGGGATCGATCCCGGCTCTGCTCGGTGTGCTTCGAACGGTGGATACCGTCGACGTAGGCGATCGAGCGATGAGAATAGACGCGGCGCGGGCGTTATCGGCGATGAGTTCGAGCGCGGATGTGTGTCAAATGATGATTCGCGGCGGCGCGTTGACGATTTTGGGACGCGCGTGCGCGGACGCGGCGGCGGCGGCGAGCGAGACGGTGAGCGATGAGGCGATGTATGCGGCGGATGCGTTGACGAGGATGAGTGGACGGGCGTCGGTGTATGATTCGCGCGCGTTGTTTCCGATGTCGAGCGAACCGTCGCACGCGGATGTGGTGGCCGAGTCGTCGGTGCGCTCGGCGGTGGAATTGTTGACGTCGGAGATGACGGTGGTGCACGGAGACGCGAGCGAGACGCTGGGGACGATGGCGGCGTCGGGACCGACGGGGAGACGCGCGGTGGCGCGGTGTGGATCCGTGTTGCCTCTCGTGACGAGCGCGCTCGGAGGAGATAGACAGAGAGACGCCGCGCTCGCGGCGTTGCGAAACGTCGCCCGCGCCCCGGACGACGTTCCGTCGAGCGCGAAGACGCGCAACGCGAGCGGGGAGTCGAGTCCGAGCGAAAGCGGGCGAGATCGCGAGGAACTGACGATGAAGGAGAAGACGCGCCCGCCCGTCGTCGGGACGGCGTCGCGTCTGGGTGGCGTCAATTTTTTCCACGAGTTGATCGACCTGTTGTGCGCGCTCTTAGAGTTGCGCCACAGTCTCGAACCGGCGGCTGCGGACGCGGCGCTCGCGCTCTGGGCGCTCGCGTGGCAACCGTCCAACCGCGAACACATGGTGAGTCGCGTCACGAGTCGTTTGACGAGACTGGCGAGCGAGGGATGCTCGACGTCTCGCGACGACGCGCTCAGCGTCCTGAGCGTCTTGGCGCTCGACGACGACGGCCGAGACGCTATTCGCGAGCAACACGGCGGCGATAAATTACTCGATTTCCTCGCGGAGTCGTCCGTGCAGGTGCACTCGCCGCGAGGCGTCTCGCACGGGATGACGTTCGACGAGCTCATCGATCGTCGCGATCGTCGAACTTCGGGAGACAGTTCGCGACTCTCGTACGCCGTCTCGCGTCTTCGCGGCTAGTCTTCATTCGCGTCGTTTCGTCGTCGATATACGGTGGGTACGTATTATTCAAATCTCGCGGCGACGGCGCGCGCGACGCGAGTCAGTCACCCCAACGTCTTTTGCTTGTCCATGTAATCCAACTTTTCATCGATCGTCTCCACGTCCTCGACGCCGAGCTCGAAATCCATCACGTCCGCGATGGAGTCCGCGCGCTCGACGCTGGTACAACTCGGAATGGGAATCGCGCCCTTACACACGAGATAATTGAGCGCCACCTGCGCCGCCGTCCTGCCGCCGTTGATGGCGCCGATGAATTCGAGCAGTTTATTAAACGTTCGAATCTCCGAATCCGCGCTCGAGCGCAACAATCCGCCGCCCAAGGGCGAATACGCCACGACGGCGACGTCCAAATCTTTCGCCAACGCCAACAACCCGCTCTTTTCCGGCGCGCGATCGAGCACCGAGTACTTGACTTGATTCGTCACGAGCGGAATACCGCGTTTACGCAACAATCCGTGCGCCTCCTCCATCTGTTTCGCCCCGTAATTACTCACTCCGACCGATGTACACAGCCCCAAATCGTACCCCTCCGCCAACGCGTCCGTCAACGCCGCCTGCGACCACGCGGGAAACGGAAAATGAATGCTCCACAAATCGTACGGCTCCCCACCGTTTCTCTCCACGCTCTTCCGCAACGCCTCCACCAACGATTTCCTCGTCAACCGCACGCCTCCACCCATGACGACGTTCGTCCACGGCACCGTAAACACCTTGGTCCCCACGAACGCCCTCGTCGTCGTCGTCGCCGTCTTCGCCGTTCTCCCGACGATGTGTTCCGAGCTCTGTTCAAACGTCGACGATTTCACCCCGTACACCTCCGCGGTGTCCACGAACGTCACCCCGCGCTCGAGCGCGCGCGTCATCGCCTCCACGAGGTCTCGCTCGCGGTACGCGTCGCCGAATCCGAGCGACTCGTCGCCCCACGCCATGGTCCCGATGCCGACGGTGGAGACGTCGACGCCCGAGGCGAGTCGTCGCGCGCGCGCGTTCGTCGAGACGTCTCGAGCGCGCGCGCGACGTGCGGTCGTCGTCGCGTCGACGGGGCGTCGCGCGCACGGCGTCGCGCGCATGGCGTCGGCGCGTCGACGTGTCGCGAGGTAACCGTCCATCGAATTCGAGTCGTCGCGCATTCGTCGGCGCATGCGCGCTCGGCTTGCAAGTCTCACCCTCGCGCGCGCGTGTGTTCATCGACCGACGGTGGCGCGCGTCGAACGCGCGTCCTCGAGGGCGTCGTTCGATCTCGCGCGCGCGTCTCTCGGCGCGTCCCCGCGCGTGCCGCTTTTTGCGCGCGCATCCTCGTGCGCGCATCCTCGCGCGCGCGACGCCATGTCCACGGCGCGACGGCTCGGAAACGCGTACGTGCGCGTGCTCGGACTCGGTGCCGACGTCGCGGACGCCACGCGCGCGTCCGTGCTCGTGTTCACGGACGCCGAGAGGTACGTCTTCAACGTCGGGGAAGGTTTTCAGCGGTTTTGCGTCGAGCGGCGACTGCGACTGTCGAGACTCGCCTCGAACGTGTTTCTCACGAGAATCGATTCGAGCGCGTGCGGGGGACTCGTGGGGATGTTGTTGACGATGAGCGATCAGCGAGCGTCGGTGGAGGATGGTGGGGGGGACGCGTCGAGGACGGTGACGGCGCGCGGTCCGCGACGACGCGTCGGCGCGTTGACGCGGGCGGCGAGGACTTTATTCGGGAACGGACGCGCGGTGACGCTCGAGGACGGTGGATTCGATCGCGTTGATGGTGGTGCGGTGTTGGTGGACGACGGATCGGTGGTGATTCGCGGGGTGGTTTTGGGTGAAGACGCGACGACGTCGGGACGCGGCGAAGGCGAAGACGCTTCGGACGACGACGACGGGTACGATTCCTTTGACGACGAACGCGCGTCGAAACGCGTCAAGACGTCGAACGCACAGCGAGTCTACGCATCGGCGTGTTACGACGTCAAACTCGCCGGAATTCCCGGTAAATTCGACATGGCGGCGGCGACGCGACTCGGCGTCCCCAACGGTCCGCAGCGTGGTCGGCTCGTCAAGGGCGAATCGATAACCCTCGACGACGGACGCGTCGTCACGCCGGACATGTGCGTCGGTCCCGAACAACCCGGACCGAGAATCATCGTCTTCGATGCGCCGACGCTCGCGCACGCGCGCGAGGCTCGAGCGCGAGGTGACGCGCTCTTCGGCGACGTCTCGGACGCGAGCGTCGTCGTTCATCTCGCCGGCGCCGACGTCGTCTTCGACGAGGAATACGCCGACATCGTGCGTCGTGTCTTCGGTGCCGCGGTCTCGGCGACGCACGTGTTTGCGAATTCAAAATCCATGGACGAAACACCGGTGTTCGCGTCGTCGGCGAGGATACAGGCGAGATTACACGCGGTGTGTCCGCGAACGTTTCCCGAACGCGAAGAACGTTCGCCGCCGCCGTCTCCGTCTCGCGGTGACAACGCCGAGACGCGCGACGTCGTCCCGACATCGATTCCCAACGCAGTCGCGGGACGAAATATGTTCAAGTACACGCTAATTCCGACGAAAAACGCGGGTCCGGACGCGAGCGAGGTACCGCGGCGCGTTCCGGGATTCGCGCACCGTCGACGCGTGACGCGCGAGACGCTCGACTTGGCGGCGCGCGCGAGACGCGACGCGAGTCCGTCGGCGTCGGCGTCGATGTCCGCGGGGGCGGACGTGGACGTCCCGGAGTGCGTGCGCAGACTCAAGCGCGGAGACGTCGAGGTGGTCTTCTTGGGCACGGGATCCGCGATGCCGGCCAAGTATAGAAACGTGTCGGGATTTTTTATGAAATTCGGCGGCGACGGGTACGGCGGAAACGTCGCGTTGGATCTCGGTGAAGGATCGCTCGCGCAGTTGATACGACGGTACGGCGTGGAAGACGTGGAGAATAAACTCAAGGAGATGCGATTGGTGTGGATCTCGCACATTCACGCCGATCACCACGTGGGATTGACGCGCACGCTCGCCGCGCGCGCCGACGCGTTTCGGCGCGCTGGCGTCGAACCGCCCTCGATTCCCGTCGTCGGTCCGCGTCCGTTGCGACGATTCTTAGAGTTATACGCCGAGGTGGAAGATTTGTGTTGCGATTTCATCGATCTCAGCGAGACGACGCAGGATAAGTGGGAGAGTGAGACGATGAGTCCCGCCGTCGCTCGATTGCGAAGCGCGTTGGCGGGCTCGGACGCGCGCGAAATCATCGCCGTTCCCGTCTTCCACTGCGCCCACGCGTACGGTGCGAAACTCGTCGGTCATCGAGGGTGGTCAATGGTGTACTCTGGCGACACCCGTCCGTGTCCGAGTCTCGTTCGAGCGGCGAAAGACGCCACGCTCTTGATTCACGAGGCGACGTTTGAAAACGGTTTAGAGGACGAGGCGAAGAAGAAGCGTCACTCCACCACGGGCGAGGCCGTCCAGACGGGCATCGACGCTCGGTGTTATCGCACCATTCTCACCCACTTTTCACAGCGGTACCCGAAAATCCCCGTGTTTGACGAGTCGTACACGGCGCGGACGACGGTGGCGTTCGACCTCATGAACGTCGACTTCGCGGATTTACCCTCGCTTCCGCGACTCTTACCGGCGGTTCGATCGCTCTTCGACGACGACGACGAGATCGCGCGCGAGGCGGCGATGGGAGACGACGGAGACGACGAGTGAGTGAGGCGTGGAGAGCGTGACGAGCGTCGTGTACAGCGTCGTGTTTAGAATTGCTTGTATTAAAAAATGTCATCCGACTGTGCGTCGGTCTAGCGTCGTCGCGCGTCGCGATTAAAACCAGTTGCGCTTCTTCGGCGCATCCTTCACCACCAACGCCATCGCTTCCTCGCACGCATCAATCTTCGCCGCGAGAATGAAATCATTCGTCGTCATGCCCTTGACAGCCTCCGTGCCGAGCTCCACGAGCGCCGCGCTCTCGCTCGTCGCCTCCGCCGTCGCCGCCGGCCACCCCTCGCGCGCGCACACGCCCTCGACCAACGCCACGAAATTCGCCGCCTCCCCATCCTTTAACGAAAACTCCCGACGCAAACACTCAAAGTGCGCGCGTCCCGGACGAATCTTCCAGTCCCACACCTGCTTACGAAGCACCTCTTGCCCTTGGAAATCCAACTTTTCCGCGTACGCGCCCTCGGCGGCGCACGACTTGTTCACAATCTTCACCATGTCCGCCATCTCCGTCGGCACCTGCAAGATGTGATCGGTGTCGGCGTGTCCGAGAACCTTGGAGGTGAATCCACTCTCGATCTCGCCCGCGGTGGCGTCGCGCGCGCCGATGTCACCGCCGAGACCGCCCACGTCTTCTTGCTGCCGGCTCGTGCCGACGTTGATGCCGCGGACGAGAACGACGCGAGACGCGCGCGAGACCGCGGGCGCGGCGGCGCGAGAGACGCGCGGGGCGATCGGCTGGGCGCGGGCGGCGGCGCGCATGTCGACGGTCGCGGAACGGCGCGGAGTGACGACGCCGCCGCGACGCGCACCGAAAAGAGTTTCGTGAGGTTTCTATGCATTTGGAGAGTCGTGACTCAAGAAGAGGGGGTACTCGAAAAAGTGGATTTCCCCCTATCCAGAACACGGTCGCGCTCCATTTTGGGGGAGTCCCCGAAACGGCGAGTTATGAACCCTCGGGATATCGATCGTCACGTCCCTCGAGTCGTCGAACGAATCTTCAGAAAGCGCCGACGCCGGTACCGCGACGCGACGCGCGCGCGGGAAACGAACGAAAACATGCGCGCGCGCGTGCTCTTTCTCGTCGTCGCGTTCGTCGTCGTCTCTTCCGCGTCGTCGGTCTCGGCGGTGGATGGGAACGCGTTGGATTCGGTGGCGTCGAGGGCGAGAACCGTTCGCGTGTACGGAGTCGAGGGCGACGACGACGGCGACGACCGCGCGTCCAGAGGCGGTGCGATGACGTCGTCTGCGTCGTCGTCTGTGTCGTCGGCGTACGAGTACGAGTACGAGTACGGCGACGAGGCGTGGATGGACGAGACGTGGTGGCGCGAGTTCGAGACGGCGGATTCGGGACGAAGGCGCGGGACGGACCCGTCCGCCGCGCCGCGAACCTTCGACGAGTACGTCGAGTTAGAGGTGGCGAAATTGGAGGTGAGTCTGTTGGAACAATCCACGGGCACGGATGCGGATCGAGAGGCGATTCGACGGACGTTGGATGACATCGCGTACGATATTCAAGCGGATTTAGAGCGCGTGGCGCAGACGCGAGCGTCGGAGATGACTTATCGAGGTGATTTCGCGCCGGCGTATCATCCACCCCCGGATTTCGTGGCGTATCAGAACGACGCGTACGTGATATACGACGCCGATGGCTCGCGCGTGATGTTTGAACCGCAAGGCGAGATCGGACGTCTCATGCAACAGTTGACGTGGTTCACCACCATTTTTCCGGGCAATCCCACGGCGCTCGACGATTACATGCGATGCGCCACGCTCGTGCGTCCGTGCAGCGTGGAAGAGGTTTTACGCAAGTGCACGTACGAACCGCGCGGAACGTGGTATCGCGAGCGCATCTCGCGCATGAACGCGCCTCTGACGTGGAGCTACTGCCAACCGGATTTGGAACAAGTGTACGAGTATTGCACGCCGATCGAGGTGCAGAGCGGTCTGTGCGACCCGAGACGCGCGCGAGAGCGCATGTACCTCTCACAAACCGTCGCGATCAACGGTGGCGTTGCGCCATGTTTGCGTTGGCGCACGAACATATTCGGAACGCGGGAGTGCATCGACAGGGGACTTCGTTGAATGTACAAGTGTTTATTTTTGTAATCGTAAAAGCTGCGTCAGAGGTGGTCGGTGTCTTCGCTCGCGTCGTTCGTCACTTGACGTTTTTCACGAGACAATTTTCAACGCCGCTCGTCGCGTCGCCGACCACCGTGCCAGACTGCCACGCCGGCGTGCTCATCTCCATCCCGTTCCCGAACCACGGATGTGCGTCGGAGGGGTCGCCCGCCATGCGTCGTCTCGCCGCGTTGGACGGTTGAATGTCCTCCATGGCGTCCGTGAGGGAACGAGATCGAGAACCGATCGGCACGTAGTCGCGTAACCATTCGCCTTGGTATATCTGCTGAGGTCGCATGATTTTTTGATCGGGATCGTTCAGACTCTCGCGCCAGTGCGAGAGGTAACCGGCGGCTCGCGGAATGGCGAAGAGCACGGTGAAGAATTCGGGCGGGAACCCCATGGCGCGATACACGAGTCCACTGTAAAAGTCCACGTTCGGGTATAGTTTGCGCTTGACGAAGTACTCGTCCGCGCGCGCTTGCTTTTCGAGCTCGATGGCGACGTCGATCAAGGGATCGCGACCGACGAGTTCGAAGACGTCGTTGGCAATCTTGCGAATGATTTTCGCGCGCGGATCGAAATTCTTGTACACGCGATGACCGAATCCGAACATCACGTATCGCTTTTCCTTGACGCCGGCCAAAAAGCTTGGAATGTTCTCGACGTTTCCGATGCGTTCGAGCATCTTCAACACCGCCTCGTTGGCGCCGCCGTGGAGTGGTCCGTAGAGGGCGCCCACCGCGCCGGCGACGGCGCAAAACACGTCGACGCCGCTCGACGCCAAGTGTCTGCACGCCGCTGTGCTACAATTCATCTCGTGTTCAGCGTGGAGTAAAAACATGACGTCCAACGCCTTGGCGAGCTTCGGGTGCGGTCTGTGTCGACTGTCCAAACCCGCGTCGAGCATGTACAAAAAGTTTTCGGCGTACGACATTCTCGTGTTCGGCGCCGCCGGCGCGCGTCCGGTGTTGCGGTGATACGCGTGCGCGGCGAGCGTCGTCATCTTTCCGATGATTCGCACGATTTGTTTATCCTGAACCGCGTGTGAATTGTAAATGCCGCCTCCGGCGATTGCCGGATTTTGTTCCGGATGCATCGAGCTCAGAGAATTCAAACCCGCCAACATCACCGCCATCGGATGCGCGTCGTGCGGTAACGCCTCGATCGCGTGCACCACCTGCACCGGTAACGCGCTGTGCCTCGCGATCGCCCGTTCCCATTCCATCAACTGACTCGCGTTCGGTAAATCTCCGTACACCAACGCGAACGCCGTCTCCAGATACGTCGACGTCTCCGCCAACGTCTCGATCGGGTACCCTCTGTATCGCAAAATCCCTCGATCACCGTCGATGTACGAAATCTTCGATCGACACGGCGCCGTGTTCACGTACCCAGGATCGTACACGACCAACCCTCGACCGTCTCCGCCCGCCGTGATTCGTTTAAACGCCGCCGCGTCGACGCACCCATCCGCCGAGATTGCCACATCGTACGACTTCCCCGTGCGTCCGTCCACGCACCGCAACGTCCCGGCGCCCCCGCTCGGAGTCGGCCGCGCGCGCACTTCGTTTCTCGACGCCCCATCGTCGCCTCGACCGTCACCGTCGTCGTCCGCGCGTCTCGGCGCGACGTGATTCGCCACCGTGCCCAGCCGCCGGTTGGCTGAGAATTCCTGCGTGCCCATCGTCGTCTCGCGGTCGCGCGCGCGTCGTACGCCTCGATCGCGCGTCGAAAAGGCGCGATGGATCGTCTTCTATCACTTTGTGCGCTCGAACGTCGTCTCGACCGCGCGTCGCGCGCGTGAGTGACGTGGGCGCGTCGGATTTCGACGAAAAGTTCGTTAACGAGAGATCCTGACTCGGATTGGGCGCCGTCGTCAAAACGCGCCCTTCGTTCGCGCGGCGCGGTGACATCGCGCGCGTGGTCGAGTGTGCGCGGGAACGCGAGGCGAGATGCGCGTGTACGACGCGTCGCTTCGCGTCGTTCGCGATGCGCGCGCGTACGCGGACGAGTTGATGAATCTGTGGGTATTTTCGGCGGCGACCGGTCCTCCGCGCGCGCCGACGCCCGGATCGTTTAAGCGAACGGCGGCGACGCCGGCGCGGGCGGTGATGCGATTCGTGCGACGGGCGTACGAGGATCGTCGCGCGCGAGCGGTGTTGGTGGTGATGCTGGCGTTGGCAGCGGCGGGCGCGGCGAGCTCGAGGTCGGGCGAGGACAGACGCGAGCGAAGGGCGAGAGCGCGACGACGACGTGGGATATTGGCCGAGATGGCCAAGGCGGAGACGTACGAGGCGTTCGAGGACGCGGCGATCGAGCTGGAGCGGTTCGACGCGCAGGAGGAGGAGAGAAGAGCGGCGAGCGGCGAGGGCGAGTTGACTCGCGGCGGTTGGGGGAGCGGTTCGAGGACGTACGACGTGGATCTCATCGACGAGCAGCTGCGGCAGTTGCAGGCGCAGCGCGCGGCGGGGAACGTGGAGGAGATGATGTTTCTGTTGCGAGCGGACATTTTACGCAATCTTGGGTCGTTGGATTCGAGCGATCAAAAGGTTCGAATGACGCTGAGCGGGCAGACGCACGGCGTGCCTCGGGCGGTGCGACAGTACATGACCGAGCTCAAGAGTCAATTGATCAGCATCGCGCAGGACGAGACGGTGACGATTCAGGAGAAATTAGTATTTTTACAGGAAACGAGGCACTGTTTCGGACGAACGGCGTTATTGATGAGCGGCGGGGGCACGTTGGGGACGTTTCACGTCGGCGTGGCGCGAGCGTTGAATAGAAAACATTTACTCCCGCGCGTGCTCGCAGGATCGTCCGTTGGATCGATCATCGCGGCCATTATAGGCAGTCGAACGCAGGATGAGCTGGATGAATTTTTCAGCGACGATCACTTTTGGGATCTGTTGCCCGATTTGACGTTTTTCAGCGGCAACGATCCCATGAGCGTGATGAAGCACTACCTGCGCACGGGCGCTCTGCACGATATTGAATTCTTCCAGCGATGCCTTCGAGCGTTGCTCGGAGACTTGACGTTTCAAGAGGCGTACGATAGAAGCGGAGGTCGCATTCTGAACGTGTGCGTGTGCGCCACGACGGTCGGCGAAAAGCCGCGCCTGCTCAACTACCTCACGTCTCCGCACGTCGTGCTCTGGTCGGCTGTCGCCGCGTCGTGCGCGTTTCCGTCCCTGTTCCCGCCGCAGCCGCTCCTGGCAAAATCTCGGAACGGCGCCTTCGTCCCATGGCTACCCGAAGGGAAGCTCGGACCGAGACGGTGGCGAGACGGTAGTCTCGAGGCGGATTTACCCGTGGATAATCTGCGACAACTCTTCAACTGCAATTACTTCATCGTCTCGCAGACGAATCCACACATCGTTCCTCTGTTGCGCGTGAAGCGCTGGTTTACCTCGTGCGGAAGCGCGCTCGCGCTCGTCGCCTACTTCGTGGAGAGCGAGTGGAAACATCGATGTCGACAAATTTTGGATCTCATTCCGAGCATCGACGTCTTCGACGTCTTCAAACTCTTCGGCCAACAGTGGGAGGGCGACGCCACCGCCGTCATGTGGTACACGTGGAAACAGTTTTCACACATCGCCAGCAATCCCACGCGCGAGTTCTTATTCGAGACCGCCACCATGGCTGAGAAGGAAATCTGGCCTCAACTCGCCACCATCGAGCACGCGTGCGGCGTCGAGCTCGTCCTCGACGAGTGCGTCACGTCCCTCCGCAAACACCTCCGCCACCACGGCCGCATGGGTTCCCGCGGCCGCGTCCCGAGTTGGAACACCGTCTCCTTCGCCTCTCGAGGTTCCTACGTCCAGATGGAGCGCAACGCCAGCGACGCCGGCGACCTCGGCCGCGGTTCGGGCGCCGTCTCCCCCAAACGTCGCGCCTCCAAATCTTCCAGCGCCGTCAGTCTCATCTACTCCGAGGACGCCGCCGAGGACGATACCATCCTCCCCAACGACATCATCGCCGCCGCCGAGAGCGCCAGCGAGGCGGACATCGCGCGCACGCTCTACGATTCTCGCGACGGTTCGCCGGCGCCTCGCCGAGACGCCTAACATTTCTCAACACCGCCCGCGAGCGCGAATAGACCGCGACACACCCCGTCTCTCGTCATTCATGTACATGTACGCACGTAATCCATCTCTCACCGCCATCGATCGCGTCTCGACGTCACACCGCGCGAACGCCTCCAACGCGTCCCCGGCGACTCCAAAGACCCAAAGCGACTCGATCGTCACACACGCACGCCTCGACCATGGCGTGGGGAAACACCACCGCGTGGAGCGAACAGGTGCGCCCGACGACAAAATACGCATCGCACCCGTCGTTCGCGCGCGTCGTCGAGTCGCGTCGTCGCGCGCGTCGTCACGCGCGATCCGCGCGCGTCTTTACCGCCGGCGGCGGCTCGAGGCGTTGCCGCGTTCGATGCGCGCGCGGCGGTAAAGACGCGCGTCTCGACGGTCGGTCTGCCGTGAAAACGATGCCTCGAAATTGGTCGCGTCGTTCGCGCGCGGTGGGATGGACGAACCGTCGTCGCGCGCGCGTCGAGACGGTGGGGACGGTTGGTGATTGTGATCTGGGCTCGGACGACGACGCGAGCCGAGAGGACGCGCGCGACGGATGACTGACTGACGACGGGTGGTGTGGGTTTTTCGCGATGAACGCAGACTGATGATGTGAAAGACGACGCACCGGCGGCGGACGCCGCGTTCCCGTCCCTGGGAGACGCGGTGAAGGAGGACGCGTCGTTTCCGACGCTCGGCACGGCGGCGGCGGTGAAGGAGACAAAAAAGGAAAAGAAAACCAAGGGTGTCAAGCTCTCGCTCGCGGAATTCGCCGGTGGTGCCGGTGGATCGTCGTACGCACCGCCCGGTCGATCGGGCGGCGGTGCTTTCTTTGGCCGCCGCGATGACATCGTGCTTCCGTCTGGGCCGAGCTCGCGACCGGACGACGATCCGCGCGACGAACGACTCGGCGGCGGGTTCGATCGTGGGTACGGCGGCGATCGCTACGGCGATCGCGGCGATCGTGGTGATCGCTACGGCGATCGCGGCGATCGCGGCGATCGCGACGATCGTCGACCGGGTCGGTACGATCGAGACGCCGGTGAGTTTGGCGACAGAGAGAGTCGCGAAGAGCAAGGGCCGTCGCGCGCGGATATGTCCTCCAACTGGGGATCCGATCGTCGCGCGCCCCCCGCGGACGATCGTTACGGCGACAGACGCGGAGGGTACGGTGAACGACGCGGAGGGTACGGAGACAGAGGCGGATACGGAGACAGAGACGGCGGCGACCGCTACGGCGAACGCGAGGAACGCAGAGGTTTCGGCGATTTCGCCGAGCGTCCGCCTCGCGAGGAGCTCGGACCGTCGCGCGCGGACGAGAGCGAGAGCTGGAGCAGAGACAGAAAGCAACTTCCCGAGCGTGATTCGCGGTACGAAGACAGAGCGCCGCAAGTGGATAGAGATTGGGGCTCGTTGCGCAACCGCACCGCCGCGGCGCAACCGCCGGCGGATGATAGATACGCCCCGCAGGGCGGTGAGCGTCCGAAGTTGCAGCTCAAGCCTCGTTCGGAATCCGCGTCGACGAACGCGAGCTCGGGGTCAAGCTCGCTCTTCGGTGGCGCCAAGCCCGTGGATGTCAAGTACGTCGAGGACAAGCCTCGCGAAGCCATTCCCGCGCGAAGCGAGGAACGCCCGTCCGAGCGCCGCCAATACGAAGAACCGAAGGACTCCGACGGCGATCGATGGGGACGCAAGCCCTCTTTCAACGCTCGCAAGGAGGACGATCTTCGCGAGGCGACGCCCGAGGAACGCGCGGCGAGACCCAAGCTCAATCTCCAAAAGCGCTCCTCCGACGCCCCCGTCGGCGTGGCGCAGACGCAGAGCTCCCTCTTCGGAGGCGCTCGTCCGCGCGAGGAGGCGCTCAAGGAAGCCGGCCGCGATTGGCAGGCTGAAGACTTGAAACGCTCCGTCGGCGCCGTCAAGCGTAAGGAATTCAAGGAGGAAAAGGAACTCAAGGCTAAGATTCAAGCCGCCAAGGACGCCGGCGAGGACGTCTCCGCCCTCGAGCTCGAGCTCACCAAGCTCTCCCTCCAACTCGACGACAAGTTCCGCTTCGCCAAGCCCAAACCACACGACGCCACCAAGGACGCCACCAAGGACGCCACCAAGGACGCCACCAAGGACGCCACCAAGGACGCCACCGACGACACCACCGCGCAATCCGCGCCGGCGTCGCGCGCGCCCAAAACCGCCGACGCGCCCGCGCCCGTCGCCGCGAAAAACGTCTTCGACGCCCTCGCCGACGAGCTCAACGCGTGAGCCCACTCCTCGCGCGGGGCACGACCGCGGTCACATCTCATAATATCACACGCATTCCTCATCACACCGCGCGCCTCGTCCCCGTCCGCGTCTCTCCGCGACGCGTAACCTCCAGGTGGGCACTTTCCGATGATTTGACCGCGTCACTCCGCGTCGTCGTCGTCATGTTTCGAAAACTCTTTGGATACGCGCGCGCGTCCACGAGCGCGTCGAGCGCGAGCGACGGCGTCGGGCGAGGAACGACGACGCCGATCGATGCGATCGATAAGATCAAGACGGTGCGCGACGGCGCGCGACGCGACAGGCTCGGCACGCGAATGAATGCGCGAGGCGAATCATGAATCGTGCGAAATCTCGAAGAAGTCGACGCGTCGTGACGCGCGCGCGGCGACGCGCGCGGGGATGCGCGCGCGTGATCGTGTGTGCGTCGATCGTGGACTGACGCGAAAGAACGACGTTCGGGACGACGCAGACGTTGGAGATGTTGGAAAAGAAGGAGGCGCTCATGGGCAAGAAGATCGCCGAGGAGCTGGCGCGCGCGCGCGAGGCGAATCGTCAGGGAAATAAGCGACGAGCGATTCATCATCTGAAGAAGAAGAAGATGTATGAGGCGCAGTTGGACGCGCTGGCGACGTCGCAGTTGAAATTACAGGAACAAGTCATCATGTTGGAGGGCTCCAAGGCGACGAGCGAGACGTACGGAGCGCTTCGAAGCGGCGCGGACGCCATGCGACGAATGGCGAAAGAGACGAGGATCGAGGACGTGGACGCGACGATGGACGTGATAAACGAGCAGACGGATCAGATGCGACAGGTTCAGGAGGCGCTGGGACAACCGGTGGGATTCGCGGCGGAGTTGGACGAGGACGAGTTGGAGGAGGAATTGAAGGAACTGGACGCGTTGGAGGTGGAGGACAGTCTGCTCGATCGCGAGTTGGCCAAAGAGTTGGAGGAACCGGCGATGCCGAGCGTGCCTTTACCGTCCGTACCGGTCGCGCCGGCGGTGGCGGCGACGCCGGCGGACGAAGAGGCGGAGCTCAAGGCGTTGCAAGCCGAGATGGAACTTCTCTGAGGCGTCTCTTCGAGTCTTCGACGACGTCTTCGCTCGCGCGAACGAGTCACTCGCGCGTCACTCTCTGTTGTAGCACGAACGTATTCACATGTAGTCATCATTCATCGCCCATCACCCACCCACGCGCGCGCGCGCTCGCCTCGTCGTCAATCGTCTCGTCCGCGCTCGGCCTCGACTCCGGCGCCCAACCGTTCGGTCCCGCGCGGCACACGGCGTCGCGTTCGCGCGCGCGTCTCGCCGCGACTCGCGTCTCGATCATGACCGCGGACGGTACAAAGTACGTCTCACCCGTCGACGTCGTCCTCCTTCGCGCGCGCGCCCGTCTCGCCGCGCGATGTCCCGCGCCCATTTTAAATCATCCAAGCTTTCGCGACAGCTCGCCCCCGCGAGCGACGACGACTGACGCCGCGCGACGCAGGTGGGAATTCACGGCGCCCAAGTATTACGATTTCGACGCCGATCCGGACGTCGCGGACGCGGACGCCGGGGTGGAGTCGTATTTCGAGAGCGCGGCGCCTCGGGCGTTGGCGACGCCGCGCGGGACGCGCGTCCGCGCCGGCGCGACGTCGAGCGGATTCAAAGCGACGCGGACGATGTCCATAGACGCGGCGTCGACGTTCATGTCCGATCCCGAGAACAGAGGCGTGAACGGGGACGTCGATAGGACGTCTCCGAGGGAGCGCGCGGGCGGGAAGACGCCGGGACGACGGTTGGGCGCGCCGAGACGCGAGGCGGCGAACGGATGTTCAAAGACGCCGGCGAGCGAGAGCGAGAGGACGCCGGTGCGACGATCGCCGAGGTTGGCCGTGCTCGCCGAATCGAGCGAGAAGAAAAGCGAGGATTCGTCGGCGAAGAGAGGGACGACGCCGAGGACGGCGAGGAAGAGTCGCTTCGCGTCTCAGACGCCGGCGAAGCGCATCTTGAAAACGCCGCATCCGATCGTGCCTCGCGCGGCGGTGATCGCGAAACACAAAGAGACATTATCGATGCGCGCGTCGAAGAGCGCGGCGGGAACGGTGAAGAAGACGGTCGCCGCGGCGTCTCGGTATCGCCAGAGCGCGAAGAAAACGACGGAACCGGCGGCGGAAAAGTTTAGGTCGCGCAAGGAGAAATTACGCGCTTTCGAGATCGGCGGACGCACGACGGATTACGAAGATCTCACGCAAATCCCCGCCTCGCCGACGACGACGCGAGCGGTGAGCCCCAAGTTTACCAGAACGCGAATGAAGCAGAAAATTTTAACCACGGAGGAGCGCGAGCTATTGGAGATTCAAAACCAAAAAGCCGCAATGGAGAAGGAGAAGGAGCGTCGTCGGGCGAGCTCGTACGCGCCTCCGTACACGACGATCAAATCCAAGGTGACGCGTTCGCTCACGTCGAGGCGCATCAGCGCCGTCAATCCGGCGCCGACGCCGACAGTAGACGACGTCTCCACTGCGGTACGACGCACTCGGTCTCGGCGCACGTCCGCACCGTCGATGAACGCCGTCGTCGCGGAGCAAACGCCCGCGGATGCGCGCAAGCGTAAACGTATCTCCATCACGGGCGCGGTGCTCACTGAGATCGCACCGTTTAATTTATCGACGGAGCAGAGAGGCGCGTATCATCAGCGCAAGTTTGCGCGCATGCGTCGAGAGGAAGAAGAGCGCGAGAACGTCGCGAGACCCGCGTTTCGAGCGAAACCCGTGCCCGCGGAGCAACAGGCGGGCGTCTCGATCACGCGTACGCAGCTCGCGGCGATGCTCAGACGAGGGAGCGAGATGAGTCGGTAGTTTATGTAATGTAAAGGAGAGACGAGAGAGTGAAAAATTGATTTTGATTTGATTTATTGCATCTTCCTAAACAAGCAACCTCGGCTAAAAATCCGCCGCCGGCGGAAAATTGTTCGTCAGTTCCCAAAGAGCGACGGCACTCAGACTGAGAAAGGCGACGGCGTTTAGTCAACTTCCTCAATCTTCGGTCCGGAGGAGGCGCCGCCGGCGTCTTCAGCACCCGCACCACCCATGTCAGCGCCCGGAGGGGCACCGCCAGCGTTTTGGTACATCTTGCTGATGATCGGGTTGCACACACCCTCCAACTCCTTGAGCTTGTCCTCGAACTCATCAACCTCGGCGGTTTGGTTGCCGTCCAACCAAGAGATGGCGGCTTCGACGGCGTCTTCGATAGTCTTCTTGTCCTCCGCATCCAACTTGCCACCGACGTTTGCATCGCTCATGGTGTTGCGCATGTTGTACGCGTAGTTCTCGACGGCGTTCTTGGCTTCAATCTTCTTCTTGTGCTCCTCGTCTTCAGCCTTGTACTTCTCGGCGTCTTGAACCATGCGCTCGATGTCTTCCTTGCTCAAGCGACCCTTGTCGTTGGTGATGGTAATCTTGTTCTTTTGGCCAGAGCCCTTGTCTTCGGCGGACACGTTGAGAATACCGTTGGCATCGATGTCGAAGCACACGTTGATTTGCGGGACACCACGCGGAGCCGGCGGGATGCCGGAGAGTTCGAACTTGCCCAACAAGTGGTTGTCGCGCGTGCGAGAACGCTCGCCTTCGAAGACTTGGATCAACACACCCGGCTGGTTGTCGGAGTA